>Ga0187893_10003825_pt1 | contig 29654 bp, 29 predicted proteins | sample MA1701074metaG_FD_139574 | JGI IMG/M metagenome (GOLD analysis project Ga0187893, IMG submission 139574) | White microbial mat communities from a basaltic lava cave in the Kipuka Kanohina Cave System on the Island of Hawaii, USA - MA170107-4 metaG ...
CTACTCCCATCTCAATGCTTCGATCGGATCCAACCGCGCGGCCTTCCAGGCCGGCCACAATCCAAACACAATTCCCACCGTTGCGGATATCCCAACTCCAACTCCAATGGCCCACAGCGGCACGTAAGCCGGCAGCGGCGAGTACTTGTTCATCAGCAAGCTGGCGATCTCGCCGACCAGCAGTCCTACGAGACCGCCAATCGCCGTCAACACGACAGCTTCAATCAAAAACTGAGAAAGTATGTTCAGCCTGGTGGCGCCTACCGCTTTGCGAATACCGATCTCCTTCGTTCTCTCAGTAACTGAAACGAGCATGATGTTCATCACGCCAATACCGCCAATCATCAGCGCCACAAACGAGATTGACGTAAGCACCAGCGCGGTGGCTCCGGTAAGCTGATTGTAAACGTCTAACAGCGAATCCTGCGACGAGATCCCAAAGTTGTTGGGCTCATTTGGCGGCACGCGGCGGCGGCGGCGCAAAATATCCGTCATCTCATCGATCGCAGTATTCACCAGAGCTCGTGATTGCGGGCGAACGATAATGAAAAACACTACTTCGGGAAAAGGCCGATCGGGATAATACTTATCAAAGGTGGTGATTGGAATAAAGATTGAGTTATCGCGCGACTGCCCAAAGAAGTTGCCTAATGGTTCCATCACACCGATCACTCGGTAGGGACTTCCCTCGATTCTGATTTCTTTGTCGACGGCATTCTCAAAAGGAAACAAAGCCCGCATCACGTCAACGCCCAGGACGCAGACGTTTGAACGACCCTCCATGTCGATGTCGATTATGAAGCGTCCGTTGGCGACGTACTGAGAGTGAACGAACTCATAATAAGGAGTGACGCCAAAAAGAATCGGCGTGTCGGTTTGTTTGTCCTGGTACCGCGCTGTGGCGGCGATCAAGCGGTGGATTGGCGAGACTCCGGCGATCGAAGGCACCTCGCGCCGGAGCGCTTCCGCGTCGTCCATGGTCAGGTCTTTACGGTGGATCTCCTCAGGGCCGGGAGGGCGGCCGAAGCTAGGTGCAAACTTGGAAACGAAGATCGTATTTGAACCCAACGACTCGATTTGATCGGCAAAGGCTTTGTTCAAACCCTGGATGATTGAAACCATGAAGATTACCGTGACCACGCCGACAGTCACGCCAAGTATGGTCAGCGACGAGCGCAGCTTGTTTGCTCGGAGCGTGTCCAGGGCCATCAGGGCGGATTCTTTAACGTCGTCGAAGCGCATTGCCTTGTCCGACAAACTTCAGTTTGTCGTTAATTATCATGTCTTATCCTTAGCGATCGTCCTCTCCTGGGCCAACAAGCCGCCGCGACCGCCAACGGCGAAGGCGACAAACTGAAGTTTGTCGGACAATCACTCAGCTCGTAAAGCCTCAATCGGGTCGAGTCTGGCGGCCCGCCACGCGGGCCATAAGCCGCTCACAATTCCCACTACTGAGGAAACTACCACTCCCAGCACCGCCGAGGCTACGCTCAGGAGCAAGGGAAATCCAATCAGCGCCGAGATGATATAAGCCAATCCAAATCCGGTGCCAACGCCGATAGCTCCACCGATGGCGGTCACCGTCACGGCCTCGATCAGAAACTGGGTCAGAATATCTTTCCGCCGGGCGCCGATAGCCTTGCGAATTCCAATCTCCCTGGTGCGCTCGGTGACCGAAACCAGCATGATGTTCATTACCACAATGCCGCCGACCACCAGCGAAATCGCAGCCACCCCGATGGTCACGATATAAATGTTTGAAGTAGCTTTGCCATAGAGGTCAAGAAACACGTCCTGGGTCTCGAGGGAAAATCCTTCGTCTACTTCGTCGCTGAAGATGCGGCCCCGGCGGTTTCGCATAATCGTTCGGACCTGGTCCTGGGCCAACTCTAATTGCTCGGCCGCCGGCACCTGTATGAAAACAACAATCGAGCTGCGGGCGCCGAACGACTTTTGATAGGTCGAGTAGGGAATGTAGACGACGTTATCGCGGGAAAAGCCGAATATCGAACCGAGCGGCTCAAGGACTCCAATAATCGTGTAAGGACGACCGGCAATCCTGATCTCCTCACCTACCGCCCTGTCAGCAGGCGCGTCACTAAAGAGGTTTTTGAGAATGTCGGGCCCTACCACACAAATCTCACGGGCAGAGTCGCCTTCGCCATCCGTCCAAATGCGTCCGGTACTCAGTGTGACGCCGTCGATATCAAACATCGTCGTGGGCGTAACCCCGCGGATGCGCACATCATCCGACTTCTGATCCGCATATTTGACAGTTTCGACGGCGTTGGCTGCCACGCCCACCCGCCAGCAGGCCGGGCAGAGCCGCGAGATCGCATCCGCATCCTGGTGAGTAACGTCCTTCCGTTTATTGAATTTGATAAACTCCTCACGGGACTTGATGATCTGTGGTTTCTTGGAAATCGTAAAAACCGTAGAGCCCTGTGAGGAGAAAGTCTGGGCTACAGTTTTATCAAGCCCTTTGATGATTGTGACTACGGCGATGACCGCAGTAACGCCGACGACGATCCCCATTAGCGTCAGCGACGTGCGCAGTTTGTTTGACCGCAGACTTGAAGTGGCTACCAGGAAGGCTTCCCAGAGCGCGGCTATTCGAAAAGTGGGGAAGGAACGAATTCTTTTTGGCAGGGATAAAGGGCGGAAGCCACGGCGCGGTTGACGGGTTTCCTTGGCTGCTCGGGTCTCATGGGTCTCATCCGGTTTCATTAGAGCCATTCTGGCCCCACCACCATTTCTTATTTGACCTTCTCGTCTTTCTCAATTAGTCCGTCGCGAATATGGAGTATGCGATGCGCGCGAGCGGCAATATCGTGTTCGTGAGTCACCACAATAATCGTGTTGCCTTCGTCGTGCAGCCGCTCGAATAAATCCATGATCTCCATGCTCGTATGCGTGTCGAGCGCGCCGGTCGGTTCGTCAGCCAGCAGGATAGACGGATGATTCACCAGGGCTCGAGCGATGGCCACGCGTTGCCGCTGGCCGCCAGAGAGTTCGTTGGGCTTGTGCGTGATGCGGTCAGCCAAATCCACGGCGGTTAACGCCTGCTTCGCCATTTCGTGGCGCTGCGTCGACCCAATACCGCCGTAGATTAGTGGGAGCTCGACATTGTGCAGCGCGGTGGCGCGAGCCAACAGGTTGAAGGTTTGAAAAACAAACCCAACCTCCTGATTGCGAATCCGCGCCAACTCGTCGTCGTCCATCTCCGAAACGTTTTTGCCGGCGAGCCAGTAATCGCCTTTTGAAGCCGTATCCAGGCAACCAATCAGATTCATCAGCGTCGATTTGCCTGAACCCGACGGTCCAATAATCGCGATGTACTCACCTTTGTGCACGTCAAACGAAACGCCATGCAGCGCGTGCACCGCCTCGGTCCCCATCTGATAAGTCTTCCAGATGTTGCGCATTGAGATCAGTGAAGTCGGATCACGATGCCCGTCGACGTGCGGTTCCTGAATCACCGGCTCGGAAAGAGTTGCGAGTGTCACATCGCTCATTAGCTGCCCTCGTTGGCGTTCGCATTAGCGCCCGTCTTGCGCTGTTGTCGTTTGACGCTCATCCCATCCTTTAGCGTCTTGAGCACACGGCTTGGGCCTCTGACAATCTCCATCCCCTGTTGCACACCGCTGGTAATCTCGATGTCGGCTTCGCCGGTGATGCCGGTTGTCGCTTCAACGAAGTGCACCTTGTTTCCCTCGATCACGTAGACACCTTTTAGGTTTTTTGGTTTCTCGTCCGGCGAGGGCACAGGTACGCTGCCGGCAATGGTAGCTGAGGGCGAAGGCGACGGAGGCTCTTTCTCGACAATCGCTTCCAACGGGACTGCGATCACATTGTTCTTTACCTTGGTGGTGATGGTGGCGGTGGCGCTCATGCCGGGGCGGAGGCTGCTGGAGATCTCATCAGACATGTCTCGCAGCTCAACCGTTACCTTGAATTCCTTTGCCTCCTGCACGTTGACGCGATTTGAGAGGCCGCCCTGTGTGTCAGACTTGGAAACCGCGAGAGGGTTCTTCTGCGTCACCACAGCCGTCAACTCCTTATCGCCCAGCGCGTCGACCTTGACTTTTGCCGGCTGTCCCACTTCAACGTTAGAAATCTCGGTTTCATCGACATTGACTTCGACATTGATTGTGGACATGTCTGCAATCGTCATCAGTGGAGTAGTCGAGAGACCCGCCACCGCAAATTCGCCAACCCGGGTGGGAATGTCGGCCACGACGCCATTCAGCGGCGATACCTGGGTAGCCTTGGAGCGCTGGCTTGCCTGACCGCGCAGCAGAGCCTGTTGCTGGCTGGCGCGCATCTCGGATGACTTGATAGCTGTACGCGCGTCGCGGACGGCAATTTTCTGCTGATTGGCGCGTTCCACCGCCTCTTTAACGGCAATTCTCTGTGACTCGAGATTGGCTTTCGCGGTCTGCAGCGCAATCTTGGCCTGCTCGAAGCGGTCGCGTGCCGCGTCGTACTCGAATCGGGAAGCAACGCCGGCCTCGATCAATTCGGTATTGCGTTTGAGTTCACGCTGCGCGGTATTGAGATCAACCTGAGCCCGCTCAACGGCGGTTTGTGACGCCACTAGTTGCTGCCGTGCGGACGCGACGGAGGCTTCGGCAACCACCAGGCCCTGCTCTGCCGCAGAGACCGCATTGCGCGCCGACTGAATGTCGTTGATGGAAGCCTGAGCGGCGGCCCACTGTGCTTCCTGGTTTGACTGAAGCTGAGTGGGATCGATGCGCACGAGTGGCTTGCCCTTGGTTACCTGATCGCCGGCATTGACGTAGATCTCTTCAATACGCCCTGGGACTTCGCTGGTCAGCTTGATATAACGAATAGGCCGGATTTCACCTGAGGCGGTCACGGTCTGCCGCAATTCAGGCCTTACTTCAATCTTAATCGTGGTCACCTCAGCCTCTTCCTTGCGAGTCGCAAAGACGCTGATGATAACGACAATCGCCAATAGGGCTACCGCAGATATTGCAATAATGATTTTCTTCTTCCGAGTCAATGCCATAAGTTGTTACCTTCGACGAGACGAATCAAGCGGCTCGAGTGCTGACCTGGCTATTAATTTTGCACAGAAATGCGCGAAATCCAAACGAAACATTCGCGAAACTTTTACGTCCTGCGGCTAAAAACAGTTTCATTTAACCGCTGTTAGCGCGGCCGAGGCGGCCGGTGGTCACCGCAGGCGGTAATAAAATAGAAAAGGATAGCTGGCTTGACAATTTTCCGGGCGCTTCTGTATTCTTGCCGTTCGCGTTTTAGTTGCTGAAAATAGAGATAGTTAACTATGTCAACATACTTCCCCAGCGGAAAGGATCTTGCCGCCAAACGAAAGTGGCTCGTGGTGGATGCGGCCGGCCAAACACTCGGCCATCTGGCGTCAGAGGTGGCTTCACTGCTAACGGGCAAACGAAACCCTCAATGGACGCCCTTTCTGGACATGGGTGACCGGGTCATCGTTATCAACGCGCGTCAGGTAGTGCTCAAGGGTTCAAAGATCGATCAGAAAGTCTATCGCCATCACACGCGTTATCCGGGCGGCCTGCGCGAGGTGTCAGCGAGAAACATGTTCGCCAAACATCCGGAGCGAGTCATCGAATTGGCAATCAAGGGCATGCTGCCGAAGACGAAGCTCGGCAAAGCAATGGGGAAGAAGCTGAAGATTTATCCCGATGCCGAGCACCCGCACACGGCCCAACGCCCACAACCCCACCAAATAACTTCCAGTTTAAAAAGACAATAAAGGGAACGAAAGCAAATAAGAGGACGATATAACTGTGGCTGAAATTGAATACTACGGAACAGGGCGTCGAAAAAGCTCCACGGCGCGAGTCTATCTCCGGCCCGGCGCCGGCGAGGTCCAGGTTAATCGCAAGCCTTTTGATAGATATTTTCCGAACGAAACCCTGCGAATGATTATCCGCCAGCCGCTCCAGTTGACTGAGACCACGAGCAAATTCGATATCTTGATTAACGTCAGCGGAGGCGGACCGTCGGGTCAGGCAGGCGCGATTCGCCATGGTATCACCCGCGCTCTGCTCGAATATAACGCCGACCTTCGTCCGGCGTTAAAACAGGCTGGCCTGGTCACACGCGATCCGCGCATCAAGGAGCGCAAGAAGTATGGCCAGAAGGGCGCACGCAAGCGCTTCCAGTTTTCGAAACGCTAGAGATTCGGATTGCGAGATTGCGGATTGCGGATTTTTCAAATTTCAAATTTGCGAATTTCAAATCTCAGAAACAATAAGAGACGCTAAATCCGCAATCCTTTTTACAGTTGTTTGAGTACATTTGAGGTTGCGGAGATTGCGATCAGCAAGACCACAAAATCCGCAATTCGAAATTCTTTAACGCCATTGTCGAGGCTCGGATTGGTTGCCCTCGAACCGTCAGGGTCCATGAGCCTCGGCGAGTACATTAAACCAGTTCAACGAAAAGGAGATAGAGTTTGGTTTCGGTTACAATGAAAGAACTTCTGGAGGCCGGCGTACACTTCGGTCACCAGGTAAGGCGCTGGAATCCGAAGATGAAGGAATACATCTTCGGCGAACGCAACGGCATTTACATCATCGACCTCCAGAAAACACAACGTATGTTTCGGGAGGCAATCACCTTTGTCACCAACCTCATTGCCGAGGATCGCGGAAAGACAGTTCTTTTCGTCGGCACCAAGCGTCAAGCGCAGGACGCCATCCGCGAAGAGTCGGAACGCTGTGGCCAATACTACGTAAATCAGCGTTGGCTGGGTGGCCTGCTAACCAACTTTCAGACGGTGCAAAAGTCGATCAAGCGCCTCCGTGATCTAGAAGCGATGCAAACCGACGGCCGGTACGAAAAGCTGACCAAGAAGGAGCGCATCAAACTCGATCGTGAGCGCGATAGTCTGAATAAGAACCTGTCCGGCATTAAAACTATGGGCCGCTTGCCCGATGCAATCTTTATTATCGATGTGAGGAAGGAAGAGATTGCTGTCGCGGAAGCGAACCGTTTGGGCATACCGATTGTCGCGGTCGTGGACACTAACTGTTCGCCGGAAGGCATCGATTATGTAATTCCGGGAAACGACGACGCTCTGCGGGCGGTGCGTCTCTTTGCTTCCCGCATTGCCGATTCCATCCTTGAAGGCCAGCAAATAGCTACTGAAGGTGGGGTGGCAATTACGCCAACAGAGGAAGGCGAAGCCGTAGAGGCGGCCGAAGCCTCGGTGACCAAGGAAGAATCGCCGGTGGCAGAATCGCCGGTGGCAGAACCGGCGGCGCCGCCCCCTTCGACCGAATTGGAGAGCAGCCCTGAGAATGGCCAGCCGCCTACATCCGCAGCCCCTGAAACTGGTGAAACGGGCGCTGCTCCGAATGAAAGTGCTGAGACGGTCGTAGCGGCGACTTAGCAGTCAGATTAGATTTACGGATTCATCGGCGAGCGCAGCCTTTAAGCGGGAGTTCCGCCGGGCTGCGTTTTTGTTGAAGAAAGTCCGACAAACTTTAGTTTGTCGACGTAGGCAAATGCGTCGCGCTCAAGAGAAGCGTTGACAAACTGAAAGTCCGGTGAACTTCAGTTTGTCGATCTCATGCAGAGAGGCTGCGCAAAAAAAGCGACAAACTGAAGTTTGTCGGACATTAGGGAGACACTTGTAATCATGGCAGAAGTAACAGCCGCAGCGGTCAAACAACTGCGCGAGAAAACCGGCGCCGGGATGATGGAATGCAAAAACGCGCTGGTTGAGGCCGAAGGAAATGAAGAGCAGGCGATTGATATTCTGCGCAAGCGCGGCCTGGCTTCGGCGCGTAAGCGGGAGGGCCGGATTGCCGCTGAAGGAATTGTCGGAGCTTACATCCACATGGGTGGCAAGGTGGGCGTCCTGGTCGAGGTGAATTGCGAAACGGACTTTGTCGCGCGCGGTGAGGAATTTCAACAACTGGTCAAGGATATTGCAATGCATATCGCGGCGGCTGAGCCTCGCTACGTCTCGCAGGACGAAATTCCCGCCGACGCTCTGGAAAAAGAGCGTGACATCGCCCTGGCTCAGGCCCGCAACGATCCCAAGAATACCAACAAGCCGGATCAAGTCATCGATAAGATTGTCGAAGGCCGGCTGCACAAATACTATGAAGAGACGGTGCTGATGGCTCAACCTTTCGTCAAGGATCCGGCCAAGACCGTAGGCGAGTTGGTCACTGAGAAGGTAGCCAAGACCGGAGAGAAAATTACGATTCGCAGGTTCACGCGCTACAAGATGGGTGAAGGTCTCGAGCGGCGTGCGGATGATTTTGGCGGCGAAGTTGCGTCCCTGATCAGTTAGTGATCTTTGCAGTTGATGCTGAGCGCGGTTTTCCATTGGTCGGAGAAAACAAATGATTGCCGGAAGGCCCACACGCGATGTCGCCCCAATCGTCTATCGCCGCGTCTTGCTGAAGATTTCCGGCGAAGCTCTGATGGGCGAGCAGAACTATGGGATCGACGTCGATGTCGCCAGCACTGTAGCTCAGGAACTGAAGGCCGTCCATCAGCTTGGCGTGCAGGTGGCGGTGGTGGTCGGCGGGGGCAATATCTTTCGCGGCGTCTCGGAAAGCGCGGGAGACATGGATCGATCTTCGGCCGACTACATCGGCATGCTGGCTACGGTGATGAATGCCGTGGTGTTACAGGACGCGCTCGAGAAACTTGACGTGCAAACGCGCGTCATGTCGGCGATTGATATCCCTCAACTGGCTGAGCCATTTATCAGAAGACGCGCCGTTCGTCACCTGGAAAAGGAGCGCATCGTAATCTTTGCCGCCGGGACCGGTAATCCGTACTTCACCACCGACTCGGCGGCGGCCTTGCGGGCTCTCGAAATCAAGGCAGATGTCATTCTCAAGGCAACCAAAGTTGACGGTGTTTATTCTGCCGATCCCATGCTGGTTCCTGAAGCCACTCGGTACGACTGCATTACTTATCAGGAAGTGCTCGAGCGCCAGTTGAAGGTAATGGATGCATCGGCAATCTCGCTGTGCATGGACAATAATCTGCCGATCGTGGTCTTCAACATGCGGCAGCCGGGGAACATTCGGCGCGTCGTGGCGGGCGAAGAAGTCGGAACCAGAGTCTGTTTAGAAAAATAGCTATTTGAAGCGCAGTGGCACAGACTTTAGTCTGTGTATCAGGTTCAGAGGCCGAGTGGCACAGACTTTAGTCTGTGTATGAGGTTCAGAGGCCGAGTGGCACAGACTTTAGTCTGTGATACCGGGCGGCGTCACACTGCGGCGCTTGCATTGGATTGTCTTGAATGATCTTAAGTATTCGTCAGCCTCGAGGGTTAACCTTATGAGTGAAAAGGACGTTATCAAAGAAACCCGGCCCCGGATGGAGACAGTCATCGAAGACTTTCGCCGCAAGCTCGCGACGGTGCGCACCGGCCGAGCGGCTGTCAGCTTACTCGACAATATTTTGGTTGATTATTACGGCACCATGACCCCGCTCAATCAGATGGCCTCAGTGCATGCGCCCGAACCTCAGATGCTGACCGTTCAGCCCTGGGACCAAAGCCAGTTGGCGGTAGTTGAGAAAGCCATCCGTTCCTCGGATCTGGGCCTGAACCCAACCAACGATGGCAAGTTGGTCCGCATTCCGATTCCTGCCTTGACCGAAGAACGCCGCAAACAACTCGCCAAGCAGGTGCACGAGATCGCGGAAGATCACCGCACGGCGACCCGCAACATCCGGCGCGACTCGAACGACCGCCTCAAGAAGATGCTCAAAGACAAACAGATTTCTGAAGACGCCGAGCGCGACGGCCTCGCCGAAATCCAAAAACTCACGGACACCTACATCGCGAAGATCGACGAACTCTCCAAGTCAAAAGAGCGCGAAATCACCAGCGTGTAATCCACTAGCAGTCACGAACCGAACCCGGAGGTTGTTTAGTGCTACTTCGAATGTGTTCGTGGATCGTGCCCTTTGATAATAGCGATTCGGCTTTGTTGGTCTGTGATAATTGCTCAGAAGTAATAGCCCGGCAGCCTTCGCAATTCTAACCATTGACGACCCTTCGCCTTTTCTCATATCATTCGCCCACCTCGCAGAGGCCAACTTGGATTGAGTCCCTTTTAGCTGGAAAGCCAGCTTCGAAACCAAAACTTTCATCAGCTCTAACGATTTTTCCCGCTCACTTGAACGACAAGAATTAACCAGAACCATGGCTGCAGCCGCAACCCAAAAACGAAATGAGGCAATCAATCGCGGGATGGAGTTCATCTACCGCACCGCCTGTAATTCGGAACACTTCGCGGCCTATGGCTATGACTATCTCTGTTGCTTTCACTGCATCGCCTCAACCTCCAAAGATAAGAAGTTGCGCCGCCTCGCTCACGGCATGGGACGTGAGCGGGCCCTCCAGTGGCGCAAAGAGAACGCGCACGTACCTTCAGACGCCAGCGCGGATGATATTGGCTTCCTCGTTTTTGGCGGCGATGCTGCAGATCGCCTGGGTGTTCCTGATGAAGCATTCAAGGATGAGATTCGAAACGCAGCCAAACGCTTTACCGCCCGAGACTATTTTGAATTCGATCCGGCTACGGAGCCGCCGCCCGCCGACGTGCCCGCCGAGTGCGATTGCGGAGAATACAACCCGCGCGGCCGCAAGCGATGTAGCCACTGCCGGAAGAAGCTCAACATGATGAGCCGCTACGGAGTTTGGACCGACGCCTTGACCAGGAGCTACACCGGCGATCGTTATGGGGTTTGCCTCGGCGCCCCCTTTGCCGACGTCATCAAATGGCTACCCAGGATGCGTCCCTACCCAAACCACTCGGAGGAAGACAATTCGGAATCTTATTGGGCCATCTACGCCGTGACGCATGTTGTTTATACATTGAATGACTATAGCTCCTACCAGCTTTCCCCGCGTTCTTTGCCTCAGGAGTTTGCATTTTTGAAAAGCAGCATCGAGCAAGCCATTGTCACGGATGACCCTGAAACAATGGGCGAAGTTTTGGACACTCTGAAATCTTTCGGACTTGCCGAAGACCACCCGCTCATTCTCAAGGGCGTGAATTATCTGCTCGGGGCACAGAATCCGGATGGCAGCTGGGGCGATATGGATGCGGAAGACATCTACCTTCGCCACCACCCAACCTGGACGGCCATTGATGGTTTGCGCGAGTACGCCTGGCGCGGAACGAAAGGTTGATTCGAAACAAACTGGCAGCCGGCTAAACTCCGCCTTGAGGTTCTACAGACCCCCCCTAGTAGAGAACAGTGCCGAACTAAGCTTCTACAAAACCAACAACGCTTTTTTTAGGTTATCACTTCGCAACTAGGGAACAATTTAGAACGACCTAGAGAGCGGGTTAGGACAAGTTGGGTGCTTCTTCATCTTAACCCGCTCGCTACGCTTGCAGTTCGATTTCGTGGTCTTGACAACCGTCCAGTCTGTTTCATATTATGCGCCCACCTCGTACGATTTCGGCGTCGGAATTTGAGTTCCCAATAGTCGCGACCCCGGAACTTTCAAGGGCTGGTCCTCGAGCCTGCGATCGTCGCATCCTTCTCGCTCGAGCCACACTCATTTAACGAGCGCTTAGCTTTAAAACACACTTATCGGAAACGAGTCCGTAGGCAAGATACGCGTGACAGCTACTTTGGGACCGGGGGTGTTCCAGTACTTCCAATAACAAAATACTACGGTAGCAAATATTCCTCTCTCGACACCTGATTCAAGTAGGACGCATCGCAGGAGGGAGATAATGAACACAAATCCCTTAAAGATCGAGATAGCACTAGGTCTTATCATTGTGTTCCTGGTCGCCGCGATCATCTTCGTCCACTGGTGGTCGAGGGGTCGTGGGGCAAAGAACAGCGTTGATGTGGACATCAATGACGTCATCGAACAAGTTGAGTTGAGCCTGCGAGCCGGCGAAGAAAAGCGGATAGCTGCCAAACAAGAGAGACTTTTCGAGGTTAAGAGTTTTGATCTGGAGATAAATTTTGTGGTGAAAACCAACCAGTCCAGATCGGGCGGCCTGGAAACGAGGTTTATTGCGGTCTCCGCGGATTCGCAAATCGCCACGGAACGAACTCAGAAAATCATGCTCCATATGGATGTAGCACCCCAACGGATAAGTGAAGTCCCGGCAAAGTCGCTGCCGATAGAAACCAACGGTAATGTTGAGCGAACTAGCGAAATGCCTCTCAACAGGTCACCAGCGCCCGGACCTAACAAGTAAATATTCGATGAACTCATATTTTGCTATCAGAACGTCATGGCTATTCTCATTCTTATCCTGCTGTTATCCATGACAAATACTCAGTGTGCTTTTCGTGCGTCGCTCGCTCGAAGTTTGCGAGCTAAGGTTGAGTGGTATGCCGATCGTCATCCTCTTAATGAAGACTACGTTAGGGTTATGATCGATACTCGAGGGCTACCTGTAAATACCGTAGTCAGTGTCGACAATATGGAGATCACTTGCGATTCAGCTATAGGAAGAGTAACGCGTATGTTTACGCCTGCTGATTTCGGAAATCAGTTTTCCGATTTGAGTGCCGGCAAAGTCTATGAGGGAGCTTTTGTGCACTCTTGTCCGCGCGGAAGGGCGATAAAAGGTAAACTGATGCGAATAACCGGTAAACGAATGCGAATCCGAGAAAAGACACTCGGTGCAAAAGGGAGACCGCACCGAGAGATTCCCAAGCTGTCTTATGGGAGTCAGCGAGCTAGAAAAAAACCAATCAACGTAGAGAACATGGACATAATTGTCTTAAGTGGCGTGCCTACGTCCGAACGATCTCGCAGGAAGTGAAATATATAAAACCAACGGTACCTCACTAGATTAAGCAATTGCCCAAGATCTGGCGTTGCATTGTTGATCTTATTGGTTAGTCGCGCGAAAGAGTTTGTATCAGGTATAGGAATATTGGAGTCCGATGGTAGGGTTTTGCGGAAAAGGAGGTCGAAGACTAAAGAGCGTGTTGTGCTTAGTATTGTTGCCATTCTCGCTTCAAGCCCGACCAACAATGTCAATTGTCACTAACGCATCTTGCTCCTCAAATTCTTTCGCGAGAACCAAGATTGGACTAATTGGTAGTCGACCGGCCGCCAGCCAACTATGGCTTCGGCCTCTCGGTCCCCATACTGAGTCTGCTCACAACAGAGCCGTGCGCCGGGGCCTACAGTTCATATATCGAACGGCGTGCGATACCGTCAGTTTCTTGGAATATGGACATGATTATCTAAGGCTCTTCCACACCATTGCTGTATCGTCCCGGAACGTCGATATTCAACGCCTCGCAACTCAGATGGGCATTGAGCGGGCACACCAGTGGCGGCGCTATCATCGTGACGTGCCTTCAAACCCGCATGCTGAGACTATTATTGAGCTTGCATTAGGCAGTGACGCAGCCGACAACCTTGGCGTTCCTGATCCAAAGATGAAAGACCAGATCATGCGGGCTGCATCGGCTTATTCACCGCGAGATTATTTGGGTTTTGACCCTCATATCGAACCCCCGCCAAGTGATATTCCGGCTAGGTGCAGCTATTGCCATGCGAAGAATCCACGTGGCACAAAATTTTGCCTTGGCTGCGTCAGGCGATTGAAGATGAAGAATCAATATGATGTTTGGCGGGATGCCCTCATCATCACTTACGTTGGTGATCGCTTTGGTGTCACATTGGGGGCGCACTACCTCAGTGTTTTAAAGTGGCTGCCCGTCATGCGTGCATCTTATCAGAAAGCGGGCCAATCTAAAGCAGACTTCTACTCTACTGTTTATGCTGTAACACACGTGGTCTACACATTGAATGATTATGGCGCTCACCGCCTCTCTCCGAGATGGTTGCCAAAGGAATATGCGTTTCTAAAATTAACGCTAAAGAAGGCGATTCAAATGGGAGACGTTGACGTCTTAGGAGAAATTGTAGAATCGCTTAAGTATTTCGACCTAGCTAATGATCACCCATTGATCCGCCAAGGCGTAAGGTATTTACTTTCCCACCAGAATCGGGATGGAAGTTGGGGAAGCGTTAGAGAATCGGATGTCTACAATCGATATCATCCAACTTGGACTGCAATTGCCGCGTTAAATGACTGCCTGTGCCAGAAAGAAGGGTTAAGCTTTCCAGCGTTAGAACCGCTATTGAATAAGTGGTCGAACGAGCCTTAGCTAATCAAAGAAGTTTTTTGATGTGTCACGAGTTTCGTCACTCAACTCACAGATTTGGTTCTCTATGTGGTCAAGCTGTAAAAAATGAAGATATTGAAAGCGGTTTTGAAGGCCCGGAGCGCTAGTAGAACTCATTGACGCTAATACTAATCTCTTCTACCGGAGGCATTCGAAGATGAGTCAAGCACCAGTAAACATCGTCTACCCGATTGATGGCGCGACTTACCCAATCATCGATCCCGATTGCAAGGTTAAGTCAGCCTACTTTACGGCCAGTTTAGGCTGCACCTGCGCCGGCGGACCTCACACAGTCAAGTGGGGGTTTAACGGCACTTCGCTCGGCAGCGCAAAGTTTTACGATCAGTTCAGCGCGCAATTCACCTGGAAGCTGCCCGCGGGAGCACATACATTTTTTGTGAATTCGTCCTGCGGCAACGCCAAGGTGAAATTCAAGATTGCATAAGCTCAACCAGGAACTGCGAGCGGCGCCGAGCAGCTTAATTTATCCGCGGATGAAGACGATGAACGCGGATCGGGACAACGATTAAGGTGATCCGGCTATATGTCCATTCAAACGTGTATCAAACTCGTCGAAGGATAAATACCCCTCCAAAACAGGTTGGAGAAACTCTAATTGGCGCCAACAACGTCGAGTCCTTTTGCCATTCGCCTTTCCATCGGGACATATTCGCGTGTCCTTGAGCCAAGATAAACCTGTCGCGGCCGCGCAATTTTTTGTTCCTCATCCTCCAGCAGCTCGACCCACTGCGCCAGCCAACCTGAAGTGCGCGGAATGGCAAATAACACCGGAAACATGTCCACCGGAAAGCGCATCGCCCGATAGATGATCCCCGAATAGAAGTCAACGTTGGGATAGAGTTTGCGCGTCACGAAGTATTCGTCTTCCAGAGCAATGCGCTCGAGCTCCAGCGCAATGTCCAACAGCGGGTCTTTGCCGGTGACTTCAAACACTTCGTAAGCCACCTGTTTGATAATTCGCGCGCGCGGGTCGTAATTCTTGTAGACCCGGTGGCCAAACCCCATTAAGCGGAACTCGCCGGCCTTCACTCGCTTGATGTAATCCGGGACCTTGTCCACTGACCCGATCTCGTTCAGCATCCTCAGCACCATTTCATTGGCGCCGCCGTGGAGTGGCCCATAGAGCGCAGCCGCGGCTCCAGCCATGGCCGAAAACGGATCCGTATGGGCGCTGCCGATGCTGCGCATCGCGTTGGTGCTGCAGTTTTGCTCATGGTCCGCGTGGAGGATGAAGAGCACGCTCAGGGCATGCTCCAGCACAGGGTTCGGCTGGTATCTCAGCTCAGTCGTCTTGAACATCATGTTGAGGAAATTGCCTTCGTAACTGAGATCGTTATCCGGATAGGCGTACTGCATGCCGATCCGATGGCGAAAGGCAAACGCCGCGATAGTGGGCACCTTGGCGATCAGCCGGTAGATCTGTTTGCAACGTAACTCGGTATTAAAAATATCTTTGGCGTCGGGATAGAAAGTTGACAAAGCGCCCAAAGTGGCTTCAAACATGCCCATCGGATGAGCGTTGTAGTGAAACCCGTCCATGACTTTCTTAATGTTCTCATTGATAAAAGTGTGATATGTGATATTGCGAGTCCAATCGCGCAATTGGATCTCGTTCGGCAGTTCGCCATGCAACAGAAGGTAGGCTACCTCGAGATACGTGCTCTGCTCGGCTAGCTGATCAATCGGATAGCCGCGATATTCCAGAATGCCTCGATCTCCATCGATAAAAGTGATCCGGCTCTTGCAGGACGCGGTATTCATGAACGCCGGATCGTAGGTCATCAGACCAAAATCATCATCGGAGGTTTTGATCTGGCGCAGGTCCATCGCCTTGATCGTGCCGTAGTCAATGGGCAGCTCGTATTGCCTGCCCGTGCGATTGTCGGTGATGGTCAAAGTGCTGGGGCTCATCGTCATTTCTCCTGGGCTTTGTTCTGGTGGAATCGCCGAGCAGATTAACGCCGAGACGCTCAACTAATCAAACCAAGGCAGGCTCGGACGTTTGGGATTTGTCATTGGAGAACGCCGAAATCGCAGACTCGAGAATTTCTGAAGAGATCAACAAGATTAACAAGGAAAGAATTCTGCGATAGTCAGAAGCTGCCCGCGTTTTCTTGTACAAATCTCGTTAATCGTGACTAAATTTTCCCGCCCATTTTGATTCGGGCGACTGTGCGCATACACTAATCAAGACCGCTTATGAAACCAGAATTCGTTAACGATGCGGCCCTGCCGGCGGAGATTATCGAGTGTGTGAAACGCGCGCTGGCGGAAGACATTGGTTCGGGAGACATTACTACTGAAACAATTGTTCCTTCAGGGAACACTCTCGACGCCACGCTTGTCGCGAAAGAGGCGGGCATCATCGCCGGACTCGATGTTGCCAAAGCCACTTTTGTCCTGCTTGACGACAACATCAGATTTTTTGCGAGGGTCAAGGAAGGAGCGGAAGTGGCGAAGGGTTCGGTGCTGGCGAATTTATCAGGGTCGGCCCGCGCATCACTGACTGGCGAGCGGACGGCGCTTAACTTTCTCGGTCGTATGTCGGGCATTGCGACACTTACACGCCAGTTTGTTGATGCCGTGTCGGGAACGTCCGCTAAGATCCTCGATACGCGCAAGACAGCTCCGGGGCTGAGAATGATTGACAAACTTGCGGTTGTGCGCGGTGGGGGTGAAAATCATCGCCTTGGATTGTTTGATATGGTCTTGATCAAAGACAATCACATAGATTTTGCCGGCTCGCTTTCGGAGGCACTGCGGCGCGTGCGAGCCGGCGGCACTACGCTCGAGATCGAAGTTGAGGCACGCACTTTGGAACAGCTAAAAGAAGCCCTGGAACTGGATGTTAGAAGAATCCTGCTCGACAACATGACGCCCGCGATGATGCGCGAAGCTGTGGGCATCAATGCCGGACGCGCTAAGCTCGAGGCCTCGGGAAACGTCAGACTTGATAACGTGCGGCAGATTGCCGAAACTGGCGTGGACTTTATTTCTGTAGGAGCACTGACGCACTCGGCGAAGGCGCTTGATGTTAGCCTGAAGTGGACAGAAAACCATTCGCGCACAAGAATCAACTAAACGTCATGATAGCAACTCTCGGTAAAGAGACCTCAGCGGAGCAGATTTACGAGCAGCTCAAGGCGATGCTGGCTGACGTTGTGCCTGACTTTGAGCTGCGCCTGAAATCGGAGCTGGCTGCGGAGATTAACCGCCTGAAAGCCGAAAAGAACGCCGTGATCCTGGGACACAACTACATGGAGCCGGCACTCTTCTATTCCATTCCGGATTATGTCGGCGATTCATTGGACCTTTCACGGCGCGCAGCAGAAACAGATAAGGACATCATCGTTTTTTGCGGCGTGAAGTTTATGGCCGAAACGGCCAAACTTCTTAATCCCGACAAGACCGTGCTCATTCCTTCGGAGAAGGCGGGTTGCTCGCTGGCTGCCAGCATCACCGGAGCAGACGTGCGCGAATTGAGGCGCCGCTTCCCGGGAGTGCCGGTGGTTACTTATGTGAACACTTACGCCGATGTGAAGGCTGAGTCAGACATCTGCTGCACGTCCTCAAACGCAGTGGCTGTCGTCGAGTCGCTCGATTCTGACCGGGTGATCTTCATTCCAGACGAATTTCTGGCGAAGAATGTGGCCCGTGAAACCGGCCGGCGAATTATCTTTCCCACCACCGATCCTCGCAAGATGTCGGAGAGCGAGCTTGATTACCAGATGATTGGATGGCCCGGACGCTGTGAGGTTCATGACAAGTTTACCGTCGAGGACATTGCCAACATCAGAAAACAGTTTCCCGATGTGGTAATCCTCGCGCATCCCGAGTGCAGTCCTGAAGTCGTGGCGGCTTCTGATTACTCCGGAAGTACGAATGCCATGATCAAGTTTGTCGAGCGGACTAATGCGCCTCGTTATCTTTTGCTGACTGAATGCTCGATGGGTGAAAACGTGGCCGCCGCGAATCCCGAAAAAGAGATGCTTCGCCTGTGCAGCGTCAGGTGCCCGCACATGAACCAGATCACCCTGGAAGACACGCTTGCGTCGCTTGAAAAGAACCAGTACGTGATCGAAATCCCGGAAGACATCAGACTGCGCGCGGCCCGAGCCGTGGAGAGAATGATCGCGATTGGTTGAGACTGAACATCCTTGGCAGAGACTGAAGTCCTGATCATTGGTTGTGGCATTGCGGGAGCCACCGCTGCCCTGCGTTTGGCGCGCAATCCCCGGCGCCAAATCACCATCATCACTCGCGCCCCGGATCCACACGAATCCAACACTCGCTACGCCCAGGGCGGAATTATCGGCCGCGGCATCGATGATGACCCGGACATCCTGCTGAGCGACATCCTGGCTGCCGGCGCGGGCGTGAGCTCGCCTTACGCGGCGCGCATTCTTGCCGAAGAGGGGCCTGGAATTCTTCATGAGGTCTTGGAGGAGACGGCGGGCGTTAAGTTTGACACCGGCTCGGACGGTCAGCCGCTCTGGGGGAACGAAGCCGCTCACTCGCGCCGCCGGATCCTGCATGTTGGCGACGGCACTGGCGCCGCCATCATGAAGGGCCTGGTCGCGGCCCTGAAGCGTTTTCCAAACATCACGATTGAATCGAACGTTACGGCCGTCGATTTGATCACGTTCCCACATCACTCTAGAGATCCGCTCGACAATTATCGGCCGGTCGCCTGCCATGGCGCTTACATGTTCAATCGCGAAAACCGGAGCGTCCATCGATATCTGGCTGCCGCGACCGTGTTGGCTACCGGCGGGTTGGGTCGAATTTATCGCAATACGACCAACCCGCACGGCTCACGTGGTGACGGGCTTGCCATGGCCCACCGGGCCGGCGCGCGAATAGTTAATGCGGAGTACGTCCAGTTTCATCCGACCGCGCTCGCGGCCCCCGGCGCTGCGGGGCTGTTGATTAGTGAAGCGGTCAGGGGCGAAGGCGGCGTGCTGTTGACCCCCGATGGTCGACAATTCATGGCTGAGTATTCACCCGAATGGAAAGACCTGGCCCCGCGCGATGTTGTCGCTCGGGCCATCCATCACGAGATGGAAGCGCACGGCTACTCGTATGTGCTGCTTGACATTGCATCGCGCATGCCGGCCAACGCTATTCGTAACCGTTTTCCAAACATCCACTCTCAATGTTTGAAAGCCGGGATTGACATGACTAAGGAGCCGATCCCGGTGGTGCCCGCGGCGCATTACTTCTGCGGCGGAGTCCTGGTAGACGAATGGGGATGCTCAAATATTATTAACCTGTATGCCGTAGGCGAGATCAGTTGTACCGGAGTACATGGGGCAAACCGCCTGGCATCGACCTCACTGCTCGAGGGACTGGTGTGGGGAAATCGCGCGGGTGCTCGCATCGAATCAGCTTTAGATCAAACTTCAAAACAGAAGCGCCCCGGCTTTGCAGATGTGCCACCCTGGGATGAAAGCGGATTGATAGCCGAGCCGGATCCGGCGTTGATTCAGGGTGACATGCAGACGATTCAAAACATCATGTGGCATTACGTTGGGTTGGTGCGAAGCGGTGACCGACTCTCGCGAGCCATTCGTGAGCTGCGACACCTGTGGAACGAGATCGAAACGTTTTACCGCACGACTAAGCTTGCGGATGGTTTGATCGGGCTCAGAAATGCGGTCGAAGTTGCCCTGCTCGTGGCTCAGGCAGCGCAACATAACCGCCAAAGCCGCGGTTGCCACTACCGGCAGGATTCGGTATCGATTGAAGGCGATCGGTTGATCTGATCATTTTCCATTTGTCATTGGACATTTTTCATTTGTCATTTGATTCTCAAAATGTTCAAGCTCCACAGAACCATTTGCATTTTCGTGTTAAATGAAATGACAAATGAAAAATGTCCAATCATGATATATGCCAAATGGAAAATGACCTGATCTGCTTGACGCTACGACAAGACGCCGCGGAGACGCGTCTTTGCTCCTCGCAGGACTCGCACCATTCGCGGCAGCATGTAGATCGAAAGCGCCACGAATACCACCAGAAAAATGATGAGTACCAAAGGAAGAAAAACCGACAGCAGGATCGAAACGATGGCGACGACATCTTCAATCAGGCTGACAACGATATTTGACACCGGCTCAGGACTCAGGTTAATGGCCGCGCGCGCGCTCGCTTTCGTGCCATGAGCGCTGAAAGCGAGTCCACCTCCGAGCAAAAGGGCGGCAGCCTGTACGCCGCGATCAAAGTCGCCAAAAGCCGTTGCGGCTAACACAGCTCCAGCAGGAATGCGGATGAATGTGTGAATGGCATCCCAGGCGCTGTCGAGGTATGGAATCTTGTCTGCAAAGAATTCAATGAGGTAGAGGACGACGGCCAGGCCGATAATCCACCAGCTTGTTAGGACGTCGAGTTCTCCCGGTAATTGTAAACTCGCAAAGCGGCCAAGCAGACCAAGGGTAGCGACCGCAGCGTAGAGATTAATTCCGGATACCCAGCCTGCGCCCATCGCGATTGCCAGCGTGCCAATCAGGTTCATGGCTTACCTCCACGGTTGCAGTACGATGTGGCGTTGATGGATGTTCGGGGCTGTCCGACAAACTTCAGTTTGTCGTCAACCCACGTTGCCTCCGCCTATCTTACTTTCGCTGCCTCGGAGGGTGCCTCGGAGGTCGACAAACTTAAAGTTTGTCGGACATATACTCGGAGGTCGACAAACTAAAGTTTGTCGGACAAAATCCTCCGCTTAAAAGGAGACCCCCAAGATGAATATCAAAAAACTGGTGTTGACCATTGTAGTAATCTTCGTCGTCGCCAATCTCACCGGCTTCCTCATTCATGCCGTCCTGCTGCAATCAGATTACATGGCCGTCAAAGAACTCTATCGGCCCGAGGGACAGGAGAAAATGCTTTGGATCTCCCTCGCCTATCTTTCCTTTGCGATCGGTTCGGTTCTGGTCTATGCGAAAGGCGTAGAAAACAAATCATGGCTGGGCCAGGGCGTCCGCTTTGGCATTTTGATCTGGCTGGTGCTAACCGTACCGTCGTTCTTTATCGCCTATGCGGTCCAGCCCGAACCAATGTCACTAATGGTCAAGCAGGTTTCGTTTGAGGGGATAAACAAGATCCTGCTGGGCGTGATTACGGCAGCGCTCTACCGGCCTTAGGCGCTGGCAAATCCGAACGGCCCAACTTCTTCGTGCGGATGTGAACCTTCGAAGAAATGCCGGCGTACCTGCGGGACTCTACTTAACGCCTATTAGTTCAACCTCAAAAATCAAGGTGGCGTTAGGAGGGATGGTGGGTGGGCGGCCGCGTGCGCCATAGCCGATAGCCGGTGGAATGATCAGTTTTCGTTTGCCACCAACCTTCATCGACATCAATCCCTCATCCCAGCCCTTTATCACGGCTCCCGTGCCGATTTGAAACTCGGAAGGAGTACCGCGATCCAGCGAGCTGTCAAACTTCGTCCCGTTCTCCAGAGTGCCAGTGTAATGTACTACGACGGTTTGCCCGGCCGTTGGACTTGCTCCGGCGCCTTCGACGAGATCAGTGTATCTAAGACCCGACGCTGTTGTATTTTCGGTCGGTCCACGATAAATGAGAACGTAAGTGACAACCGAGACGGCGAGGATTACAACCACCGCAATCGCAACGATTCTCAGGTTCCGGTTCTTGCCTGACGGACGACTGGAGTGAGTAGTAGGGTAGCTACCCCTGGATCGTTTCCTGGCCCTGTTGGACTTGCGGTGTCTGCTTTCAGGCAAGCGTATGTGTCTCCCTATCCGGTGATTGGTGTTAGTCTTATATCCTGTTTCTCAAGATGGTTCAAACCGGACGAAATGACTTTGATATTGGCACGTAATGCGGCAGATCGTTATGATTCCTTCTAATCGCTGAACCTGACACCGAACATTTGTTCATGCCTATTGCTGCCATCATTCCTAAACCAAACGAGCCGGTCGAGCTGCGCGAAGTTCCGCTTCCAGAGCTCGAACCTGATTCCGCGCTGCTCGAGGTCGAGCTTTCAGAAGTTTGCGGTACGGACGTTTATCTTCAGCGAGGCGGTCTTAACAATGTTCCCTACCCACTGATTCCCGGTCACGTTTCGGTAGGACGCTTAAGTAAGATTCGTGGCCAAATGCTCGATGTTGCGCGCCAGCCTTTTACCGAGGGTGATCGCGTTACGTTTTTGGATGTGCACCGCACCTGCAATGCGTGCTGGTACTGCCTCGTCGCCAAAGCTAGCACCCGATGCCCGCACCGGAAAGTCTACGGAATAACCTACGGACTCAACGACGGTCTTTGCGGTGGTTGGGCCGAGCACGTCTATCTCAAGCCGGGGACGCATTGTATTCGCCTCGAGGCCAATCCCGAAATCTTCATGGCCGGAGGATGCGCTCTGCCAACCGCGCTTCATGCCGTCGAACGAGGCGAAGTGAATCTGGGAGACACGGTCCTGGTGCTCGGTTCTGGACCGGTGGGCCTCAGTACGATCATTCTGGCTCTGATGCGAGGTGCGTCGCGGGTGCTCTGCATCGGAGCACCGGCGCTCAGACTCGACGCCGCCCTGCAAGCTGGGGCTAGTGCTATTGCCAATATCGAGATGCTTAACGAGGAAAAGCGGCTCGAATGGGTTTTGGACCACACTCGTGGACGTGGCGCGGACGTAACAATTGAAGCTACGGGCGCGCCGACAGCCGTGGTCCAGGCAATGCGCTTTACACGCGACGCAGGGCGCGTGGTAATTGTAGGTCAGTACACCGATCACGGTCCGGTGCCACAAGAAGCTGCTTTTAATCCCCACTTTGATTTGAATAGGAAACATTTGGATGTGCGCGGCTGCTGGGGCTCGGACTTTTCGCACTTCTACCGCGGCGCTCAAATCATTGCTGATGAGGCTCGCGCTGCTCCCTGGGCAAACATGAAACTTGCCCATTACAATCTTGCTCAAGCGAACGAGGCTCTGGCGGATGTATCAGCAGGCCGGGTGTTGAAAGCACTGATTGCTCCGAAAAAATATGAGTAGCCGGTGGCACAGACTTCAGTCTGTGAGTACAGTTATGAATCTGCGGGGAAACGCGAAGTGAGTCTTTGCAACAGAGGCACAAACTGAAGTCTGTGCCACAGGGAAGGAGTCAGGTCCACAGAATACACAGACTGAAGTCTGTGCCACAGGAGTCCAGATGACCATCACCGCGCAACAAAAATCCTCCGTCCGTGAACAGGTATCCAACGAGGAGTGGCAAGTACGCGTCGATCTTGCCGCAGCTTATCGCCTGGTGGCGCTCTACGGCTGGGACGATCTCATTTTCACGCACCTCTCGGCTCGCGTGCCTGGCCCGGATCATCATTTCCTGATCAATCCGTATGGGATGATGTTCGACGAAATTACGGCGTCCAGTCTCGTGAAAGTGGATCTTGACGGCAATTTGATCGGCGAGTCTCCTTACGTCATCAATCCAGCCGGCTTCACGATTCACAGCGCCGTTCATGCAGCCCGAGCGGACGCGCTGTGCGTGATCCACCTGCACACCGACTATGGCATCGCGGTTTCAGCGCAGAAAAATGGTCTACTGGCGATTTCGCAACCGGCCCTCTTCCCGCTCGCTTCTCTTGCCTATCACGACTATGAAGGATTGGCGCTCAATGACGAAGAAAAGCCACGCCTGGTTGAGGACCTGGGCAACAGCAATTACCTGATCCTCAGAAACCACGGTCTGCTGACTGCCGGCGAGACGGTAGCCGAGGCCTTTCTCAACATGTACCTCCTGGAACGAGCCTGCAAGATTCAGATTCTGGCTCAGTCCGGCAACGCCGAGCTGGTATCCGTGCCCGATCCGATTCTCAAGCGCGTAGCCGCTCAACAACGCCAGGTGACAGTGGGACAAGGAGCCGGCCTGGTCTGGCCGGGATTGCTTCGCAAGATCGACCGCCTGGATCGTTCTTATCGCGACTAAGAGGTTCGAAAATCATGAAGCTTGTAGCGCTCATTGTTTGGCTGATGATCCTGTTGGTACCAGAAGCGAGCGCCTGTAGCTGCCTGCCCAAGCAAGCCCCTTGTCAGGCCTATTGGGAAGCATCCGTGGTCTTTGCAGGCACAGTTAATTTCAGCTCGACCGTGACTCCCAAAGCAGGAAAGTATCAGTTCTCCAGCCGGCTCGTGCGCTTTACTGTCGATGAAGCTTTCCGAGGGTTGAGTGGAACTAAAGCTGAAGTGATGACGGGTCTGGGTGACGCGGATTGCGGGTATGGATTCAGGCTTGGAGGTCAGTACCTTGTTTATGCTTACCGCCAGGAAGATGGAAAGCTCTACACCGGCATTTGCTCCCGAACGCGACCTTTGTCGGACGCAACGGACGACCTCGCTTACATGCGTGGGCTCGGTGGAGCCGAGCCGGGTGGGACTATATTTGGCGAGGTAAGATCGAATGTCCGAGCCGATGGCTCTGAGGCACGGCTCAAAACGTCCGGGGTGAAGATCATTGTGGAAGGACCTTCAAAGCGAGTCGAGGCCGTTACCGATGCGAAAGGCCGTTACCGAGTGTCGGGTCTGCCACCTGACACTTACAAAGTTACGATCGAGCCTCCCGCACAACTCAGCACTCATGAAAGAGAACGTGAAGCCAAAGTATTCGATCGCGGATGCGCCGAAATTAGTTTCTGGCTGGAGACTGATCCACGCACCAGCGGCAGGGTCCTCGACTCGGAGGGGCAACCTGCGGCTGATGTAGATAACTACAGATAGGTTTGACCACCGAGGTAATTGGTACCGATGTTGTAAATATATCCCCGGGTCGCCGAGTAAACGGGAGTTCCGCGTGGAGCAAAAGATTTCCTGGCATTGAGATTGATCCATTGAGATTACCGGAACAGCAGAGCCTGGCCAAGCCCAATCAGACCGCCAATAACAATCACCCACACCACGTTAAGCTTGAAGCGGAAAAGCAGCAGAAAAGACAACCCGCCCAGGATCAAAGCCAGCCACTGAGTGCCGCCTCTCCATCCCTGAGGCCAGATCACCGCCGAGCCAAACACGAGCGCGAGGTTGAGCACCACTCCCACTACCGCGGCCGTGATGCACGCGAGCGAGCCTGTCAAACTCTTGTTTCCTCGAAGCGATTCCATGTACGGCGCGCCCAGAAAGATCAAGAGGAAAGACGGAAGAAAGGTTGCATAGGTGGTCACCAAGGCCCCCGTGATCGCACTCGCCGCGGGGCTCATTCCCTCCGGATGGTTCCATCCGGCCATGAAGCCCACAAACTGCAAAACCATGATCAGCGGTCCTGGTGTCGTCTCGGCCAGGGCCAGGCCATCGATCGCCTGCGCCTGAGTCAGCCAGCCAAAATCTCCAACCGCCGCTTGAGTGACATAGGCGAGCACAGCATAAGCTCCGCCAAAAGTGACAAGAGCAGCCACCGAAAAAAAGCCGTACTCTTGAACGTGAACGCTGCCCCACCCTCGCCAAAGAATGATCGCAATTACCGGCAGCAGCCAGAGTATCAGGCCGGCAGCTAGTATTCTTACCAGGCGGGAAGCCGACGGTCGCGTATGTTCGGGTGACTCGGCAGCGTCACTCAACACATGGGCGACATCAGGGTTGGCGGTATCGACAGAATTAGCTTCGCCGCCCTCGGAAACACTCACAAACTCATGAGGCCACACTCGCACGCCAACCAAGCCAATTACTCCCGCGCCAAGTACTATTAAAGGGAACGGCACCTGCAGGACATAGATTGCGATGAAGGCGGCTCCGGCAATCGCGACATGAACACGGCTCTTTAAAGCGCGGCCGCCAATTCTCAGCACCGCTTCGACCACGATGGCGATAACGACAGGCTTGATTCCGGCAAGCGCACCGGCAATCGCCGGGACGTGACCGTAGCTCGCATAGAGGTACGAAAGACCGAGCAAGATGAATATGGAGGGTAAGACAAACAGCGAACCGGCAACGATACCTCCCCAGGTGCGATGTAGTAACCAGCCAATGTAGGTGGCGAGTTGCTGAGCTTCCGGGCCGGGCAAAAGCATGCAATAGTTAAGGGCATGCAGAAAGCGTTCTTCGCTGATCCAGCGACGCCGATCAACCAGCTCGCGGTGCATGATCGCGATCTGACCTGCGGGCCCACCAAAGGAAATGAAACCAAGCTTGGCCCAGAAACGGAATGCTTCGGCGAAAGATACGCCGCGCTTAGTCTCGCCGACTTTTGTACGACTGGCTTTGTTCACCCAGGGAATATCCGATCTTAGACTGCGCTTTTGCAATGCGACTGAGCCTACCAGCAGTGCCCTGGTGAACCCTAGCGGCCCCGGATTAGTGAAAGCAGAGACTCGCCAGCTATCATTCTATGACTCTTTTTAGGTTGAAACTTGAACAGATCCCCACACTGCCGAAGCTGTGAAAAAATTTCGACCGTAAGAATACTAGCCACAGATAAACGCGGATAACAGGTAGCCGAACAAGACAATTGTACAAAAGCAGAAAAATAACACCAATAATCTTACTTTGTTTGATCTGTATCTCCGCGTTCATCTGTGGCTTTTATCTTTCTTTCAGCCCTGCCGTGTGGAGGATTTTAAGAGTGGTCTCGGGCTAAGTTCCCTGTAGGATGGACTTGAAGAATCCCACACTGCCGTGTGGAGGATTGGACGAGTTTCGATTAACTCACTAGGAGGATGGACCTGAAAAATGGAAAAAGGCACGCTGCTGCTCACACGCGAACAGGTGGCATCATTGCTGGGCATTGATGAATGTATTGCGGCGGTCGAGGCTGCCTTTAATTCTTATGCTGAGGGCAAGACGGCAGATCCGGCGGTGCTTGGTGTCCATGCGTCGAACGGAGGCTTTCATATAAAGGCTGCGGTAATGGATTGCGGCCGGTGGTTTTTCGTGAGCAAGATCAACGCCAACTTTCCCGGTAATCCGAAACAGTTTCAGTTGCCAACCATCCAGGGCATCATCGCGGCCTTTGACGCCGAGAACGGCCGGCCACTTTCGCTGATGGACTCGACTGAAATCACCGTCATTAGAACCGGGGCCGCTACGGCGGTCGCAGCGAAACATCTCTCACGGGCAGATTCTAGTGTTATCACGATATGTGGATGTGGCAAGCAAGGCCGCATTTCTCTCGAAGCAATTTCAAAGGTTCGCCCGCTCGAAAGGGCCTTCGCGTTCGACATTGATCCTAACAGTGCTGAGCGTTTTGCGGAGGAGCTCTCAAGGCAGTTGCCCATTGAAGTGAAATCGGTAAGCAATTTGGCCGAGGCACTTCGTGAGAGTGACATCTGTGTGACGTGCACCACGTCGAAACATCACTTCATCGAGAAGGATGAAGTACCTCCCGGAATGTTCATCGCCGCCGTCGGCGCCGACAACGAGGAAAAGCAGGAGATCGATCCGAAACTGTTGCAAGCGAGTAAGGTAGTGGTAGACCACCTGGGACAGTGTTTGGCCATCGGAGATTTGCATCACGCAGTCCAGCTCGGGCTGATGAAAAGAGAAGATGTCCACGCAGAAATCGGTGAAGTCATAGCCAAACTGAAGCCTGGCAGGACGTCAGCCGAAGAAGTCATCATTTTCGACAGCACGGGCACGGCTTTGCAGGATGTCGCGGCCTCGGCAATCGTCTATGACAAGGCCGTGCGAACCGGTATCGGGATGATGATTGACTTTTCGACATAGAATCGAGTCTCGTTAGCTTCCATCAACCATAAATCGATGAAACTTACCGCCACAGCCGTTTTGTTATTGCTGGCGCTCATAACTGTCGCGCCTCAGACCGACGATAAACGCTCGTATCAACCGACTGGGAAACTGGTAGATCTGGGTGGCTACCGCTTGCACCTAAACTGCACGGGCAAGAGTCAGCCCACGGTTCTGCTAATCGCCGGCGGAGGTGATTTTTCGTTTGATTGGGCTTTGGTGCAGCCAGCAGTGTCTCGTTTCGCGCGGGTTTGTAGTTATGACCGCGCCGGAGTGGCCTGGAGTGATCCGGGGCCGACCCCGCGCACCTTGCGACAAGACGCTTATGAACTTCACAAACTGTTACGCGCCGCGGGGATTAAAGCGCCATACGTGCTCGTCGGACATTCCGTCGGCGGACTGATTGCGCGAGTCTATGCTGAGCAGTACCCGAATGAGGTTGCTGGAATGGTGCTCGTTGATGCCACGCACGAGGACACAACCCTAATGTATCAGGGCAAAATCGTTCGCGTACGTGAAAGCGCAAAGGGTGTGGACATTCCGCCTGCTCAGACGATGCAAAGCAGTCCGCCCAGGCAGCCAACCGATGAGGACATCGAGCAATTCGAGTTCAATCAAAAGATGTTTGGCAACCCGAAAATTACACCTCCATTTGATAAGTTGCCCAAACCTATCCAGGCAATGCGCCTTTGGTTTCTGACGCAACCGCCGCGGGCAGCCGCCGCTCCTAACTTATGGGCGGAAGAACTTCAGGCGATGTACATGGCGAGGGCTAAGACTCCTTATCAGTTGGGCAACATACCCCTGGCAGTGCTCTTAGGGAAGCCTGAGTACGGCAACCCGCCGAACGGAGTTTCAGCCGGCGATTGGAAACGTATCAACGAAGAGAAGCGGCAACAGAAGCTCGCGTTTACGACTCTCTCACGTAACAGTAGGCTGATCGTTGCCGAGAAGAGCGGTCATCATATTCAACTCGACGAGCCGCAGGTCGTAATTGACGCGATTCGCTTAATAGCTGGGAAGGGCGCGGATGGAAAGCATTAAAATGGTTTCAGTATCCGCTTGAACGAGGGAGCAATAGATTGCAAAGTAACTTTGTGGAGGGGGATCTTGCCCTCTATTTTCAACGTCTGACGTAAGCGATGGCTTTCCAAAGGTATAAAAAATGAAGAGGCTATTATTTCTCCTCGCGGCATTATTTCTTGACTGTTTAGCCCAACCAGCCCTTCCCGCCCAGGGTGATTCCGCCGTGCAGAAAGAACTGGAGGCTCAGTATCTAAGGCTTGCTGAAGCTCATGACAAGAGAGATCTGAAGACTATTCTCGGATTAAAAACCGCAGACTTTCACGCCATTTTTCCTGATGGCAAAGTTGGCGATAGTAAGCAGATGGAGCAGTACACCAAACAATTCCTTGAGAGCAATCAACCTCCGTACAACATTAGAGTCACCATTCAAAAGCTGACGGTGTCTGAAAACAAGCTCGTCGCGGTGGCTGAAGTTTTGCAGGAAGCGAGCAGATATCGAGAATTGGCCGGTAAGCGCCGCAAGGTTGATACCAGTGTGGTCCAGCGCGAGACCTGGGTGAAGACCGAGAGCGGGTGGAAGCTCAAGTCTGTCGACAACGTTCGGGATCAAAAGAGGTTTGTGGATGGAAAGCGGGTAGATCCGACGAAACCTTACAATCCCGATGACCCGCCGTACGATCCGGCTGAACCTGACTTGGAACACTGAGAGGCACAGAGGCTTGAACTTGGCGTGCTGAAATTGTAC
>Ga0187893_10003826_pt1 | contig 29651 bp, 27 predicted proteins | sample MA1701074metaG_FD_139574 | JGI IMG/M metagenome (GOLD analysis project Ga0187893, IMG submission 139574) | White microbial mat communities from a basaltic lava cave in the Kipuka Kanohina Cave System on the Island of Hawaii, USA - MA170107-4 metaG ...
CGAGCGCTCCGAGCGCGGGGCGCGTTCCCGTCCTCGATTCGATGGCCTGGGCCAGGCGGCGCGCGAGGGGGACCCCGCGCGTGCGGATCCCGACGAGGGCGAGGCTCCCTTCGAGTCCGCGCGTCCGGTCCGCGACCTCGGACGCGAGGCGGTCGACCGTCGCCTCGAAGGCAGCGCTATCCTGGACGACGCGCGCGCTCATGATTTTCGAGCGCGCATCGTACCGTGGATCACTCAACGCTTTCCAGGAGCCCGGGCAAGGCGTCGAGCGGAGAGGCCTCGAAGAGAAAATCCCCGGGACGGGACTCGATGATGAAGTTGCGATAGGACGAGATGAACGTCACCGGCTGGCTCCTCTTGAGCTCGTCCTCGAGGCAGTCCGTGAGAAGGCGCCCATCCATGTCTTGTCCGAGGGGAAGCCCCATCAGGTAGAGAAGGGTCGGCGCCACGTCGACGACCGAGGCACCCTGGAGCTTCCGTCCCGCAGCGATCCCGGGGCCATGGAGGAGGAGAAGACCGTCGGGGGCGTTTTCGTGGACTCCGGAAAGATGGAGGCTTCCCTGGAGGGGGGCGAGAATCCGCCGTCCGAGCGACAGCGCCTCCATCCCGTGCCCCGAGAGAATCATCAGGGTCTCGTTGTCCGCGCGCTCCTGCATGTGCTCGCCCACGATGGCGTCGAGGTGCCGATAGTAGGACTCGACCACGCGCCCGTAGCGTCTTATCTCGGAGTCGCTCACGTCCCCGAACCTCTCGGGCTCGTGGTAGCGAGTGAAGTAGTGACCGATCCCGTCGAGCCCGAAGTAATAAGTCGCGAAGACCTCGGGCTCCCGTTCCTTTCGGAGCCGGTTCCCGATCGCCCGAACGGTCAGATCGTCCGCGAGGGCCCGCGTGAGCTCGGCCTTCCAGGGGAAGTCGTCGTTCTCGACTTCGACCGTTTCGTCCACGAAGCGCGCGAGGGTCTCCTCGTCGATCGACTCAGGGAACACGACCTCGGAGCTGACGCCGGCGAAGAGCTCCTCGGGGTAGGTGAGCCGCGGGAGGGGCGGCTGGAACTTCTCACGGACCTGGCGGTGGAGGTATTCGGAAACGACGAACCCTCGGATCTCGTCCGCGGGATAGCTCCCCCACCAGCGAACGAGCCCCACGTCGATTCCGAAGCCGCTGAGGATGGTCCAGAACGGCTGCGTGCGCCGGAGCGCTGAAGTCGTGACGCTCCGCTGCACGAGCTCGAGGCGGTCGAGGCTTCGGAAGTCGAGACCCCGGGGCCGCAGAGAGAAGTGCGTGGCAACACCGGGGAACCGGTAGCGATAGAAGCCCTTGAGCCCGTGCTGGCGCGGGAGCTTGCCGGTCGCGATGCTGGTCCAGACCGCGAGGGACTCGGTGGGGTAGAGAGTGCGGAGGGGGCCGGAGGCACCCGACTCGATGAGGCGCGCGAAGTTCGGGAGCTTGCCCTCGGCCACCGCTCGCAGCACGTAGGACATCGAGGCGCCCTCGATCCCGATGAGGGTGAGCTTCCGCGACAGAGGCACGTCCTGGAGCGGCATCGGCGGAATCGAGGGCTCGGGCGCGGGGAGGGGCCTCATCAGGAGGGGAATGGTGACGGCAGCGGCGAGAGAGACCGCGGAAAGAACGTAGCTCGCGAAAGCACCTCTCCTGCCGAACGAGTAGTGGAAGAGACCCATGACGAAGAACGCGGCTGCCGCGGTCGAGACGACGGTCGCGGCCACGGCGAGAAGGTACCGCGCCTCCGCCGGGAGGTAGGGACGAAGGCTCACGAGGTTGTGCCAGAAGAGGACGGCGGCGGCGGCGAGGCTCAGCGTGAGGAGCCAGGTGAGGACGGGGAAAGAAAGCCAGGCGGGCTGGAGCGGCCTCCCCCGAACGATCTCCACGAGCGAAAGGAGGAGCCAGAACCCGAGGGAGGCGGCGACTCCATACGTGAGGGCGAACACGCTGAACACCGAGAGGACGCTCGTCCAGGTGTGGGCGACCTCCGGGTTCAGAAGGAACAGCAGCTCGGTCGCGAGAAGGGCGGTGAGCTCAGAGGCGACGAGGCTGTTGGTCAGCTTGCGCATTGCTCTGGTGTAAGCAGAGGATGAGAAGAATCGGGCATCAAGTCTTCCGAAGGGAGCGGAGCTCGTCCAGGATACGACGGAAATCCACCGGCAGCGGGGCCTCGAAGGTCATCTTCTCGCCGCTCTCCGGATGCGTGAACGCGAGACGGAAGGCGTGGAGCGCGGGCCGCTCGAAGTCCCGGAGCAGCGGAGACGAGCGCCGCGGAGCCCCGTACTCGCGATCGCCTACGAGAGGATGGCCCGCCTCGCTCAAGTGCACGCGAATCTGGTGGGTGCGTCCGGTGGGAATACGGATCTGGACGAGAGAGCAGCCGGGAAGTTTCTCGAGCCTCCTCCCCTCGCTCGTCGCCGCGCGGGGAGATCGGGTGCGGCTCGAGATCTTCGTGCGACGTGCGACGTCCCGTCCGATGGGCCGATCGATCACGAACCGCTCGGGCGTGGTTCCGTGCGCAAGCGCGAGGTAGATCTTCTCGACGGAGCGCTTCTGGAACTGAGACTGAAGAGACCGGTGGGCGCGGTCGTTCTTCGCCACCACCATCACTCCCGAAGTGCCGGCGTCGAGCCGGTGAACGATCCCGGGCCGCATCACCCCGCCGATCCCGCTGAGGTCGCGGGTGTGGGCAAGAAGCGCGTTCACGAGAGTGCCGGAGGAATGGCCCGGCGCTGGATGGACCACCATGCCTGGTCTCTTGTTCACGACCGCGAGCTGGGAATCTTCGTAGAGGACGTCGAGGGGAATGGCTTCGGCGACGGGGGTGGCGGGGGCGGGAGGCGGGATCGTGACCTCCACCCCCTCTCCACCGCGGCATACTCGTGACGGCCGCACGATCTTCCCCTCGACCGTGACGCGGCCGTCATCGATCCAGCGCTTCGCCTGAGCGCGGCTCGAGCCGGGAACGCGACGGGCGACGACGACGTCGATGCGCGCTCCCCTGTCGGAGTCCTCCACCGCGAAGCTCTCCTTCCGCTCCTTTTCTGGGCTCATCGCCCTGGAGCTTCAGGCGGTCCGCTTCTGGGGAAGGCGGCGGAGACTCAGGAGAGCGAACGTCGAGGCCACCAGGAGGAGGAGCGCGATGACCTGCGAGGTGGAGAGGGCGCCTCCGAAAACGAACCCCCTCTCGAGGTCGCCCCGGAAGAACTCGATGACGAACCTCGCGAGAGAGTAGCCAAAGACGTACGTCCAGAAGATCTGGCCGTCGAACTTCTTCCGTCCCGCGAGAAAGAGGAGCAAACCGAAGAGCGCGAACTCGACCAGTGCCTCGTAGAGCTGCGTGGGATGGAGTGGAGTGTTCAAAGGCACGCCCACGATTTCCCGCGCGTACGGATCCGTGAAGGTGACCGCCCAGGGAACGGCCGTCGCCTTTCCGTAGCAGCAGCCGGCGGTGAAGCAGCCGAGGCGGCCGATGGCGTGCCCGAGGGCGACGGAAGGGGCGAGGATGTCCGTCATGAGCCAGACGGAGAGGCGATGTTTGCGGAAGAACCAGATCGACGTCAAGACCGCGGCCACCAGGCCGCCGTAGAAGACGCCGCCGGAGCGGATGAGGCTCAGCGGGTCGTGCCGGTAGTGCTCCCAGTCCACGATCAGAAGCAGGAGCTTCGCTCCCACCAGCGCGGAAACCAGGATGTAGAGGCCGAGGTCCATCGTGAGGTTGGCCTCGACCCCGAACTTGCGGCCGCGGGTCGCCGCGACCTTCAGGGCGATGAGGAATCCCGCGGCGAGAAGGAATCCATACGTGTGGAGGACGGCGTGGAACTGGAAGCCGAAGAGATTCACCTGGCCGAAGTCGAAGAGCTTGGGAAACAAGTCTATGCCTCTCCGGCGCCCGATCCGGGCGCGACCTCGGGCTCGGTGCCGAGAGCGGGCTCGTGGCGCCTCAAGCTATCCAGCAGCAGGAGGCCGACCCCGACGCAGATGCTCGAGTCGGCGACGTTGAACGCGGGCCAGTGGAGGTCTCGATAGAACACGTCGACGAAGTCGATGACGTAGCCCAATCGCGCCCGGTCCACGATGTTTCCGAGGGCGCCTCCGAGGATGAGGGCGAGCCCGGCGTGGGTCATCCTCGATCCACCCGGCCCGCGAAGGGCGTAGTAGACGACGGCCGCGAGCGCGGCGATCGATAGAAAGGTCATCAGCAGGGACTTGAGGGGAATGTCGATTCCCGAGAGCAGGCCGAACGCCATCCCCGTGTTCCGCACCAGGGTGAAATGAACGACTCCGGGAACGATCTCGATCGATTCCCCCGGAACGAGCCGGCTCGCGACGAGGACCTTGCTTGCCTGGTCGACGCCGAGGAGGACCGAAACCCCCGCCGCCAGCCGAAGGGCTCGGTTCCGAAATCCTTCAGATTGTTCTCGATTCCCGTGGGTCACCGGACTCCAGACTAGCACTGCGTTCGTGGGCTTTTCAATGCAGGCGCAGGAATTTGTCGAGTCGCAGTCGCATTCCCGAAGGAAGGGGGTTACACTGATTCGAAACACCCCGAGCCTCGTTTCCCCTCTGGGAGGCCGGATAACGGGTGCATTTTCCGGACGAGGGCATCGCTCGGCTCGTGGACGCCGAAAGCGCGGGCTCGAAATCGGGATACGGGCGTTCTATGGCTGAGTCGAAATCTTCCATTCTCATCGTAGATGATGATGCGGAAGATCTCGGTTCCGTCGAGAGAACTCTTCGCTCGCTCCCGTGCGAGCTCGTCACCATCAAAGATCCTCACCAGGTGATTTCGAGCGTGGACCGGCTCCGGCCCGACGTGGTGATCCTCGACGCCCTCCTGCCCGGCCTCTCGGGCTTCGACCTGTGCAAGCAGATCAAGACCGACTCCCAGCTCAAAGGGACCCAGGTCCTCATCCTCACCGGCGTGTACCTCAGGCAGCAGTACCGGAACGAAGCGCTCCAGCAGTTCAAAGCGGACGCCTACCTGACGAAACCGTTCCGGCCCCCGGAGCTGCAGCGTCTGGTCGTGCAGCTCTTGGCGCGCAAGACGAAAACGCCTTCGTCGAGCCTGCTGAAGAAGATCGGACTTCCCCCGGCCGAGCCCAGGAAGAAGGGACTTCTCGGGCGGCTCTTCGGGCGGGCCGAGGAGGAGGAGCCGGCCACCGTCCGCATCGCTCCCGCGCCGCGGGAGGCTCCGCGGAGCTCGCCGATCGAGGCGGCTCCGAGTGAGGAAGCCAATCGTGTGGCGGAGACCCCCGAGATCGTCCTCGAGCCGCCGCGCGCGGAGGCTCCGCCGGAAGTTGCAGCACCTCCCGAGGTCCGGGCCCAGGACGTCCGGGAAGAGCCGCTCGTCGTCGAGCCTCCCGCCGGGGAGGTCGCACCCGTTCCTCCCGCGGTCGAAGAGCCAGCGCCCGTGGAAGCCGCGGTCCCCGAACCCGAGCCAGCCCAGGCGCCCGAAGCGCCGGTCCCCGAACCGCAGCCCGAACCAGAGGCCGCGACGGTGATGGTGACGGCCCCACCCCCGGAGCCCGAGCCCGAGTCGCCCGAGACCATCGCGGTGCTTGCGGCCCCCCCGCGACCGGAGTCGGCGGAAACGAGCAGGGAGCCCGCGCCGCCACCTGTCGAGGTCATCGACGTCTCCGAAGCGGCGGAACCTCCCCCGTCGGCGCAAGCGGCTGAGGAAGAGCCGCATCTTGCAACCTTGCTCGACGCGCGGCCCCCGGAGGAGACAGAAAAGGTCACCTGGATCCAGGCGGACTCGCGAACGCAGGAGATGACTCTCCAGGAAGCGGCGGCGCGCGCCGCGGACGCCCCGAAAACGGAGGCGCTTCCCGAACCGCCGATCGCGGCTCCCGCGCCGCCGGAACCGGAACCGGAAGCCGCCGCACCGGTGGAAGATCTCGCCGAATCCTCTCAGCCGACGAGACGGCCGCGCTTCCGCGTCGGTGAGGTCCCGATCTACGACGAGCCCGACTTCCTGACCGAGCTGAAGCGCGAGCTCTCGAAGTGCAAGAGGGTCGACCGGCCCCTCACGCTCATCCTGATCCGCGTCTCGGACCTCGGGCAGATCATCGAGCTCTTCGGGAGAGACTTCCGCGAGCCCGTGCTCTGGCACATCGCCGAACAGGCCATGGAGTCCCTGCGGGAAGTGGATCTCGTGGGCATGATGTCCTCGAAGGACATGATCGCGATGACCGCGTTCGCCTCCGATCGCTATGGCGGCGGGCGGATCGTTTCCCGGATGCGGCAGGCGGCGAAGGGGAAGCCCTTCCGTGTGGGCGAGGAGCTTCCTCCCATCATTCCCGTTCTCGACTTCGGGATGGCGACCTTCCCCGCCGACGGACGCGAGGCCGCAAGCCTCCTGCGCCGCGCGGAAGAGGATATGGCGAACGCGCAGAGCCAGGCCGCCCTCCCGGATTGACCCCTTTCATCCGCCGCCCTATCATTCCCGCGTGTCGGTAGAGATTCGCGACTTCGACAAACCACCGGACTACGAAGCGTGCGCCCAGCTTCAAGTGGACGTCTGGGGCTTCGACGCGTCCGACGCCGTTCCACCTCTCCACCTCATCGCCATGCACCACTACGGGGGAGTCCTCATCGGAGCGTTCGAGGGCGGGAAGATGGTCGGATTCGTCTGTGGCTTCTCCGGATGGGACCGGGGCAAGGTGTTCCATCATTCCCACATGCTCGGCGTTCTTCCCGAGTACCGCGGGTCGGGCCTGGGCGAGAAGCTCAAGTGGGCCCAGCGGGAGCGGGTGATGGAGCAGGGAATCGAGCTCATCAACTGGACGTTCGATCCGCTCCAGGCCGTGAACGCGAACTTGAACGTGAACCGGCTCGCTGCCATCGTCAGGAAGTACCGGGTCAACATCTACGGCGAGAGCAAGAGCCCGCTCCACGGAAGCCTGCCCACGGATCGATTCGAGGCGGAGTGGCTGGTCTCGAGCGAGAGGGTGACGAGGGCGCTGCGGGGAGAGCTTCCCTTGTGGACTTCCTGGGAGGAGCTTCCGCGGGCGAACACCACCGAGATCGCGAGGTCCGGCTCTCGCGCTCCCGGGAAGGCGGATCTGGATCTCGAGGAGGATGCCCTCCTCGCCGAGATCCCGGAGAACATCAACCAGATCATGGGCCAGGACATGGGGCTCGCCCTCGACTGGAGGCTCGCCATCCGCGAGCTGTTCCGCTCTTACTTCGCGAAGGACTATGCGGTTTCGGGCTTCCACCGCTCGGAAGGCCGCGCGTTCTACCGCCTCGAACGCGAGGAGACGCCTTCGGATTAGCGCCCCGACCAGCAGGGCTTGCGCTTCTCGAGGAACGCCGTCATTCCCTCCTGAGCGTCGGCGGCCACGGCGTTCATGCTCATGACCTCGCGCGTGTAGTCGTACGCTTTCTTCTGATCGAGATGGACCTGCGTGTAGAAGGCGGCCTTTCCGATCGAGACCACGTACGAGCTCGCTTCGGCGACCTTGAGCGCGAGCTCCTCGGTCTCCTCCCGCAGCCGGTCTTTCGGCACCACGCGATTCAGGAGCCCCCAATCGAGTGCGGTCCGGGCGTCGATGAGCTCCCCCGTGAGGAGCATCTCCATCGCGCGCTTGCGGCCGACGGCGCGGGAGACCGCGACCATCGGCGTGCTGCAGAAGAGGCCGATGCGGACTCCGGGCGTCGCGAAGCGGGCGTCCTCCGAAGCGACGGCGAGGTCGCAGGTGGAAACGAGCTGGCAGCCGGCCGCGGTCGCGGTCCCTGGCACTTCGGCGACGACGGGCTTGTCGATCCCCTGCACCGTTTCCATCAGCTCGACGCACACCGAGAACACGTGCCGCTGGTGGGCCAGGTCCTTCCCGACCATCTCCGGGAGGTAGTGGCCCGCGGAGAAGACGTTTCCTTCCGCTCCGAGGACGATCGCCCGGACGTCGGGCTTCGAGCTAAGCTCCCGGAGGCCCGCGGTCAGCTCCTGCATCATCTGGATGGAGAGCGCGTTCCTCTTCTCGGGCCAATTCATGGTCACCCGGCCAAGGGGTGCTCTGGTCTCGACGAAAATTCGCTCGTATGTCATGAGAACTCCTCGCTTTCGTTTCTAACCTCTGAGGCCCAGCTCGCGAGCTCGCCGCGGAGGCGGGCGCGGGTCCGCTCGTCGGCCCAGGTGGCGTCGATGGCGTTTTCCGCGAGGCGGCAGATTTCGGCGAGCTCGAAGCTCTGGTGCTCGGCGAGCGCCCCGTACTCCTCCTCGAGCGACGTTCCGAACATTTTAGGGTCGTCGGTTGAGACCGTCACCAGAAGCCCGCGATCGAAGAGCGCCCGGATCGGATGATCCGCGATCGATGCGACGACCCCGGTCCTCAGGTTCGACACCGGACACATCTCGAGCGGGATCCGATTTTCCGACAGATACTCCACGAGAGCGGGATCCTCGATGGCCCGCGTGCCGTGTCCGATGCGGTCGACGTCGAGATCGCGCAGCGCGCCCCAGATGCTCTCGGGCCCCGCGGCCTCCCCGGCATGGGCGGTGGTGCGGAGGCCGAGCCTCCGGGCTTCCGCGTAGACATCGCGGTAAGGCGCTGGTGGGAACGCGTGCTCCGAGCCCCCGATGGCGATGCCGACGATCCTCATTTCGGACGAACCCGCGATTTCGCGGAGCCAGGCCCGGCCGCGCTCCGGCCCGAAGTCGCGGGTCAGGTCCGCGATGAGTCGGATCTCGATCCGATCCTTCTCCTGATCGAGCCCTCGCCGGACCGCTTCGGTGACGCGCGCGACCTCGAGCCCGTGGAGCATCGCGAAATCCCCGGGAGAGTGGAACGCTTCGACGTAGCGAACGTTCTGCTCCGCGAGGTCCCGGGCCACGGCCGCGGCCATGAACGTGAAGTCCTCGTACTCACGGAGAAAACCGTTCTTCCACGTCCACGTCTCGAGGAAGTGCGGGAAGTCCCGAAAGCGAAACCGCTCCTCCAGCTCCTTCACGCTCGAGACGCCCCCCCCGCCGTACTTCGAGACCAGCTCCCAGAGGGCCGGGAGAGGGATGGCTCCCTCGATGTGCAGGTGGAGCTCGACTTTCGGCAGCAGTCGCAACGCTTCGCGGAGGCTCTTCACGACCCCCTTAGCTTAGATCGGAACCGCCCCGTTTGGCCTTGACATCCGACTCTGTGGTATGCTCCCACTTCCCCCGACCGGATTAGACCGTGGAAGGAGGTAGTGCGGTGACCTCGAAAGCCACCGGACCATCGAACGGGTTCACTCTCGTGGAAATCTTGGTGGTCGTGACCCTCATTATCATCATCTCCGCCGCCTCCATCCCCTACGGGTTGAATTTCGTGAGGCACTACAAGATCACCGGGGCCGCCCAGGGAATCGCCGGAGAGATCCAGAAAGCGCGGGCCCAGGCGGTGAAGAGGAACTCCGGCCGGGGAGTCCTCATCAACTTCAACTACCCGCAGGCCGCCGGCTACCAGTTCACGAGCCTCGATCCGGACCCCATGACTGGAAACTGGGACGGGGCGGTTTATCCCGCGAACCCCGGCTACTGCCGCAACGCTCCCGCGAGCTACGGCACGGTTCCCACGCCACCGAATAACGTCGTCGATCCCAACCCCGGCGCGGGTGTGCAGTCCCCCCACGGACACGTAATCGAGCTTCCCCCGGACGTGGTCTTCGACCCCGGAGACCGAAACGCCCTCGTGTTCTGCAACGACGGTTCCGTCGCCGCCGTGAACGCGGCGGGCGCGGTCGGAGGGGCGGTCCTCGCCCAGGACGGAGTGGATTGGATTCTGACCGTCCGCGATCGCATGACGCAGTTGACGCGAGTCATTCGGATCAGCCCCGGGGGCCGCGTCCGCGTGGAGCAGGAGCCATGAGGAAGAGTAACGGTTCGGCGGAAGCCACGCGTTCCGGCGAGAGTGGGTTCACGCTCATCGAGGTCATGGTCGCCGTAATCATCCTGACGGTCGGACTTCTCTCGCTCGCTCAGATGATGGTCCTTGCCACGAACTCCAACGCGCTCTCCGGCCGGATGACCTCGGCCTCCGCGCTCGCGAGAGAGCAGATGGAGCGGCTCAAAGCCACTCCGTTCTATTCCGATCCCATCATGAAGACGCGGAATCCCGCGCTCGAGGACGGCGGCGACCTCGACGCCCCCGGGGGCGGCGGCTACGCCCAGCTCTACGACGCGCAGGGCAACCCCGTCGGGGGAGGGGGGCAATACGAGGTGAGATGGGAGATCGAGACCCTCGCGACCGCCCTTCCTCTCGAGATGGTCGAGATCCGGGTCCGGTGCGTCGCCGTCAACGCGGATCAGTTCAACGTCATCGGCGAAGCTCGCTTCACCACGTTCCGTACCGCCAACGTGGCGTGAAGCAGGTTCGAGGAGTGCTCATCATGCAGAGAACGACAGCCGGTCTTCACAAGGGAGGCGCCTCACAGGAGGGCTCCGCTTTCGTCATTTCCATACTCGTCCTCTTCGTCCTCTCCGTCCTGGGCATGGCCCTCATGCTCACCACCACCACGGAGAAGGACATCGCCATCAACTACCGGTGGGGCGAGCAGGCGTTCTTCAACGCGGATGCGGCCCTCGAGTACGGGAAGAACGTGCTCGGAGAGTACGTTCTGCGCAACGGGGACTTCGCGGCCGTTCTTCCGCCCGCGCGCGACGATGTGATGGTCCCGAGTTCATCGGCGCCGTGGGGAGACAAGCATCCCGAGCCAGGGGCGTGCGACCCGACGACCCCCGACTGCCGCGACTATCAGTACTTCGTGGACCACTGCCCGCCCGGCGCCGCCGGACCGTGCGTGCGCGTCTACATCGGCAAAGTGCTCCGTCAATTCGACGGGCGGCGGGTGCAATACGATTTCCGCCTTCCCGGGGGGGAGATCGCGGGCGACGTCGATGGAGACGGCAACGCCGACCTCGATGGCACGGTCACGCTCTGGGTCCGCCGGCCCATCATCGGGTCGAGGGACTACGGTGTCTCCGACGGCGTGAACCCGACGGGGCTCCACGATCGCGTGATTCTTACAGCGGAGGGAACGGCTCCCGGCGCCATGGGCGCGGGGGCGGGAAGGCCCGTCTCGCTCCGGCGGCTGGAGATGATGGTGCGCCGTCCGACGTCGGGCATCGAGGGCGACGTGTACGGAAAGATTACCGGAGCCGGCGACTCGGGAACCCGGCAGGCCGGATACGACGAAGTCCGTTCCACCACGGTGGGCAGCCCCTGACAAACAAGGAATCGTCATCATGAAGGTATGGATTCAAGCCTCGAAACGAATCGGCCTGGCGCTCCTCGCCGTCGTGCTGGCCTTCGCGTGGTCCCGGACGGGCCAGACACAAAGCCCCTGTCTCGTGGGGCGTGGACAGGATCCGCTCGACGTCTTGAACTCCGGAGTGCGCCACAACGTCTGGCTGCTGCTGGACACGTCGGGATCGATGAACAGCGCGCCCGCGGGTTTGGGCGGCGCTTCGAAGCTTCAACGCGCGAAGGACGCCATCAACCTGGTGATGAACCGGCTGGTGGACGGGGCCGGCCGGCCTCTCGTCAACTGGGGTTTCGTGCACTACGCCCGAAACAGCGCGAGCACCACCCGATGCCCGGCCCCGCTCATCCCTCCGGATGCGAACGCCGACAAGTACCCCGATCTTCCCGGAAGCTGCGCCGGCCTCAACACCGGCGCCTTCGTGAACCCCGGGACCTGCGGATCGGATTCCCGGGAGGACGTTCGCACGATTCTGAACGGCGCCTCCGCGTCGGGCACGACACCGATCGGAACCACCTTCACGCAGCTCGCGAGCTATCTGACGGGTGACGGGACGGTGGCGGGAGGAACGACGAACTTCGTGAACGACCTCCTGCCCAACCAGAAGAATTTCATCATTCACATCACGGACGGCGAGGACACCTGCGAGTGCAACACCGGGGGCTATCCGGGCGACGGGACCAGCCCGCTTCTGGCCTCCGTTACCATGCGCCCGGACGAGTTCGACCCCAACGTCGTCGCCACCTCTTCCACGTCGCAGGATTTCGCCGCTTTCAACGCGGGCCTCAAAGGGGAGTTCGCTCTCAAGCGGATCGATCCCGTCCTCGACGGCTCGAAGGGGAACATCTTCGTCATCGGCTTCGATCTCGATGCCGCGGGCAAGTCCCGCGTGGGCACCATCGCGTGGATGTCGAGCGGAGCGAACCTCGTTCCGCAGCGCGCGGCGGACCTGATGGAGGGGCCACTCTTCGCGAGCAACGAGCAAGATCTGGTCAGGAGGCTCTTCAGCATCCTCGCCCGCATCGGCATTCCGGAGACGGAAGTGACGCTTGGCTCTCCCATCGTGGGCACGGTGAAGGAAGTCGTCCACTCCCACACCGACACCGCCCTCGCGCGCACGGACGTCATCCCCACGGACCTGACGGACGCCGACGAGATTCGAGAGGCGCGAATCGCCCGTGCCGACCACCGCAACAACGTGCTCTTCACCACCTCCGTCGAGATCCCTGGCTTTCGCGGCCACCTGCGGGCGACGAACATCTATCGGGTCACCGACGAGACGAGGCCGCGCACCGCGCGGGCGGCGGACTTCACCGAGCTCTGGGACGCGGGAGAGGAGCTTCGGGACGACGATCCCGACGCCCGCGTGCTGCTCTTCAACCGCCCGAACTCGACGGCGCTCCTGCCGTTCGACACCGCGACGGTGACGCCCGCGGAACTCGGCGTGGCCGCCGGATATCTGCGGGCCAGAACGGATGAGGACGCCCGCGACATCGTGGTGAAGGTGATGCGAGGATATCGACTGATCCTCGATGCGACGGGGGACCCTTACGACGCGTCGGGGAATCTGAACTTCTCGCGCTTCGAGGCCAACGGCGAGCCGACGTGGAAGCTCTACGAGAGCACTGCCGGTGCGGTCGCGGTCGTCGGGAGTCCCGCTCGTTCTCCCGACTTCGACCCTCCCCTCAACCACGCCTTCGAGTACGGGGTGGGTGGTTCGGTTGCCGGTGATGGCTTCTTCTGGGACAACTTCAATCGAAGAACTCTCGTGGTCTACGCGTCGAACGCGGGAATCCTGCACGTTTTCGATGCGGAGACGGGAGCGGAAACGCTCGGCTATATCCCGGACGACGCGATGTCTCTCGAGCCCGGGGAGATTCAGGGCAGCCGCGACACGCTGAAGGACTTCGTGGAGCTGGTCGTCACCCAGAACAACAACGTCATCAACCACCGCTTCACGCTCTCGAGCCCGCCGAACGTCGAGGATGTTTTCCTGCGTTCCGATCATGGTGAGGATGATGAGTGGCATACCGTCGTCGCTCTGGGCCGCGGCCGTGGGGGGCGATTCCTGACCGCGCTCGATTTCACCAACGCGGCAGCTCTGGGCGGTTTGAGGCTCCTCTGGAATCGCGGGAATCGCGAGGGGATCGACGATGGTCCCATCGACGGTCTGGGGGAGACGTGGTCCGTTCCTGTCTTCGGCAACGTCGACACCCGATTGGGTCCGAGCCCAACGGCGGACACCGTCGATCAGTGGCTCCTCTTCGCTGGCGGCGGTTACGGATGCGCCAACGCGGCGAACGAAGGCGAGTTCCTTTTCGCGTTCCGGGCGGAGGACGGATTCCTCTACCACCGGGCGGCCGTGACGGGAGTGGCCGGGGCGGTCATCCCCAAGAACGCCCTTCCCGCGACTCCCACCTTGTTCAATCCGCACCAGACGGATTCCGCCGACAACAAGGACTTCATCACCCGCGTCTACATTCCCGACCTTCACGGGCAGGTGTGGAAGCTCAACACTCTCGACCCGGTTCCGTCGAACTGGACGATGAACGTGTTCGCGGAGATGGGGCCGGCCCATCCCATGACCGCGGCGGTGGCGCTCATGCAGGACACTTTGCAGCCGAACACGGTGTACGTGACGGCGGGCTCCGGCGGCGACCGGCGCGCGCCCGTTCCCTCGGGAGGGTTCAAGTTCCGGGCCTGGATCGACAGGGATGCCGACGGAGCCAACACCACGCAGTACGCCGCCGGCTCGGCGCCCGCCTTCGAGCAGGTCTTCAATCCCGAGGAGCGCATGTTCGTCCAGCCGGTGACGACGGGCAAAATCGGCGATCCCCGGCCGCCGGTGGTTTTCTTCGCGGCCTCCCGCGAGCAATTCGAGCCCACGACCTGTACGGCCACCTTCACGAGCACGCTCTATGCGCTCGGAATCGTGAGCGGCCTCGCGGAGTTCGACCTCGACACCACCCAGGCCGGCTTCGAGCAGACCGCGCTCGGACCCACCAAGGCCCAAGGGCTATTCGTGAGAGACGGCAACCTGTACGTTACCGAGAGCGGCGGGCTGAGCTCCAAGGGAAGCGTCGGCGTGTGGGGAGACAACACGTTCGACGACGATCCCGCTCCCTCGGGGATCGGTCAGTTCACGCTCCAACTCCTGGTGGAGGGCTTCCGGATTTCACCGTTCTAAGGGAAAGGGGCTAGCTGACCTCCAGGATTGCCTCGACCTCTACGGGAATATTGTTGGGCAGCGACCCCATGCCTACGGCGCTTCGGGCGCCTTTGCCCCGCTCTTCGCCGAAAACCTCGACGAGCAGATCGCTGAACCCGTTCACCACCTGAGGCTGCTGCGTGAAGTCGGGGACGGCATTGACCATTCCGAGCACCTTGACCACCCGCACGACGCGGTCCAGGCTTCCGAGCGAGCTTCTCACGGTCGCGAGCACGTTGAGGCCCACGAGGCGCGCCGCCGCCCGTCCCTGTTCGAGCGTGAGATCCTTCCCCACCTTCCCGGCGGGAGTCTTTCCGTCGGATGCGGCCGCGGGTCCGTGTCCCGCGACGAAGAGCAGGTTCCCCGCCTTTACCGCGGGAACGTAGGTCGCGATGGGAGCGGGCGGCGTCGGGAGCGTGATCCCGAGCTCCTTCAGGCGCGCCTCCGCGCTCTGAACGGGGGATGCCGAGGCTCGGCCGCGGCCGAAAAGCGCCGCGCCGGCGAGGGCGAGCCCCGCGCCAAAGAATCCACGACGATCGCTGGAACGAAACATGATTACCTCCGGTCCTGACTGTGTTCTGACGCCGCGCCTGAGTCTATCAGGACGTCAAAGAAGATGGCGGGCTTTCACGTCCAGGTACTGGTTGATGATCTCCGCGGCGAGCTCGTTCGGCACCACCTCCGTCGCGTGGATGCCCGAGGCCCGGAGCTCGGAGAGCCTCCTCTCCTGCGCTTTCAGCATCTCCGCCGCCGCGGCGACCTGGTAGGCCTCGACGTCCGTCTCCGGCACCCGCTCCGCGAGGGCGAGAAGCGGCAGGTCCTTGAGGAGGACGCAGAGAAAAAGGTGAGACGAGGTGAGGCTCTTGAGGTAGCGGCCGATGGTCGCGAGGTGCTGCTCGTCGAGAGCGTAGGTGATGAGGAGGACGAGGGCGCGCTTCTTCTGCCGCCGGAGGAGATCCTCGCACGCGACGGCGTAGTCCGATGCTTCGAGCCGCGCCTCGAGATCGTACGTCTGGCGGATGAGCGCCTGGACGGCGGCCTTCCCGCGCACCGGGCCCGCGTAGCGCTCGACGCGGTTCGAGAACGCGACGAGGGCGACGTTGTCGCCCTGTCCGAGCGCGATGTAGCTGAGGATGATCGAGGCGTTGAGGCCCCGGTCGAGGTGAGAGATGCCGTCCGTCTCGTTCCGCATCGACCGGCCGCAATCGAGCAGGATGACGATGTTCTGGTTGCGCTCCGTCGTGAACTCGCGGCTGATGAGCTTGCGGTGCTTCGCCGTCGCCCTCCAGTCGATGTGACGGATCTCGTCTCCCACGCGATACTCCCGGAGTCTTTCGAACTCGCCCTCGCGGCCCTTGAGCCGCCAGAGCTTGAGGCCCATCTCCGAGAGGCGGTTCCTCCGGGCGAGGAGGTCGAACCTTCGCACGGTGCGGATGTCGGGGTAGACGCGCACCTCGCTCACGAGCGGCCTTCTCACCGTCCGCGTCCAGAGGCCGTAGGGGCTGGGGTAGCGGAAGTGCACGCGCGGAAACCGATGGGGCCCTCGCTTCAACGGATGGAGGTGATACGCGGCTTCGACCTCTCTCTGCGGAACGAGATCGCAGGTGAAGGGCATTCCCTCGATTCGGCTCGGGTCCGGGGGCTCGTCTCTGACCTCCACCCGCAGTGAGCGGGTCGAACGATTGACAAGTCGGAGCGTCACCGGATTCGGCGCCCCCACGCTCAGGACCTCGGAAACGTCGCGCAGCACATCGACCTTCTCCGGCCGGACGGTGCGCGTGTAGTCGAAGATCGCGATCACGGTGAGGGCGCAGTTGAAGACGAGCCCGGCGAGCGTCAGGACGGGAAGCCAGATCCCGGCGACGAACAAAGCGCTCCCGAGGGCGTAGAGCGCGACGAGACGTGTCCTCGGAATCACGAGCGGGGCGCGGTCACCGAGTCGAGAATCTGGGCCACGACGCCGTCCGGACGCTCGCCCTCGATCTCGGCCTCCGAGCGAAGGATGAGGCGGTGTCTCAGGACCCAGGGCGCAACTTCCTTGACGTCGTCGGGGATGACGAAGTTCCGGCCGCGGCAGGCGGCGAGGACACGGGAGGCGAGGAGGAGGTTCACGCTCCCCCGGGGGCTCGCCCCCACCAGGATCGAATGCCAGCTCCTGGTCTTGGCGACGATCTCCGTGATGTAGCGGACGATGGTGGGCTCGACGATGATCTTGGCCGTCGCCTCGTGGATGGCGATGACGTCCTCGGCCCGCATCACCGGATTCAGGTCGAAGCCCGTGAGGTCCCGCGGGTCCCGGCCGGAGGCGTAGTGCCCGAGGATCTCGCCCTCCTCCTCGACGGAGGGATAGTCGACGAGAAGCTTGAACATGAACCGATCGATCTGGGCCTCGGGAAGGGGATAGGTCCCCTCGTGCTCGAGAGGATTCTGAGTGGCGAGGACGAGGAATGGCCGTCTCAACCGATAAGACTTCCCGTCGGCGGTCACCTGGCGCTCCTGCATGACCTCGAGGAGCGCGGACTGCGTCTTCGGAGGCGAGCGGTTGATCTCGTCGGTGAGCAGGAGGTTCGTGAACACCGGCCCGGGCTTGAAGTGGAACTCCTGCTCCTTCATGTCGTAGACCGAGTGCCCCGTGAGGTCGGAGGGCATGAGGTCCGGCGTGAACTGGATCCGGCGGAAGTGGCAGGAGACCGCCCTCGCGAGGACGTTCACCAGAAGCGTCTTTCCGAGTCCGGGAGGTCCCTCGAGGAGGACGCTCCCCTCGGAGAAGAGCGCCACCATCACTCCCTCGACGAGGCGCTCCTGGCCCACGATGACCTTCGCCACCTCCGCGCGCGTCTTCTCGAAGAGCTCCGCGACCCGCGGAAGGGTCATCGTGTTCGGTGCGGTTACTGTCTCCATATCTGACTCTCCCTCAAGTTCACTTGGATTTCACCCGTAGGGTCGCAAGAGAACGAATCACCGACGCCACTCGAGCGCGGTCGAGACTCCGGCTCTTCGTCGCCCGGATCGCCCGCGCGATCGTTTCCTTGTCGTCCTTCCCCCGAGCTCTCACGTCCTCGAGAGCCCGCCCTCTCGGTCCGGTCCGGTAGGCGAGGCCGAGCTCTCGTCCGAAGTACTCCAGATAGGAGGCGAGAAGGCTCGGGCCCGTCTGAACCTTGTAGTGGAGGCTTCCTAGCGCCTCGGCGTGCTCGACGAGGCTCCTCCGATCCGGGTGTCCCTTCCGGACGAGGGCGCCGAAGCGGCGGCTCACCGTCCAGCCGAAGAGCAGAGTCGTCAGGAGCAACTGGAGCGTCGGGAGCCGCAGCGGGCCTTCGAAAAGCACGCCGACCACCTTGGGTGCTCCCGCCTGGTTCAGCCCCTCGTCGAAGTAGACGGGCCCCGTGGGAGACGCCTGCTCCAGGATGCGGAACGCGAGGACCGCGTTCTCGGGCTCGACCACGGAGAGGTTGCTGAAGAGGAAATCGCTCGCGACCACGATGATGACACCGTCACCCACGGGCTGCCAGACGACCTGAGGCCAGCCGCCGAGAGAAGCCACGATGGTGCCCTTCGGATCCGTGAAGCGGATGTGCCCGTCGGAGCGCCAGTCGATGGGGCCCTCCGCGAGACCAGATTCGAACACGGGCGCCTCTTTCGGAGCGCTCTCCGCGGTCTTTTCGGCGGGCGCCTCTTCTCCCTCCGCGAGCCCGGGGACCACCTCGATTCCGAAGGGCTCGAGCTTCACCGCCGGATCCTGCCATTTGGCGGCGAAGACGAGCGCCCGGCCTTCGGAGACCCAGTGATGGAGCGTCTGCCATTGCGCGCGGTCCGGGTAGCGCGCGGGGCCGAGGAGAACGAGCACGTCCGCGTCCTCCTGCTCGGGGACGAGGGAGCCTGCGCTGCGCTCCACCTGCGGGAGGAGCTTCGAGGCGAGATCGTAGAAGACCTTCTTCCCGCCGCGCTCCGCGCCGAAAGAATCCGTCTTCTCCCGGCTCTGCGGAATCGGGATGAGGCCGTAGCCGACGAACAGGAGGCCGAGGAAGAGAGCGGGAAAGAGCCATTCGCCGCGCTTCATGCCGACGCCTCGCGGAAGCTCTTCTGGTACGCCCGGCAGGAGTCGCGGAACGCGTCGGCCGTCGCCTCTCTTCTTCCAAAGTAGACGTGCTCGAACGCGGACGCGATCGAGCCGAAGGACTCCCGCGCCGAGCCGCGCACGGCGTAGAAGTAGTCGCGGTTCGTGAGGCCGCGGCGAAAGCGAATGAGCCCTTTCCTCTCGAGAGCGCTCATCGCGCCGAGCAGGAGCTCGCGCACCCCTTCCTTGTAACGCCTCTTCTCCCCATGGGCGAGCGCCCTCCGCCAGTACTCCTCCGGATCGAGCACTCCGGGAGCCGCCTCCGGGCCGAAGACTCTCTCTGCCGCCTCCTCCACGGCGATCTTCTTGTCCCGCGAGATCGCGAGGATGGACCTGGCGATGAAGAAAACGGCTGCGCCCAGAATCACGAAGGCCATGGAGTAGATGAGAAGCCGGGCGCCCGGGAGGTTGAACCTGAATTCCGTGGGCTCCTTCTCACCCCCGTCGTCACCCCAGAGGGCGCGAGAGAGCCAGCGGAGGAACCGATCCAGCCACTGCGGGGTCTCGAGGGGCTCCGACTCCTTCTTGGGATCAGGCTCGGCCCGGAGACGCGCGAACTCGGGCTGGGAGAGGGTTTCCTCGAGGGCGGCCCGGATCGTCTCTTCGTCCTGATACTCGTAGCCCGACACCTCTGCTTCTTCCTGAACGGCTGGCTCCTCTTCCTGGGCCTCGGCCCGGAGAGAGAGGGCGAGCGCGACGAGGAACGCTCGATTCATGCGATCCGGCGCGCCTCCACGCGGAACGCGATCTCGACGTCCCATCCCTCCCTCCGGATGCGCGCGTCGAGGTAGCAGAAGAACCAGGCGAGCCGCGCGAGCGGGTAGACGAGCCACCAGGTGGAGGCGAGCACCGAAACGAGCAGAGGATCGTAGGACAGGAGATTCGTCACGTCTTCGTATGCGACGGCCCACGAGACCTTCGCAAGAAAGATGGGAACGCCGAAGAGGACCTGCGATCCGAGGTCGAGAAACAAGAAGAGGACGGTGGAGACCAGGAGCCCGAACGACGCGATCGCGAAGTAGCGCCCGCAGGCTTCGACGTGTGTGCTCTTCAGGATCTCCTCGAGCCGTTTCGCGATCTTTCTTCCCCGAAGCTGCTCGAGGACCAGCACCTCGGAGAGGAACCCGTACCGGGCGCCCACCGGGACCCAGAGGAGTCCCCAGCACATCGCCCCCAGGAGCGCGAGCACGATCCGCGCCGCCGGAAGCCAGAAGAGAAGGCTCCCGAGCCGGCGGCGGAGGTGGCGGAGCGTGTTCTTCAGCGTGAACTCTTCACCGAAAACGTGATGGCCGGCGCCTGCGACCACCGCAGCTCCGAGGAACGCCGAGCCGAAGAAGAACAGCACCAGCGCCCAGATCCAGCCGTCTCCGTGAGTTGCCCGATAGCCTCCGATCAAGACCGGCAGAAGACCGAAGAGCACGGAGAGCGAGAGGAGCTTCACCGCGTGCCTGCGGTAGAAGAGGATGGCGAGATCGATCGCGGCCCCGACCGACCGGGGCTCGAGAGCGAGAGTGGCGTCCTCGAGCCTCATGATACGGTCCTCGTTCTGCCGCCAAGCCCGAGGTACGCGACGACCACGATCCAGAGGACCGCCGCAACCAGGGACTTGATTCCGAGGGGAAGAGGCTGCGCCGACCAGAAGCCCTCGATCATCGCGGCCACGAAGAGCATGGCGGCCGCGCCGAGGGCGAGCTCCACCGCCACCCGGCCGCGCTCCTTCAGGGCTTCGGCACGGGAGAGAGAGCCGGGCGCGAGGATCGCGTGTCCGAGAATGAGGCCGGCGGCTCCCGACACCACGATCGCCAGGAGCTCGAACGAGCTGTGGCCGCAGACGAAACCGAGGAAGCGCTCACCGTGTCCCTGGGCGATGACGTAGCCCGCGACGGTGCCGAGCTGGATTCCATTCGAGAGCAGCACGTAGACCGTGCCGATGCCGAGAAAGAAGCCGAGGGCGAAGCACTGGAAGGCGATCGACGTATTGTGCCGAACGTAGAAGCCCGCCATGGCGGCATCCTGGCGCTCGCCCTCCTCGAAGTTCCGCGAGTACATTTCCTCCATGGTGTAGAGCGCCGTTCCCGGGAGCACGCGATGGGCGAGAGACGGCTCTCGTCCCACCACCACCCACGAAGCCACGAGCGGAAACCCGAAGAGCGCGAGCGCGGCCCAGAAGAAACCATGGTTCTCGCGGAGCCGTCGCGGAAAACCCGCCGCGAGGAACGAAAGCACCCGGCCCCGGGCGCGCGGCCGCCCTCCGTAGAAGGCTCCGTGTCCCCGGACCACGAGGTCGTTCAGGTAACCCTCGAGCGAAGAGCTCCAGTCACGGGAGCGCACCTGGGCGAGGTCGTAGCAGAGCGCGCGGAAGAGCTCCGAAAACTCGCTCACTTCGTCGGACGCGAGGCGAGGCTTTCCCGGGGCTTCGGCGCGGGCAAGGAGGGATTCGAATCGCCTCCAGGACGGGCCGCGCTCCCGAAGAAATGACTGCTTGTTCATGAATACCCAGCTGCCGGGCGAGGCGAGCGCTGCCCGGAAACGGCGCGCGCTGCGGGCCTCGGGTTTTCGTCGCGGGCGGTCTCGAGCGACGCGCGGTTGGCGGCGAGCACGCGGAAGAGAAAATCCGCCGGCTGATCTCGTGCGAGCTTTCGGTCGGAGAACGCGTCCAGGCGCTTGGCCAGGGGCTCGGTGAGGATGAGCGCGATCTCGTCGAGCCTCGAAGGCGGAAGGTCGAACCTCCGGCGGAGAAGACCCTCGATGACCTCGAGCGTTTTCTCGGAGGGCTTGTAGCGATGGCGAAACGCTTCCGGGGGGAACGGGGGATAGTCCGAGAGGCCCTCGAGCTCTCCTCCAAAGAGGGGCTTCTTCTCGCGCACCACCATCGTGCCCGCCACCAGATCCCCGATGCGCTGGAGGCGGGGGTTCAGAATTGCCGTGAGAAAGCCGGCGGCGTAGAACAGGGGTACGAAGTCGGCGGCGCGCAGGAGGTTCCGGATCATCGCTTCATAGAATCCGATGGCGTAGCCCTCGGTCTTGATGACGCGCAGGTTGAACGCGCGTTTTCCCGGCGTCTGCCCGTTCCACCATGTTTCGAAGAAACATCCGTACCCCCACTCCAGAAGGAATGCGATGACGAAATAGACGCCGGCGGGAAACCCGGTGGTCGCGAGGGGGAGGAGAACGATCGAAAGGCCGGTCACGAGAAAGTAGAGGATGGCGCCGCGGACGCCGAGATCCAGAAGATAGGCGCCGAGGCGGGTGCCCGGGCCCGCGAGGCGGAAGCCGAGCCGGACGTTCTCCGGTATCTCGAGGAAGGTCTGGTCGCTCAAGACACGGGCGGATGCTTCCTCGGGACGCGACATCGGCTAAAACGGGTCGAAGGAGGCGAAGTCAGGGAACGGGAGCAATCGGCTCCCCCGGAACTGCTTCTAGTGTACCAGCACCCGTCAGGTCTCGACCACCTTCGTCCCCGCGAGATAGTCGTGGATGCAGCGCCTCTCGCTCCCGAAGATCAAGAGCACGTCGATGACGGCGTAGAACGGGATGATCCTTCCGAGAAACGAGTTGAGGACGTAGCGCATCCCGATGAGCCGTCCCGCCGAGGGAACCTGCCCGTCGGAGTAGTTCACGATGCGGATGTTCATCGTCTTCTTGCCGAGCGTCTGGCCCTGACGGACCACCATCGAAAGCTGGTAGATGGCGAACCCGAGAAACGCGATTCCCGAGGCCACCGCGAAGAGGATCGCAACCGCCGACAGCCCCGAGTCCGTGTTCACGAAGAACATGGTCGCGAGCGCGGGGAGCAGAATCACAAGCGCGGCGAGTCCGTCGATGAGAGACGCCGCGAGCCGCGCACCCCGGGAGGCGAGAGCCTCGCTCCCCACCGTGGAGTAGCTCTCGCGGACCACCGGTGCGCGCGGGGTCGCGTAGGGGTTCTCGACCGCAACCGCGCCCCCACCTCCGGCCACCGCCGCGGCAGGCGTGCGAAAGAGAGGCCCGGCCGGCGGCGCGCCCTGGCTCTTGGTCTCCTCTCCCCGGTAGCGGCCCCGCATCAGCTCCGCTCCGCAGCTCCGGCACTTGAAGGCAACGGGTCCGCTCTTCTTGCAGGATGGACATATCATCGCACCCTCCACATCATCAGTGCTCGCTCGGCTCGTCGCCTCGCTCGCTCCCCTCGCTCCCCGCTCGGGGAGGATGGGGCCCTCCGGGCCCCGCAGCTGTACGTTTGGAACTAGCAAGAGCGGTGCCACGGAGACCTCCTCCCGGAAGTCGCCGGAAACGCACAGCTTCCGAAGACAACGCCGTTTGGCTTGTGACTCTTGGCTGGTGGGGAAAGCCTACGGACTGCGGTGAAGATTACGCGATGCGCGAGATCTCGGCCCCGAGCGCCGAGAGCTTCTCTTCGATGCGCTCGTATCCGCGGTCGAGGTGGTACACGCGATCGATGACGCTCTCGCCCTCGGCGGCGAGGGCAGCGAGAACGAGACAGGCGCTCGCCCGGAGATCCGTCGCCATCACCTTCGCGCCCGAGAGGCGTGAGGGACCGAGAACGTGGGCCTCGTGTCCGTGGAGCTCGATCGCCGCTCCCATGCGGGCGAGCTCTCCCACGTGCATGAACCGGTTCTCGAAGATCGTTTCCTGGATGACGCTCCGCCCTCGTGCTTGCGTCAGCAGCACCATGATCTGGGCCTGCATGTCGGTGGGAAACCCCGGATAGGGTTCCGTCGTTACGTCGATGGGATGGAGCTCGCGCGAGCCGGAGAGCACCTTGACCCAGGTGTCGCCGCTTTCGAACGCCACTCCGGCCCGGCCGAGCGTCTCGAGGACCGCGCCCAGATTTCCGGGGCGGCACCGCTCCACTTCGACTCCCCCACCGAGGAGAGCCGCGGCCACGATGTACGTTCCCGTCTCGATGCGGTCGGGCAGGACCTCGTGCCTTGCCCCCTTCAGGCGATCGACTCCGTGAATCTCGATGGTCGGGCTTCCCGCGCCCTCGATCCGGGCGCCCATCGCCGACAGGAGGCTCGCGAGATCCACGATCTCGGGCTCGCGGGCCGCGTTCTCGAGGAGCGTCGTCCCCCGGGCGAGGCTCGCTGCCATCATCAGGTTCTCGGTGCCGGTCACGGTCGTCGTCTCGAATCGAAAGCGTCCTCCGCGAAGTCCGTCGGTCTCGGCCTCGACGAAACCGTGCTCCAGGGCGACCCGCGCTCCGAGCTTCTTCATGCCCTCGATGTGCTGGTCGATGGGCCGGGCGCCGATGGCGCAACCGCCGGGAAGGGAGACGCGGGCTTTTCCGTGCCGCGCGAGAAGCGGCCCCAGGACGAGGACGGAGGCGCGCATCGTCTTCACGAGCTCGTAGGGCGCCTCGTGAGCCGTGAGCTTCTTCGCGTCGAGCTCGATCTCGTGCGACGGGGAGCGGACGCACTCGACGCCGAGGTCCTTCAGGAGCCGCCGCATCGTTCCCACGTCCCAGACGTCGGGAACGTTCGTAAGCTGAAGCGGCTCGTCCGTGAGGATGGAGGCCGCCATCTCGGGAAGCGAGGCGTTCTTCGCCCCGCCGATGGCCACGCGCCCCGACAGGCGCTTTCCTCCTTCGATCCGTAACTTGTCCATTGTGAGTGCTCGCTCGCTCCCCTCGCTGCTCGCTCGGGGAGGACGGGCCCTGCGGGCCCGTTGCTGTCCCTTACGTTCAAAGCTTTCGGGCCACCACCACTCTTGGAACTCCCGCGAGGTCGGGCGCGATACGAACGAGCTCGAGCCGCGCGGAGCGAACGCGCTCGGTCACCTCGCGATCCTGCCCCTGGCCGATCTCCATCACCAGCGCCCCGCCTTCGGTGAGAACCGCGCCCACGCCTTCGACGAGGCGTGCGATCGTGGAAAAGCCGTCCGCCCCACCCGCGAGAGCGAGTCTCGGCTCGTACTCCTTGACCTCGGGGGCGAGCTCCTCGATATCGGCGTCGACGACGTACGGCGGATTGCTCACGACCACGTCGAGGCGTTCTCCTCGCTCTAGCAGAGGATCGAAAAGGTCGCCATGGAGAAACGTGATGCGGCTCTCGACTCCGTTGCGAGCGGCGTTCTCCCGCGCGACCGCAAGGGCGGCGGCGGAGGCGTCGATCGCGAAGACCACGGCCTCGGGGCGGTGGCGGGCGATTGCGACCGCGATGCAGCCGCTCCCGCACCCGACGTCGGCCACCCGCGGCGCTTGCGAAGAGCGCGTGGAAAGCTCGGCCAGAGCCTCCTCCACCACACCTTCCGTCTCCGGGCGCGGAATGAGGACCGCGGGCGTCACACGAAACGAGAGCCCGTAGAACTCCTGCGTTCCCAGGATGTGCTGGATGGGGACTCGGCCCCGCCGTCGCTCGAGGAGCTGGAAGTAGTGTCCGACCGCTTCCGCGGCAGCGGGCTCGTGGAGGTGAGCGAAGAGAGCCTCTCGCGAGCAGCCGAGTGCGTGCCGGAGGAGAAGCTCCGCTTCGAACCGCGCCCCCGGGACGCCGGCCTTGCTGAGCTCGGAGGCGCCCCGTTCCAGAAGTCGATGGACGCTCAGGAGAGAGCCGGTCGTCACGACTGAATGGCGGCCTCGGCCTCTTTGAGCTTTTCCGTCTGGTAGTGAGCGACGAGGGCGTCGATGATCTGGTCCAGGTCGCCGTTCAGGATCGAATCGAGCTGGTGCAGGGTGAAGTGGATGCGGTGGTCGGTGACCCGGCCGTCCTTGAAGTTGTAGGTGCGGATCTTCTCGCTCCGGTCTCCCGTCCCGATCTGTCCCTTCCTCTCGCTCGCGATCTGCTCCATCTGCTCCTTGCGGGCGAGGTCGTAGAGCCGCGAGCGAAGGACACGGAGCGCCTTCGCCTTGTTCTTGATCTGGGACTTCTCGTCCTGGCAGCTCACGACCAGCCCCGTCGGGATGTGCGTGATGCGCACCGCGGAGTAGGTCGTGTTCACGCTCTGTCCCCCCGGGCCGGACGAGCAGAAGGTGTCGATGCGAATGTCCTTGGGATCGACTTCGACCTCGACCTCCTCGGCCTCGGGCAGGACCGCGACCGTCACCGCGGAGGTGTGAATGCGGCCGGAAGCTTCCGTCGCGGGAACGCGCTGCACGCGGTGGACTCCGCTCTCGTACTTGAGGCGGCTGAAGGCACCCCGCCCCTCGAGGAGCGCCACCACTTCCTTGATTCCGCCGATCCCGGTCTCGTTGATGCTCATGATCTCGACGCGCCAGCCCTGGCTCTCCGCGTACTTGGAGTACATGCGGAAGACTTCCTGGGCGAAGAGCGCCGCCTCCTCGCCTCCCGTGCCCGCGCGGACCTCGAGGACGACGTTCCGGTCGTCGTTCGGATCCCGGGGGAGAAGCGCGAGCCGAAGCTCCTCGGAGAGACGCTTCTCGTCCTCGGCGAGGCGGTCGATCTCTTCCTGGGCGAGCGTCCGGAGCTCCTCCTCGGAGGCCTCCTTGAGCATCCCCCGCGTTTCTTCGAGCTGGGAGCGCGTGGTCTTGAGCCGGCGGTAGGCCTCGACGGTAGGCTCGAGCTCCGAGCGGAGCTTCGCGAGCCTGCGCATCGCTGCCGGATCGGAGACGACCTCCGGCTTCGCGAGCTCGGCCGTCACTTCCTCGAATCGCTTCTCGACGGCCTCGAGCTTCTCGTCCAGGCTCCGCATGAAGTTGAATTCTTACTTGGCGGGGCTCGACGTCCTCTTGTCTCCGTACTTCTGCTTGAACCGCTCGACCCGTCCCGCGGAGTCGATCAGTTTCTGCTTGCCCGTGAAGAACGGGTGGCACTTCGAGCAGATCTCGAGCCGGATCTCGCCCACGGCCTTGGTGGATCGGGTCACGAACGTCTCGCCACAGGCGCAGCGGACCTTCACTTCCTCGTACTTGGGATGGATGTCAGCCTTCATGCAGAAATCTCCTGGCGCGGGAAATCGCAATCCGACATTATAGCCCAAACGAGGACGACCCGTGGAGACCAGGCTCGCGGAACCGAGGCGCTACCAGCTCACGAAGGAGGCGCTTTCCATCGTGAAGAGCGGCCACCCCTGGATTTTCCGCCGCCATTTGAGCTCGGCTGCGAGCGTCTTTCCGAACGGCCAGTGGCTGCGGCTCGTGGGGGGCGCGAACGAGATCGTCGGCTACGGCTTCTACCACGACGTCGGGGCCATCGGAATCCGCGTCCTCCGGCAGGGCGAGGAGCCGCCGGGAGCGGATTGGGTCCGGGGTCTCGTCAGGGCGGCGCTCGACCGGAGAAACGCCCTCCGGCGCGAGACCGACGCGTTTCGGGCGATTCACGGAGAGAACGACGGGCTTCCGGCGGTGACCGCGGACGTGTATTCCGGCGTTGCGGTCGTCTCGAGCTACGCGCGCGGCGCGGACCCGCTGGCCCGGCTCTGCGCGCGCCTGCTGCGCCAGGAGCTTCCCCTCACCGGCGTTCTCTGGAAGCCGGGGGCGCGGCGCCATGACGAGACGACAGGGGCGCGAACTCTCTTCGGCCGGATCCCGGACCGGGTGCAGTTCTCCGAGGACGGCCAGACCATGACCGTCGCCACTCGCTGGGGCCAGAAGAGCGGCACTTTTCTCGACTTGCGCGGGCTCAGGCGTTTTCTTCGGACGGCGGAGCTCAACGGCGCGAGCGTCCTCGATCTTTTCTCGTACAGCGGAACGCTCGGAGCGGCGGCGGAGATCGCGGGCGCGAGCCGGATCTGGCACGTCGATACTTCCCGGGTGGCGCTCGATCTGGGGATTTCGGCCCACCGCCTCGATCCCGAAAAGCATCGCCACATCGAAGCCGACGTCTTCGAGTGGCTGAAAGCGCTTTCTCCCGAGGAGCGATTCGATCTCGCGATCGCGGACCCGCCCTCGATGACGAGCCGCACGGCCCAGGTCCGGAAAGTCCTTCGCGCGTACGATGCTCTCTACGAGAAACTCGCGACCCACGTGAATCTCGGAGGGACGATCGTCGCCTGCTGCTGCACGTCCCGCGTCGACCCCGACCTTTTTCTCGTCACCGTCCGGCGCGCCCTCGGCCGGGAGTTCCGGTACGTCGCGAGGCTTCCCCCCGAGCCCGATCATCCCGTGGGCTTCAAGGAAGCGGACTATTTGAAGATCCTGATCTTCCGGCGGAAGCTGTCTGCGTGAGACGGCTCGTTCTGGGCGCCCTGCTCCTCGCCTCGTGTCGGCAGGACTCTGGCGTGCCTGCGAAAGCGTTCTCCCTCGTGGAGCACGTCGACCGGGCGGAGCGGGAGCTCGATGAATCGAAGTTTCGATCGCTGAGGCCCGATGGGCGTCTCTCCGGGCAGGTGACGCTCGGCCGGGAGACGCGCTCGGCTCTCATGCCCCCTCTGCCGTCGCGGCTCACGTTCGACGTCGATCTTCCACCCGGGGCTTCCCTGCGGTTCGGGATCGCCGTCTCGGCTTTGGGAGCCGAAGTCTCGCCCGCTCACGTCGAGTTCCGCGTCCGTCTCGACTACGGAGACGAGGCGGACACCGTCTTCGAGGGCATCGTCCGCAGGCGCGAGCCCAATCGCTTCTTCGATCATGAAGTCGACCTCTCCCGTTGGTCGGGCCGCCGCGTACGCCTGAGCCTTCTCACCTCGAGCCCCAACCCCGCGGATCTCCCGATGGTCCCCTATTGGGCGCATCCGGTGGTCGTGGGAGGGAAGCCCGCTCCCGAGCTACCGAACGTCATCCTGGTCTCCCTCGACTGCGTGCGCGCGGATCATCTGGGCGCCTACGGATACGAGAGGAGCACGAGCCCGAGGCTCGACGAATTCGCCCGGGAAGCAGTGGTCTTCGAGAACGCGACCGCGGCCTCCTCGTTCACTCACCCGACGCACATGACGATGCTGACCGGACTTCCCCCCTCGATCCACGGCGTCAGCCGACATCGCAAACCCGACGCGTCCGTCGCCTATCTCCCGGAGATTCTGTCCCGGGCGGGCTATCGCACGAACGGGGTCGTCTCCGGACCACTTCTCTCCCAGAGCTTCGGATTCGAGCGCGGGTTCGACGTCTACCATGCGTTCCACGACGAGACGCGGGCTCCCGAGCTTGCCGGCGCCGCCCTCGAGATGCTCCACCGCGGACGGGGTCAGCCACAGTTTCTCTTGCTTCACTTGTTCGACGCGCACTGGCCGTACTGGCCAGGCGACGAGCTCAACACGCGGTTCGGACCTCTCTCCAATGACACATCTGGTCTCCTCCACAAGGTGCGCAACCAGATCCCTCCCGAAAACGACGAGGAAGTCCGGCACATGAGGGACCTCTACGACGCCGAGATCGTCTACCTCGACCGCGAGGTGGGCCGATTCCTCGACGAGCTGAAGAAAAGGGGGCTGTACGAGGACTCGCTCATCCTCGTCACCGCCGATCACGGCGAAGCTTTCCTGGAGCACGGATTCTGGGAGCACGGACAGACGCTCTACAAGGAGATGGTCCACGTTCCCCTGATCGTGAAATGGCCCGGGAAACCCGATGCGAGGCGGGTCGCGAGCCTGGTGAGCCAGACGGATATCTTGCCCACGATCCTCGAGGCGGCCGGGATGCAGCCGCCGGCGACTTCTTACGCCGGTCGGTCGTTGCGCGGCAGAGAGGGCGGGCCTCGGGAGGCGATCCTTGAGCTCACCTGGGATCCGCTTCCGGAGCGTCACGCGAAAATGCTCGTCGCCTGGCGCACGGAGAAAACCAAGTATATCGCTTCTTTCGAAGCGCCCACCGTGGACGCGCTGTACTCCGCCGAGATCGGGGGCGAGGAGCTCTACGATCTGCTGATGGATCCAGGCGAGACGAAGAACCTGGCCGCGACGGAAACGTCCGCCGTCGTCCAGAACCGCGAGAAGGTGCTCGCCTATCTCGCCCGGGCGCGCGAGCTCCGCGCGGCGCGGGCGGGGCAGGAAGTGGAGCTCGACGAGGAGACACGGAAGCGGCTCGAGATTCTCGGTTACGTCGAGCGCTGAGGCCCAGTTGTACAAGTTATTGTACAATTGGTCATGGCGAAGAAGACACGTTGGTCTCTCAGCATCTCCGAGGCGAGGGCGCGGCTTCCCGAGCTCGCCCGGTTTCTGAGCGGAGCGCCCGAGGGGGTCGTCCTCATCGAGCACCGTGACCGC
>Ga0187893_10003827_pt1 | contig 29649 bp, 25 predicted proteins | sample MA1701074metaG_FD_139574 | JGI IMG/M metagenome (GOLD analysis project Ga0187893, IMG submission 139574) | White microbial mat communities from a basaltic lava cave in the Kipuka Kanohina Cave System on the Island of Hawaii, USA - MA170107-4 metaG ...
ACCTGATGGGACCTTCCAGTTCCACGATCTCAACTTCATCCCCCGGGGGGGCGTTGAGGTCTATTGTGATTACTATGTCCAGTATGGAACCCTCCTGCACTGTTATGGATATCGACACGATAGTGCCGTTTATGTCAAAAGTGAGGGTTACGTTTTCCGCCGAGTCCAGCAGGAAGCTCAATGTGAACGAGCCGTCAGGGTCTGTGACAGTTGTATCCACCGTCACGCCGTCGATGATTGCGGTTACTGTTATGCTGCCCTGCGCCTTCGCCTCTTTTATGAGGCTAAGCATCTCGATGACGTCTGCGAACCTTATTGATTTATCGTCCGACTCCTTCATGGCGATAACGTTCGAGATCCTTCCGTTTATAACGGTGGTTTGTCCGTCCTGATTCCCGCCGCCACCGCCACCGTCGCAGGCAAGAAGAGCCATAGAGACTGCCATGGCCGTTAATAGAAGAAACAGAATATTTTTTACTTTTTTCATGGGACCGATCCTCCTTGTAATTATTGATCAATGGTCAGTAATAATTATGGGTGTTAGTCAAAATCTGCAATAATGCGGCCAGAATTGATAATCCGAAAATTTATAATGTTTGTAGCGGGTTGGATTTCCTAAATCCGGGTCAGATAGGCGTCTCTTGTACTTATATAGACACTGCTTACTGTACAATATGACACAGTTTGTTTAATTGTCTCATGACTGCATGGGTTTTTTGCCAAAAAAAGACGCTATGGTACTATATGAACCCTCATGTTGCATGTGCTAACAGGCTCTCATAAGGGCAGGAAACTCAAGGTCCCGAAGGGACAGACTATCCGTCCCACCACGAGCAGGGTAAAGAAATCGATATTCGACAGGCTGGGGGATATTTCCGGTCTCAGGGTATTGGATATATTCGCGGGGTCCGGGGGATTGGGTATAGAATCTCTAAGCCGCGGGGCTTCGCATGTCACATTCATTGAGAAGGACCCGTCCGTATTCAAGATTCTCCTGCAGAATGTTACAGACTGCGGGTTTAGTGACAGGGCTGACTTAATTTGCGCCGGTTACGAGCATGCACTCAAAAATCTGAGCGGGGGGAAAGAGAGTTTCGATATCATATTCATAGACCCCCCATACAAGCTCTACGAAGTACTTAAAGTTGGGGACTTCATAGAGGGCGCTGCGCCTGTACTCGGCGATGGGGGGTTAATGGTTATCGAGCATGATCACAAGATAAACGACGCTCCGCCGGGCTTCACCAGGTTTACCAAGCCCTTCGGCGGGACCCATCTCAGTTTTTTCAGAAGGAGCGAAGAATGTGCAAAGTAGCGATATACCCCGGTTCGTTTGACCCGTTTACGAAGGGCCACCAGAACATCATCGAGCGTGGTGTAAGGGTGTTCGGACAGGTTGTTGTGGCTGTTGCGCATAACACGTCAAAGAAAACTATATTCACGCTCGAAGAAAGGGTCGAGTTGCTGAATGAGATTTTCCATGGCCGCGAGGATGTTAAGGTGGATTATTTCGAGGGTCTGCTCGTGGAATACGCAAAAAAGATGGGGACGAACGTGGTTCTGAGGGGGATGAGGACAGTATCTGATTTCGAGTACGAGCTTCAGATGGCGCTTGCTAACAAGACGCTAAGCCCCGAGCTCGAAACCGTATTTATGGTTACAGACAGCGAGTTCTCACATATAAGCTCGTCCGTGATAAGAGAAGTAGTGTCCCTAGGCGGGTCGGCCGTGAACATGGTCCCCAAGATTGTCGAAGTCAAACTCAAGGAAAAACTATTACAGGTCAGGAGGGATTGAATTAGATGAAACTCTCTTCACGCGCGAAAAAGCTGCAGCCTTCTGCGACTCTCGCCATTACTGCCAAGGAGAAGGCCCTCAAATCTCAAGGCGTCGACGTTATAGGGTTCGGGGCGGGAGAGCCCGATTTCGACAGCCCCGAAAATGTGAAGGAAGGAGCGATAAAGGCTATCAAGGCCGGGTTTACGAAATATACCGCGGTCGGGGGCATTGACGAGCTCAAGGAAGCGATAATCAACAGGATGAAGCTCGATTACGGCCTCGAATACCAGAAGCCCGAAATCATAGTGTCTAACGGCGCCAAGCATACGCTTTACAACCTGACCCAGGCCTTGTTCGAAGAAGGGGACGAGGTCATAGTGCCTTCCCCGTACTGGGTATCGTACCCGGAGCAGATAACCCTTGCCGGCGCCGAACCCGTTATTCTCAACACCAGGGAGGAGGAGGGTTTCAAGATAGACCCGGCTGAATTGAAGAAGCTTATAACCCCGAAGACAAGGGCTCTGATCCTCAATTACCCCTCGAACCCGACCGGCGCTACTTATAACGAGGTTGAGCTCAGGCGGATCGTGGACGTGGCGATGGAAGCCGGGCTCATAATTATTTCGGACGAGATATATGACAAAATTATTTATGACGGTATCAAGCACACGCCCGTGGCCGCGCTCGGCGAAGACGTGAAGAAAGCGACTATCCTCGTGAACGGAGTGTCGAAGACGTATTCGATGACGGGGTGGAGAATAGGGTACGCCGCCGGAGATAAGGAAGTAATAAACGCGATGGGCAAGCTCCAGGGACAGTCCACGTCGAACCCGACTTCAATTTCCCAATGGGCAGCGCTCGAGGCCTACAGGGGTCCTCATGACCTCATCGGGGCGAGGACCCGGGAGTTCGAAAAGAGAAAGAATTATATAGTCGAGAGGCTCAATTCCATTCCGGGCATAAGGTGCTTCAGCCCCCAGGGCGCTTTCTATGCATTCCCTAATATCTCGGGCTTTTTCGGCAAGCGTCATAACGGAAAAGAGATAAAAAGCTCCATGGATTTCACCGAGTTTCTGCTGGACGAGGCTAAGGTCGCGGTCGTTCCGGGGGATTCCTTCGGCTCGGACGACCATGTCAGGATATCTTTCGCTACGTCCATGGAGAATATCGTGAAGGGAATGGACAGGATAGAGGAAGCGGTCAAGAAGCTGAGCTGACGGTCCCGAACAGGCCCGAATATCACCCGTATATCGAGTTCTGAATTGTGCGTATTATATATGCGGAGGAAGCGCTCCGTCCGTGTGCTTCCGAGGTGGCTTCCCGTGATGAAGAAGATAAAGGTCGGCCTGTCTATTTCCCTTACCGGTATCTATTCTGTCCAGGGCAGGGAGAGTTTCGAGGGGATAAGACTCTGGATCTCCGATGTCAACGGAGAAGGCGGCGTCTTCGTAAAGGAATACGGAAGAAAGATCCCGGTCGAACTCATATACTTCGACGACGAAAGCTCGGTTGAGCTCTGCCGCACAAATACAAAAAAACTTCTCGCGGAGAGTAAACCGGACATCCTTCTGGGTCCTTATTCAAGCTCCCTCTCCATCGCGTCGGCTGAGGCGGCCGAGGAGCACGGCGTAACCCTTTGGAACCACGGCGGTTCCACGGACGAGATTGAGGAGAGGGGATTTACTTGTCTAGTAAACGCGATAACCCCCGCAAGCAGATACTCGGAGGAAATAATAAAGCTGGTCAGGTCGCAAGACCCTCGGGCCCGAAAGATCGCGGCATTCAGCGCCAGTGACAGCGGGTTTTCGAGGAATGTCGCACGCGGCGCAGGGATTTATGGGCGGGAGAACGGTTTTCTCGTGAGGGAATTTAATTTCCTCTCCGGCCGAGAGGATTTTTCCGGGCTTCTGGAAGAGGCTCTCCGTTTTTCGCCCGACCTCATTCTGGGAATGGGCCGCACGCACGACGACCTCGCGCTTGCGGGACAAATGATAAGGAAGAAGGTCAGGGTTAATGCGGCTTCATTCATAGCCGCCTCGATAAAGCAGTTCAAGGATACGTTCGGACGGAACGCGGAAGGCTTTTTGTCGTCCAGCCAATGGGAGAGCGGACTGAAGATATCGCCCGATGCGGGACCTTCGCCCGAAGAATTCGTTAAACGGTTCAAATCCGCTTACGGAAAGGAGCCGGATTACCTGGCCGCGCAGGGGTACAACATCGGGTTGATCGTGAATAAGTGTATCGAGGATGCGGGCACGCTCGATGATAAGGCTCTTAGGGAAAAAGCGCGGGGCGCCGGGTTCAAAACTTTCTACGGATTATTCGGGACCGACCGGAAAGGACACCAGACCGGCCATGAGATGGTCGTCGTGCAGTGGCAGAGCGGTGGAAAGGTCATCGTCCACCCCGAGCGTTATTCGGAGGCCCCGTTTGTCTATCCCATGCGGCCTGCCTATTGAAAAATTTCACGGATCGCCGGCTCAGGCGATAGTTTCATAAAAAAACGTCGGAAGATAGATTATGTGCTGTACACTTACCATATGAATGAGATGCGTGAGAAAATATCCGCCGCGCAGGATATTATAGAGAATTGTTCCTCGCTCACCGTTCTCACGGGCGCAGGGATTTCTGCCGAGAGCGGTGTCCCGACGTTCAGGGGCAAGGAGGGGCTCTGGAGGAATTTCAGGTCCGAGGACCTTGCGACCGCCGAAGCGTTCTGGAACAACCCGAAGCTCGTATGGGAATGGTATGACTGGAGAAGGAGCGCCGCAAAGGACGCGAAACCTAACCCGGGGCATTTTGCACTTGCGGAGCTTGAAGATCAGACGAAAAAATTCACTCTGATCACGCAGAATATCGACGGGCTTCATCAGATGGCGGGCAGCAGGAACATCATAGAGATGCACGGCAATATCTGGCAGGTAAGGTGTACGAAATGCGGGGACGTTCAGCAGAACCACAAGGTCCCGCTCGACGAGATACCGCCCAGATGCGGTCTTTGTAATGAGATCGGAAGGCCAAACGTGGTATGGTTCGGGGAGATAATCCCCATGCTGGTGATAGACCGCTCGCTTAAAGCTATAGAGGAGTGCGAGGTAATGCTCATTATAGGCACCTCGGGGATCGTGGAGCCCGCGGCGTCGATGGGCCTGGTCGCGAAGCAGACCGGTAAGACCGTTATCGAGATAAACCTCGAGTACACGCCCAACTCTCCCCTCTTCGACCTGACTATACTCGGAAAATCCGGAGAAATACTCCCCCTTCTATTCTCGTCCCGTAAGGTATACAGTTAATATTAATTCGCGCTATTCTGCGGTTCCGCCGCGAGTCTTGACGCCAGTTTGACTGCGGCGATCATGCTCGACGGGTCGGCAACCCCTTTCCAGGCGATATTGAAAGCGGTCCCGTGGTCGGGGGAAGTCCTTATGATGGGCAGTCCGAGCGTCATATTTACTCCCACGTTGAAAGAGACCATCTTGAACGGGATAAGTCCCTGGTCGTGATACATCGCCACTACGGCATCCCACTTACCTTGGTTGGCGTAGTAAAAGAGGGTGTCGGCCGGGAGCGGGCCCGTAACGCCGACCCCGAGCTTTCTGGCTTCAGCCACTGCGGGCGCTATATGGACGATCTCTTCATCGCCGAAGGCTCCCGACTCCCCGGCGTGGGGGTTCAGGCCGCAGACAACGAGCTTGGGATCTTTTATCTTGAATTGATCGACGAGCGTGCGGTGCGTAATATTTATTACCGAAAGCACGCTTTCTTTTGTTATGAGCTTTGGGACTTCCCTGAGCGCGGTATGAATGGTAACGAGTACGACCCTGAAGTTCCCGCCTTCGAACATCATCACCGCGTCATTCGCGCCTGTAAGCTCTTTCAGCATCTCCGTGTGCCCCGGGAATTTCGATCCCGCAAGGTGTGTGGACTCTTTACTGATCGGCGCCGTAACTATCGCATCTACCTCGCCCGAGACCGCGGCCTTCACCGCCTCCCGGATGTAAGCGAGACTCGCCTCTCCCGCTTTCCTGTCCACCCTGCAGGGCCTGAGGTCGCCCGTCCCGAATTCGAACGGATCGAAAATCCGGCAGTTCAATTTCAAGTTAGTCAGGTTCGCCGCGGATTCCAGAACCTGACGGCTCCCGTATATCACAGGCGAGCAGACGTCCGATACCTCGGCCGCGTTTACGGCTTTGACGACTATCTCCGGGCTTATCCCGTTCGGGTCGCCCATGGTGATTCCGATTGCAGGCTTATTGCTCATACCGGGACTAGTTTAAACGGGGGATTCCGTTATGTATAGAAAATGATCGACAGGGAAGATCATCGTTCGAACCTGAAGAGCCTCTCCGCATTCTCGGAAGTCATCTCCGCTATCTTCTCGGGCGATACGCCTCTTGAGCCGGCGATCGCCTCAGCGACATATTTTACAAAGGCGGGCTCGTTCGTTTTCCCCCTCAACGGCACAGGCGCGAGGTAAGGAGAGTCGGTTTCGATCAGCAGCCTGTCTCCGGGGATTTTTTTTGCCGCATCCCTTATCTCTTCCGATTTCTTGAACGTTGCTATCCCCGAGAATGAGATATAGAACCCCAGGTCGAGGTATTTTCCGGCTGTCTCGTAATTCCCCGTAAAACAGTGGATCACTCCGGACCTCTCCGACACTTTCTCGGTCCTGAGTATGTTAATTAGATCAAGGTCGGCATCCCTGACATGGATTACAAGAGGGAGACCGGCGCGGTATGCGATGCCGATATGCGCGGTAAGGGAGATTATCTGCGCGTCCTTCTCGGAGTTCAGATAGTGATAGTCGAGTCCCGTCTCACCCACGGCCACGACCTTGCCCGCGCCCGCCAGCGTCTCGATCTCATTGAGAGCGTCGCTGTCGGCGGTCTTTGCCGCATGGGGGTGGATGCCCACCGCGGCGAATACGCTCTCGTATATATCGGAGATCGATACAGTATCGCGGGAGGATGCCAGGTCCGATGATATGGCTATGATTTTCCCTATCCCGTTCTCCCGCGCCCTCGCGAGTGTGCCCGGCAGATCGTCGAGTGTATCCAGATGGGCATGGGTATCGATGAGCATTACTTCTTGGTCTTGTCCTTTATGAGAGTCAGGGCGTGTAGTGTGGAGTCGGTTTTGCGGCCTAATTTCATTTGCTCGCCCTTCTCTTTGAGCAGATCGGTCAATTCGTTCAAAAATTGATTCACGTCTTTAAACGACCTGTATACCGATGCGAACCTCACGTATGCCACTTCGTCTATCTCGTATAGTTTGTTTATTACCCTTTCGCCTATCTCGCTGCTTTCGACTTCCCTGTCGCCCCTTTCCTGAATCACTCTCTCCAGGTCGGAAACGAAGTTCTCGATGACCTCCATGCTTATGGGGCGTTTCTCACACGCCTTGATCATTCCCGCGATTATCTTGCTGCGGTCGAAGGGCTCCCTTACCCCGCCTTTCTTGATGACGAGGAGCTCCATTTCCTCGACCCTTTCATATGTGGTGAAGCGGCTTTTGCAGCTGAGACACTCCCGGCGTCTCCTGATCGACGTATCTTCCTTGGCGAGACGCGAGTCTATAACCTTGCTTTCGAGGCTTGAACAGAATGGACATTTCATCTAGATGAGCCTGTGTCTATAGACGGGGAATTGACTGCAAAGCCCCCGGACGTCGTCCTTTATCCTCGACAACACTTTCTCGCTGCCCGGGTTGTTTAAGGCCTCTTTTATGAAGTCTGCTATTATTTCTATCTCTTTTTCTTTCATGCCTCTCGTCGTGACGGCGGGTGTTCCTATCCGTATCCCGCTCGTTACGGCCGGAGGACGCGGGTCAAAGGGTATGGCGTTCTTGTTTACCGTTATGCCGGCCTGCTCAAGCGTCTCCTCGGCGATCTTTCCGGTGAGCTCGGTCTCTCTCAAGTCTACGAGCACGAGATGGGTATCGGTGCCGCCCGAGACCAGCTTGAGTCCCATACCCGTCAGGCGTTCACCGAGCTTTTTAGAGTTTTTGACTATCTGTTTCTGATATTCCTTAAAACCCGGTTCGAGCGCTTCTTTAAATGCAACAGCCTTTGCGGCGATAACGTGCATGAGGGGACCCCCCTGCGTGCCCGGGAATACCCTGCTGTTGACTTTCTTTTCCTGAGCCTCCTTCATCATTACCATACCGCCCCGGGGCCCCCTCAAGGTCTTATGCGTGGTCGTTGTAACGAAATCGCAGTGAGGTATCGGGTTCGAATATAGCCCGGCTACTACGAGGCCTGCCGGGTGAGCGATATCCGCCATCAGAAGGGCGCCCGATTCGTCCGCTATTTCCCTGAATTTCGCGAAGTCGATGTCTCTCGGATATGCGCTCCATCCGGCGACTATGAGCTTCGGCTTATGCTCGAGGGCGAGCCTCCTTACTTCGCTGTAGTCGATGAGGTTCGTATCCTCGGTGACTCCGTACGGGACTATGTTATAAAGCTTTCCCGAGAAATTTACGGGGCTCCCGTGGGTGAGATGTCCGCCGTGCGCGAGGTTCATCCCGAGGATGGTGTCCCCCGGCTCGAGGCATGAGAAGTAAACCGACATATTGGCCTGAGCGCCCGAGTGGGGCTGTACATTCACCGCGTCGCAGCCGAAAAGGGCCTTTGCCCTGTCCCTTGCCAGGTTCTCGGCGATGTCCACGAACTCGCAGCCGCCGTAATACCTCTTTCCGGGAAGACCCTCCGCGTACTTGTTCGTCAGCACCGAGCCCAGGGCCTCCAGGACCGCTTCACTCACGTAGTTTTCGGAAGCGATGAGCTCCAGTTTATACTCCTGGCGCTCGACTTCGGACTTGATTGCGCGGTAAATTTCAGGATCGACTATTTCGAGGTTCGACATCTGATACATACCCCCTTAATTCAAGTAAAGCCTATCCAAGATTGGACGAATAGGCAAGCCGGCCGCACTGCCCTGAAGCGGGCGGAAGCCTCGATACCAGGCGACCATGATGGAGTCTCATTGGTATCAGCGGCAGCTTGTAAGCGAGTATGTAATTAATTAATCTCAGCCCGCGGGGCTGTTGGATTGCATGTATATGAGTATTTTATTACAATAAAGTTAGGCGTTCAGCGATTCAGAAAAAAATATATATGAGTAAAATCCCGACAGCGGAAACCCCAGTTGTTTCCATTGTCGGATTCGACCGAACGGGGCTTTTATTGTGAAGAGCAAAATGAAGCATCACACCGTGCCGGAGATGGGTCTAAAGCCGGCAGCGCTCAATTTCATGGAACCTGTTAAAATTACCCGGGGAGGTGCGAGTTCCTCCGTTCACTATGACGATGAAGGTGCCGGCGGCGGGGATTTCTTTTTCGGCTTTTTAGAGGAATCACCCGATGTTTTTTTCAGTCTAACCCCGAAAGGCACTATTACATATATCAATCCTGCTATTGAGTCGCTTACCGGATGGGAGCGCGACATGTGGATAGGCAGACCGTTTTCTGATCTGCTCGTCAGTGATACGGGGGATAACACGGCGGGCAATTACCTCGAATTTAAGGAAGGGAGACGGAGAAGGGTTTTTGAAGCCGGAATCCGTTTAAGCGGAGGCGGTTCTGTAAGTACAGAGGTGTCGGTTTCGTTAAGTGAAAAGAGAGGAGATGTCATAGCCATCATCGGCTCCCTAAGAAACAACACAGGAAGGAAGCTCTCCGACGAGGTGCACGCGCTCCAGGAGAAACGGATCAGGTCCCTCTATGAAATATCGGCCGAACCCTGCATGGGTATAGAAGCACAGCTGGTCGAGACACTCAGGACGGGAGCTGACATGCTGTCTATGGAAGTGGCGGGAATCGGACGGGTCGCCGGTAAGAACTGCACGGTTCTATACTGCTATGATGAGACGGGGAGAGTGACTCAGGGTCTCGAATGCGACCTATCAAAAACTTTCTGCAAAATTACGCTCGCCAACGATGACGTCGTTGCTCTCGATCATGTGGGCATGTCCGAGTATAGGAATGAAGAATTCTACAAGGGTTTCGGTTTCGAGTCGTATATAGGCGTGCCCTTGAGGATCGACGGCAAAGTGTTCGGGACGCTTAATTTCGCAAGCACCCATCCGAGGAAGGAGCCTTTTACAACGGCGGACAAGGATTTTATAAGGCTCATGGGGCGCTGGATCGGCACGATGATAGAGCGTAAGAAGGCTGAAGATATGCTTAAGGAGAAGGAGGAGCTGTACCGCACGCTAGTCGAGAATGCGCATGACCTGATACTTGAAATATTATACGATGGAAGCGTTATGTATGTGAGCTCGAACCATAAAGAGATTCTGGGGTACGAACCAGAAGAGCTATTGGGGAAGAACGTGTTTGATTTGATGCACCCTGAAGACCGCTCTGCAATTATGTCCGCATTTATTCAGGGTTTCGGAAGAGGCTCAGCGGGGAGAGCCGTCTACAGGTACATGCATAAAAACGGAGAGTGGCGCTGGTTCGAGGGCACGGGGAAACCGTTCAGGACGTCGACGGGCGAGATAAGGGCAATAATCGATACTCGTGAAATCACGGAGCGGAAAAAAACCGAAGAACAGATTCAGGAATCGCTCCGTCAAAAGGAGTCACTGCTGAGGGAAATACACCACAGGGTGAAAAACAACCTTCAGGTCGTATCAAGCCTGCTGAGCCTCCAGTCCGACTATGCGAAGGACGAGGAGTCTCTTGCGCTCTTCTATGAGAGCCAGAGTAGGATATCGACCATAGCACTCATCCACGAAAAGCTCTACCAGTCGAGGAATATAGATGAGATAAAGATGCTCGACTATATTACGGATCTGACCAGGAACCTTCTCAGGGTCTATAATGACCTCGGGGAGAATATAGATGTTCAGATAAATGCATACGATATCTCGATAGATGTCGATCAGGCTATACCCTGCGGGCTTATCATCAACGAGCTTTTCTCGAATTGCCTCAAACACGCCTTCCATTCCCGGGACAGCGAGAATCTCATTCGAAGGACCAGGAATAAAGTGTCGGTAGAGGTGTGTTTGGTTTCCGACGGGATTCTTACTCTCACAGTAAGGGACAACGGAGTCGGGTTCCCCGAAAACGTGGACTTCCGGAACACGAATACCCTCGGTCTTCAGCTCGTCTGCACTCTTACGGATCAGCTCAAGGGGACAATAGGGATCCAGAACCGGAACGGGACTATGTTCAATATTGTTTTCCCGATATCGACGAAGAAAAGAAGGGGTAACGAATAAGGTCAGCAGGATCAGATGTTGATCAATACTTCAAAGCTCCCGAGGTTTACTTTCGCGGCGAGCCCGTTCTTCCAGCAGATGTCCCTCGCGTGCCCCTGAAGCTCTTTTGGCGCCAGGAGAGTAAATTTCACGCCTAGCTCGGAGAATTCCTTCCATTTAGGGACTCTATCGTTATTTATCGTCTCCCTTGTCTCCACTTCGACTATCTGCACGACCTGGCCGTAATTTACAAGGACTATGTCCGGGTATTTCCCCTTGTACTCGAAGTTACGCTCTTCACCGGGGTTGACGCGCACTTCGCTGTAAAGCCTAGAATACTTCTCGTGCACTTTCCTTATAACCCAGTCGTGCAGGAACTGTTCATCCGTTGATCTTGCCATATCTCTCTCCCCACATGAGCTTGGTCTTCAAGATTGTGAAGTAATCTCTGAAAGGGGATTTAATAAGTTTTACGACGGTATCGGATTTCCTGACCTCTATCACGTCCCCGGTCTTGAGCCTGATCCCGATCTGCCCGTCGAGTGTCAGGTAGGTGTCCGGCTCCTGTGTGGTTATTTTAATTTCGACCTTCATCTCGTTAGAAACCACGAGCGGCCTGTTCGTCAACGTATGGGGACAGATTGGTGTAACTATCGTGACCGGCAGGGCAGGGTGGACTATCGGCCCCCCTGCCGAAAGCGAATACGCGGTGGAACCTGTGGGCGTCGAGAGGATTATGCCGTCGGCTTTGTACGTCGTAACGTGCGAGCCTTCTATGTAGATTTCGAGGTCTATTATCCGCGCGACGGCCTCTTTATTAATCACCACATCGTTAAGGACTTCATAATGCTTTGCACGCGTTTTTTCTCTCCTGACCGTTGTTCTGAGCATCTGCCGGTCCTCGATTTCATAATCGCCGCTCAGAATCCTCTCCATCATAGGATATATTTCGTCAACGGTGATCTCGGTCAGAAACCCGAGCCCTCCCAGGTTTATTCCCAGAATCGGCGTACCGTGTTCGCACGCGAGCCTAGACACTCCCAGGAACGTTCCGTCCCCGCCGAAGACGAGTATGATGTCTACTAGTTCCGGGATTTCGGCGGCGGGGACTGATTTCCGGCGGCGGATTTTTTTCCCGATCTCCTGCTCGAATATCACCTCGACGCCCCTCGCGTTAAACCACCCGCTCAGGTCTTTCGCAATTTCATATGCTTTGTCCGTATTCGTCTTCCCGATAATTCCGATTCTCAAAATTGCTTACCTCGCGTGAGATACACGGCTTCACTGAATTATAGGCGATATCGACGGATAAATACAGCACCCCGGCTATGGGATCATAGTATAAGAGCGCGGCTCCACGTACGGCGGTATCCGTCCCGGATTTAGAGTGGTTTCTCTCCCGCCTGCATCAGAAGATACGCTTTTATGAATTCGCCGAGGTCGCCGTCAAGAACGGGCTCGACGTTACCGGTCTCGAATCCGGTCCTGTGGTCCTTGATCATTCTGTACGGATGAAGCACGTAGGAGCGTATCTGGCTGCCCCACCCGATCTCCTTTTTTGTGGCATGCAGCTCGTCTATCTTTTCCCTCTGTTTTTCCTTTTCGAGCTCGTAGAGCCTCGCTTTCAGGATTTTCATAGCTGTAGCCCGGTTCTGGTGCTGGGAGCGTTCGTTCTGGCAGCTGACGACTATGCCCGTAGGGTTGTGGGTTATTCTTATCGCGGAATCCGTCTTGTTGACGTGCTGCCCGCCCGCCCCGCTCGCCCGGTATGTATCCACCCTTAAATCCTTCTCTTCTATCTCGACCTCTATGCTCTCGTCGATTTCGGGTGATACGAATACAGACGCGAAAGAAGTATGCCTTCTCTTGTTAGAGTCGAACGGGGATATCCTCACTAACCTGTGGACTCCGCTTTCGCCCTTCAGGTAGCCGAATGCGTAATCGCCCTTCACGAGGAAAGTTGCGCTCTTCATACCGGCCTCGTCCCCTTCCTGATACTCTACAAATTCGGTCGTGAAGCCGTTGAGCTCGGCGTATCTCAGATACATTCGGAGGAGCATCTCGGCCCAGTCCTGGGCTTCGGTGCCGCCGGCCCCCGCGTTTATCGATACGATCGCGTTCCTCTCGTCGTCGGGCTCGCCGAGTATCCGTTTGAACTCAAGCGTCTCGACCCGGGTCTTGATTTCCGAGAGCTTCTCGCTTGCCTCCCTCGCCGCCGCCTCGTCCCCCTCCTCGACTGAGAGTTCTTCCAGTACTTCCACGTCCTCGAGGTCGCTCGATAGTTTCTTCAGGCTGTCGAGGGCGTTTTTAATACGGGACTGCTCCCTCAGGATTTCCTGCGCCTTCTCGGCGTTATTCCAGAAGCCCTCCCTCCCCGTTATCTCTTCTAATTCTTTAAGGCGTAAATTCTTTCCGGGGAGGTCAAAGAAAGTCTCCCAGGACTACGAGTCTCTTTTTAAGTTCCTGTATTTGTTCTTTATTTTCTCCAAGCATGCTTTTCTCCCTGAATCTCGATGTAAATAATATATGGGTTGGGGATTCAAAAGCAAGGAATGTTGAATTATCCGTAATTTTGGGTAGATTCTTATGTTTTTAACACGGCTTGCATCGTCAGGATATAACACTGGATTATGTCAGCGGGTTTCTGACCGGCACCGCAAGAGAAGCGAAAGCGCCTGCCGGCGGATCGTAAGATTCGACAGTCCGGCCTTTAAAAAATACGAAATCTAAATTATCACAGAGGAGAATCAGAAAGTGAAAAATTACATATTTACTCCGGGACCGGTCGCTGTCCCAAGCGAAGTTCTCATTGAGATGGCAAAGCCCATCATGCACCACAGGACGAAGGATTTTGAGGCCATCTTTGCAGAGGTGAGAGAGGGGCTTAAATACATCTACGATACGAAGCAGGAGGTATTTGTCCTCGCCGCCTCCGGAACCGGGGCGATGGAGGCTGCAGTGGTCAATACGCTCTCCCGCGGCGATAAGGTGCTAGTCGTCAACGGCGGCAAGTTCGGCGAGAGGTGGGGCAAGATTTGCAAGGCGTTCGGCCTCGACACGCAGGAGCTGATGGTCGAATGGGGCCGTTCGGTGGACCCTGCCGATATCGAAAAAGCGCTCGAGAAGGACCCGTCGATACGCGCCGTTCTGGTACAGGCTAGCGAAACTTCCACAGGCGTAATGCACCCGACGAAGGAAATCGCCGATATTACGAGACATAGAGACGACGTCATTCTGATAGTCGACGGCATCACTGGCGTGGGCGTGTTCCCGCTTCCCTTCGATGAGATCGGCATTGACGTAATGGTTGGGGGCTCGCAGAAGGCGTTCATGCTCCCTCCGGGCTTGTCGTTCGCCGCAATGAGCGATAAGGCCTGGAAGTTCAACAAGACTTCTGACCTCCCGAAATATTATTTCGATTTCAAAGCCGCCCAGAAGAACGCGGAGAAGAACACGACTCCATATACGCCGGCCGTAACACTGATTATCGGACTCGCCGCCGTGCTGAGGAGGTTCAGGGAAGAGGGGAGGGAGAGCATGTTCAAACGTCATGCCAAGCTCTCTCTCGCCATGAGGGAAGGGATGAAGGCTATAGGGCTCGATATATACGTGAAGGACGTCCCGAGCCCGGCGCTCACGACGGTGGTCGCCCCGCCCGAAATAGGCTCCTCGAAGGTTATCAAGGCGCTCAGCGGCGAATTCGGCATAACTGTCGCCGACGGTCAGGACCAGGCCAAGGGAGTGATATTCCGCGTTTCACACATAGGCGATATAGACAAGACGGATACGCTGTTCTTCGTTTCGGCTATAGAGAGCGTGCTCCACAAGCTCGGCTACAAGTTCAATTACGGGGCCGGAACTAAAAGGGCGTCCGAAATCCTTTTTGGAGATCAATAAAGGAGCGTCCTCAAGGGTTGTTATCGGACTAAGGCGCCCGGCGGAAATTGAGAAAAATAAGGTTTATCCACCTTTCCGACATTCACATCGGCCTTCTGACACACGGCAAGCTCAATCCGTCGACCGGGTATAACACCAGGCTCGAAGACATTCTCAAGTGCCTCGACTACGTGCTCGATACGGCCGCCAGGGAATCAGTCGACCTCATACTCATAGCGGGAGATGTGTTCCACCGGGAGAACCCGCTTCCCGCGGAAGAGATTGAGTTCGCGCGAAGGATCGGAAAGGCGGCCGGTAATGACGGAGCCCGTGTCGTCATGGTGCTCGGGAACCACGATTACTCGTCTTCCGGCATAGGCGCATCCGCAGTGGAAATCTACCCCGCCCTCGAAATCGAGGGCGTGACCATAGCCAGAAAACCCGAAGTGATCGAAGTAGACACGAAAAGCGGTTTGATCCAGGTAGCCTGCCTCCCGTGGGCGGGCAGAGGCGCGCTGCTCTCGAGGGAAGAGTACAAGTCCCTTTCCTCTCAGGAGCTCCAGGCGGAGATCGAAAGGAGGCTGATCGCGATAGTCCGGAGCCTCGCTGAGAAGGCCCGGCCGAAAGACCCCGCGGTATTGCTCGCGCACGTGGCTGCGCGCGGTGCAAGACTGTCCGGTACGGAAACGGATACGCTTACGACCTCGGACCCGGTTATACCGGTGACTGTGCTTGCGGATCCGGCGTTCCAGTATGTCGCGCTCGGGCACATACACAGGTTCCAGGACTTAAACGAGGGTGAGACACCCCCGGTGGTTTATTCAGGAAGCATCGAGAGGATAGATTTCTCCGAAGAGAAGGAGAAAAAGGGCTTCGTGCTGGGCGAAATCACGGAGTCGGAAACGGGATGGAAATGCATCTATCAGTTCAGGGAGACGCCTGCCAGGAGATTTGTCACTATCGATCTCGGAGAAATTGACGAGGACCGGCGGAGTCTCCTCATACCGGATGGAGTTTCTCCGGGGGATACGGAGGGAGCGGTAGTCAGGGTCAGGTACGAGGTCGGGAGTCCCGGAGAGGAAGTCGACGAAAAGGAGATAAGGTCGGCGTTCGGGGGCGCTCAGTCGCTCAGGATCGAGCGGGTCTTCTCCAAGCCCAAAAAAACGATGAGGCAGTCGGAGCTCTCAAAGACCATGAGCGTGCTCGACGCGCTCGATAAGTATGTGCAATCAAAGCCCGAGCTCAAGAAGATAGGCGCCGAGATGAAATCCTGCGCGGAGAAGCTTATTCGGGAGGAGGAATAATAATGGATAATCTAAATTATATGGAACCAACTCTGATGAATGATTGCTAGATTTAACAAACTCCTTGCACTCTAGTCGGCTGGGACTTCTTTTGGGCATTGGACTAGACGATTCAATTTTTCGGCGGTCTATAGTTGTAATAGCTGATTTTCTCCCACCCCTGGGTAGTCAGCAGCTTCTCGAGTTCATTTCGAAATCGTTTGCGGCGGCCGCTGAGCGTTTGTTTCACTACTGATTCCCCGGGAAGGATCTTACCTATCAAAATACGTACGCTTCCATCCTTTTTCCAATTCAAACGCTCATCGTTTTTGTGATCGGATATAAGCTCGGCTATCTCATTTGCCAAAGGTTTAACATATACTCTCTCCTGCATAAGTACTATCTGTCTGCGGCCGATGATTGAAAAACTAGCGGACATATCGTCCAGATTTAGTTCCCATTTTTGTACCTCTGCTCTTGTCGAACCGAGGACTAATCCCCCATGGCGTTCTATTGAAAAAGAAAGAATCGGCGGGTCCCAGTAGACATTTTCCATTCGCTGAATTAACTTTTCTGCTGTCATTCCGGCACGATCGCTTCCGAAAAATCTATCCCAGCAATCTACGATAAGAGATTCCAAATAGGACGTATCATAAATGGGACCTCTTGCAGCTGCTTTCAGATATTCAACTAGTTTTTTCATGACGCGTTATAAATTTCCAACCAGAGATATTCTAAGCGGTTGAAAAAGTTAGATTGTGAGCCTATGAGTTTTAACACCGTATCCGAGCAATATTTCGGTGTGATCAACTCCAGGAACCACCTCCTATATATACATGATTTGTCGCTCAAGCCAAACTATTATTATCTTAAGATAATGTCATAGAAATTGGTGTTCTATTCCCGTTTCCCTGCTTCTTCGTAACAGGTGCTGAACGCGGACCCGCACTCTTTTGTTTCAAGCTGAAGCGTAACGTGGGTGATGTGGAATTTCCCCGACAGCTGATCCTTGATATCGCTTATGAGCTTTTCACTCTTATACATGTCGTCCACGACGAGATGCGCGCTTAGAGCATCGAATCCCTGAGTGAGCGTCCACGCGTGGAGGTCGTGCACGCCGAGCACGCCCTCGTGGGAGCATATCGAGCTCTGGACGGCTTTGAGGTCGACTCCCCGCGGCGTGCCTTCGAGCAGTATATGCACCGACTCCTTTAAAATAACCCACGCGCTCCTCAATATCAGGACCGAGACGAGGACGCTTATGATACTGTCCGCATAATACCATCCCGTGAGGAGCATCACTACGCCCGCGGCTACGGCGCCCGCTGAGCCGAGCGCGTCGCTCATGACGTGATAGAGCGCGCCTTTTATGTTCAGATTTGCGCTCTTGTACTTGGACAGTATATAGGCCGAGCCTAAATTGAGGACGAGGCCCGCGATAGCCACGACCGTCATCTCCAGGCTTTTGACCTCCTGGGGGACCTTAAACCTTTCGTACGCCTCTATAATAATGACGCCAGAGATAACGAACAGGAGTATCCCGTTGATGAGCGCGGCGAGTATTTCGGCCCTGTAAAACCCGTAGGTATTGCTGAGCGTAGGCGGTCTGACCGAGAACCAGAGAGCTAGATACGCAAGCGAGAGAGCGAATACGTCCGTCAGCATATGGGCTGCGTCCGAGAGGAGGGCGAGACTGCCGGTATAGAACCCGGAAGCCGCTTCCACCACCATGAAGGAGGCGGTGAGTATGAGGACGATTATGAGAGTTTTTTTTTCTTTCGTGTTTTTTAAGTCGTGAGTGTGCTCGTGGCGCTCCATCGGAATAAAAATACATAGACCCTGCCTGTGAGTCAAAGGACCGCTTTGCGTGTGCCGGCTTTAACTTGCCGGATTCATTACGGTTTCTTTAAAATGCTTTTCCCTGAGCGGGCCGCTGTCGATCTCCGAGAGCAGGTAGCCAATCTGATACTGGTCGCCCGGGTAAAAATAGAGCTTTATACCCTGAGGCGTTACGAAATAGAGCCCCTCTTTTCTGGTATCTTCCGGGAGGTCCACTTCGTAGACCGGATAGCCTACCGTGCCTGCTCCCAGGTTGACGGGCCGTCTGTCGTCCCTCAGCTTCCTGATGCTTTCTGCGATATCCCAGACCTTTGGAAATATCTGACCTTTGACCGTTAGCTTCATTACCGACCCCCGTTAAGTCTCGGTCCCGACGGGTAAGGGTTTTGACGGTAACCGATCAGCTTTATATTTTTGATACCTGCACCTTCGTAATCATTCCCACACATGTAATAATCATATCGAGCTTCTTGTCCCGCTCATAGACGTAACGCTCTCCGAGCTTATTCCCGCATTCCGCGCATTCTCCCGCGCCGCCCTCCGTGTACCGCACCCCGCATTCCGTGCAGTGCATTCCCTTCTCCTCATACCATGCGAGATGAGAGTATATGAGCTCGTTCAAGCCCCTCTTGCCGAGCGAGTCCGCCCATTCGGACAGGTCGCGTATCATTTGTGGTCTGAACCTTTCCGGGACCTCTCCCAGGCGTCCGGAATATATCTCTTTTTCGTTCACCAGGATTCTGCAGTAAAAAGTGGAAAGCTCTTCCATGTCCGGCCGTGGTTTTATCCGCTCATAGCCTCTGCTCCGAGAACCCTGGATACCGCGGTTTGGATCTGGTCCACGGAGAAAGGTTTTTTAATGATATTATAAGCGCCCTCGTCCGAGAGCTCGTCGGGGAGCTGTTCTCCCGGCCTTGAGCTTATAATAACCACTGTTGAGTTAGGGTCTATCATCTTGATTTCCCTCAGGAGCTCGAGACCGTTCTTATTGGGTATGGAGAAGTCGAGGAACGTAATGTCGAAATGGTTCTTTTTTATAAGCTCTATCGCCTGTTCGCCGCTTTCAGCGGTCATCACGTTATGTCCCGTGCTCGAAAGGCATTCGCTCACGATGTCTCTTATGAACTCCTCGTCGTCGATGATCAGCACATTCCCTTTTCTCCTGAGCTCGATCACCTTTGCGCTCTGGGTTTTCTGCGCCGGTTCGGCTTCCGCTGCTTTCGAGACGGTTTGTACGTTCGGGAGGTGAATCGTGAATGTAGTGCCTTTGTTGAGCTCGCTCGAGACCTCGATCCTGCCGCCGTGTCTCTCAATGATCGCGTAGATGACCGAAAGGCCCAGGCCCGTTCCCGATTTCGACCCTTCGCTCTGTTTTGTCGTGAAGAAGGGCTCGAATATCCTCGACAGGTTCTCTTGAGGGATGCCCGCCCCCGTATCCGAGAAGTCGATTCTCACGAAATTACCGGCGAGCTTCGTGCTGATGGCTATGGCGCCGCCCTGGGGCATGGCATGTTTCGAGTTAATTGCGAGATTGAGGAATACCTGCTGTATCTCCCCGAGGTTCATCCTGATGACCGGCACCTTCTCGTAGCTCCGGAGTATCCTTATGCCTTCTGTCTCGAAGGTATGCTCTACGAGTCCCAGGGCGTCGTCTATGATGCTCTCTATCTGGGCGACCTGGAATTTTTCTCCTTTTTGTCTCGAGAAGGAAAGTAGCTTGTTCACTATCTCGACAGCCCTGTCGGAAGCCTTCTCTATGACCTTCAGGTCTTTCCTGGCGCTTTCCAGGTCCTGCCTCGTGAGCGCGAGGCTCGTATAACCGATAATGCCCGAGAGTATGTTGTTGAATTCGTGTGCGACTCCGGCGGCCAGCTGCCCTACACCCGACATCTTCGCCGAGTGTATCAGCTGCGCTTCGAGTTTCTTCTTCTCCGTTATATCCTCCGTCGCGGCTATCACGCCGAAGATCTCTTTCGTCTCGAAGTCGATCAGCGGCGACAGAGTTACCTCGAGAAACTTATTGTCGTACCTCACTTCGTGTTTCGTCGAATACGACGGGTCGCTAAGTATCTTCGGCACTATGGTGTCAAAATTAATCCCCTGGAATAATAAGCTCAGCTTTTCGCCCGTGCAGTTCCTGCCGAATATCTCGGAGGTCTTCGGGTTTGCGGTTTCGATCATAAGGTCCCTGTCTGTCGTTATAATGCTCTCGATCGTGCTGTTGAGAGTGTTCTCGAGCTGCCTGTTCCTCTCCTGCACCTTGAGTTCGAGGTTGGTGTTCAATTCCTTGAGGTCGCTCAGCAGACGGGCGTTCTCCTTGTAGAGCTCGTACCTGTCGGCGGCATGTTCGATTACGCTTCTGAGTTTTCCGTAGTCGAGCGGTTTGATCAAATAGTCGAAGGCTCCGTTCTGAACCGCCTCTACCGCTGTTTCAAGCGATGCGAATCCCGTCATGAGTATTACCGGTATGTTCGGGTCTTTGTTCTTGATTTCTTCGAGGAGGTCGATGCCGCTCTTTACCGGCATTTTGATGTCCGAGAGCACCACGTCAATGCGGGACGTCCTCAAGTACTCAGCTGCTTTCTCGCAGTTGTTGGCGATTACGACTTCATATCCTTCTTTAGTCAGTATGTCGGATATGATCTTCAATATAAGCTGTTCGTCGTCAACGACCAGCACCCGCTTCTTATTGTCGTTCATCTGCCTCTCCCGCAGTAATATTATAGTTATTTGATGGAAGTTCAATCGTAATAGTCGTGCCTGTTCCTTTCTCGCTCTCAACTATTATCCTGCCTTTGTGTTTTTCTATGATCTTATAGGCTATCGAGAGTCCGAGCCCTGTCCCCATATCCTTCTTCGTAAAAAACGGGTCAAATATCTTCGAGATGTCTTCCTTGTCTATACCGACGCCTGTGTCCTTGAAATGAATGTATATCTGGTGGTTGCTCCCGCTCGCGAATTCGTCCCACCGTGTCGATGTCACTATCGAAAAGTCCCCGCCTTTCGGCATCGCCTGTACCGCGTTTAGAATGATATTTATGAATACCTGCCAGAGCTGATTGGGATCGGCCATTATCTGCGGCAGGTCCTCGTCGAGGCTCAGCGTGAGGTTTATATCGTTGTCGGACAGCTGCTTCCGTACGAGTATAACGACGTTCTCGAGCACACTGTTTATGTTCACTTTCTCGAAATAGGGGGGCTCGGCTTTCGAGAACTTGAGCAGGCTGTCTATGAGCCGGTTCGTCCTGTCGATCTCGTGCTTGATATAATCGAGGTATTCTCCCACGACTTCTGCATTCTCTTTGTCCATCATGTAGGTGGAGATATAGTATCTGGCGCCCTCGATGATGTTGAGCGGGTTCCTTATCTCGTGCGCGACGCCCGCCGCGAGCTGTCCGATCGCGGACATCTTTTCCGCGTGCACGAGCTGAGCCTGGGTATCCTTGAGCTCCTTGTTCGTTTTTTCAAGCCTTTTCGCGTAGTCCTCGACGAGTTTGAACGCGAGCGCGTTTTCGAGGGCTATGGCGCTCTGGTTCGCCATGAGCTTGAGCAGGTTCACGTCGCGCGAAGTATACGACAGCCCCGACTTTTTATCGCCCAGCGCTATAAACCCGATGAGTTGTTTTTTGAAAAAGAGCGGAATGACGAGCGACGCACTGAACCTCTCGAATTCCGGCATGAGCTTTTGGGAGTTGTGAAAATACCTCTCGTCCGCTATGAGGTCTTCCTTGAATATCTCGTTGCCGTGGAAATTGAGCTGCTGTATGAGAACGTTGTCCTCCTCAACAGTCGTATCGGAGGATCTTCGGACCTCACCCTCTTTAAAATACCGCTCATACGACCCAAGGTCTTGATTGTATATGAAAACGGAGACCGGGTTCGAGAACATCGTGCTCTCCACGATTTCGATGATCTTGTCGATTATCTTCTCAAGGCTCAGGAGTGAGGTCATCGCGTAGCTCACCTCCTCCACTGTCCCCCTGTAGTCATATTTCTTTCTGAAGAAGGTCAGGTCCACGAGGTCCTGTATCCGGTTCTTAAGCGGGTTGAGCGCAATGACTAGGAATCCGCTAAGTATCACGAAGAAGGCGGGGTTCTTCCAGCCGCCGTACTTTGCGAACGCGACGTTGAACCCGAGCACGGTGAGTGCGAAGACGCATCCGACTGCTCCCGTGAGGAGTCCGTATGTCAGCGCCTTTTCGATGATGACGTCGATGTCGAAGAGCTTGTGTTTTACGATGGCGTACGCGATCGACACGGGGAATATTATCACCGGGAGCGCCATCAGGTTATAGGGCAAGCTTATTTTAAAGACAGTGATGCAGGCTACAACAGAGGCCGGGACGAGCAGGCCGAAAACGCAGCCGAGTAAAATTATTTGCGCGCGTTGTTTTTCGAGCGCCGATGACGGATTCAGGTAGATCACGAGCGAAGAGATGGGGAAGATCATGGTGCTCAGGACTACGTAAATCCAGCTTGCGGTATTAACGTATTTCCATATTTCATAGTTGTAGAAGAAGATGAATTGAAGAACGAAGAGCATCGCGGATATAAATAAAAACAGTATCGAGACCAGGTTGTGCGTCATTCCCCTGAGCTTTGTGTCGGAGGGGAAAATAAACATCAGATATATTCCGAACAGCGGGCAGAAGATCCATGCAAAGAAGCTCAGCTGATCGAAGAGATACACGGCCTGTGCATCGAAAGACCCGACAAACCATATGCATATCGAAGCACAGAAAAGGAAAAACGCCTTGCTGGCCTTCAGGGTGGGCTTCATCTGAAGGACCAAGACCCCGATGACGAGGAACACGACGCCTATCACGTATATGATCCCGAACATGAGGAGCATTTCTTTGAGCGTTAATCTCTCGATCGGGATTGTGACCCTGAACGAGCCGCTGTTCCTCTCTATCGTGTATTCCAGGCCTGAGCCGACCGGGTATTTGTCGGTAATGTTGAAGACTTCTTCGGGCGTCCTGACCGCAACGCCGTTCACTCCCCTGATCTTGTCCTTAAACCTCTTAAGCGTTTCGCCGTTGACCGTCTTGGGCGATATGTCTGTTATGACGAGGTTTTTGTAGAAGAAAAATCCCGGGTAGGGTTTGTTCACCCTGTTGAGACCCAATAGAAGATTCCCTATGCAGAAGAGGAGGAGAACGAACGCAACTATGCTGAATACCGATTTCTGGATGTTCGCTCCGTTCCCTTCCGATAAGGACAATTGTCTGTCAGCCATTAGTTCATTCGCTTACTGCCGGTATTTTTGAATACATATCCCAGTGGAGGTCGACCCTTCCGCCAAGGTTCTCCACAATGCGCCGCGAGCCTAGGTTGTCTTCCAGTACCCACGTGCCGGCCACTTTCTCGTACCCGTTCCCGATCATCGCCTCACAGACTCTGCTGAGTAGTACGGTGCCAATCCTCCTCCCTTTAAATTCGTCCATGAGACCCATGATCATTAATACGCCTTCCTTGATCCCTCTCAGCCTGAGGGGCAGCGTCACGAGCTTGTGGGGTTTGATCTCCCCGTTCAATCCCCTGAACACGGAAGCGTACTGCGGGAATCCCCCTATGAAGCCTACAGCTTTCCCCCCGGATTCTGCGATAAGCCAGTATTCGGGAACGATCAGACTCTTGAACTCGTCCGCGATCTCTATGAATTCATCGGCATCGAACGGGACATTGCCCCAGAGCTGAGCGAGCGAATTATTAAAAATCCTTACCACGCTCCTGACCTCATTCTCCCAGTCGGATTTGTTCATTCGCCTTATCTTTATATCCGGCAGCTCCGGTTCCCTGGAGTATTTCATTATCGCTTTCACGTTATCGGGGGATTTAAGGTCTATCGTATAATGCAGGAGTTTCTTGACCGGTCCGAACCCCGCATTGGTGAAATAGTCGTGGTAGTAGGGTTGGGTGTATACCTGGAGGAAGGACGGGATCTTGCCGTAGTTGCTCGAGAGAAGGCCCCCGCCGAAGAGGCCGAATATCCCGTTCGCGGGCCCTTGGAGCTCCGTGCATCCTTCGCCCGTAAGAAAATCTTCCGCTTTCTTCAGCATCAGTCCCACGGCTTCCTGTTTTTCCGGGAGGGCTTCGAAGAACCCCAGGAACCCAGTGCTCGTATTGTGATAGCGGTTGTAGTAGTTGTCGATGAACGCGCTTACAGTGCCTACTATCTCTCCTTTCTCCTCGACGACGAACCTCTTCCCATAAACCTTTCTAAAGTAAAAATAATCGTTGGAGATCAGCTTTACCTGGTCTTTTATGAGGAAATAGGGAACCCATGCCGGATAGTCCTTGTAAACCTTCCATGAGAACTTGACCGACCTTTCGATCTCCTCCCTGGAGGATATTTCTCTCACGGTGTATCGTTCGGATTCGGGCACGCTGAGCGAGACCGGCCTGCCTATTATCCCGAATTCCCTGCCGAGCTTTTCGACCACTTCGAGCGTCTTGTCGATGTCTTCGCGCGTGTGCGTGGCCATAACGCTGAACCTGAACCTCTCTTGCCCCTTGGGCACGGCGGGGTGGGGAATCGCGTTTACGTAAATCCCTTCCTCGTGGAACCTCCTGCTCATCTTTTTCTGCGTGAGCTCGTCGCCGGTCATTACCGGGATGATCGCCGATTCCGTCTGTCCGGTTTTGAATCCCAGGGATTTCAGGCTTTCCTTCATGTACTTGATATTCTTCCAGAGGTTCTCGTGGAGCGACTTGTCGGTTTCCATTACCTCGATCGCGGCGAGCACGGAGGCTGCGACCGAGGGTGGGAAATTAGACGAGAAGAAAAAGGACCTGGTGTAGTACCTGAGGTAGCTTACTACTTCTTTAGTCGAGGCTATGAAGCCTCCTATGCCGCCCAGGGATTTGCTCAACGTGCCCATGACTATATCTATCTCGCCGGGCTTCATTTTAAAATGGCTGGGCGTTCCTTTTCCCCTGTCCCCTATGACCCCCGTGGCGTGGGCTTCGTCCACCATGACCTTGGCGCCGTACCTGTGGGCTGTCTCGGCTATCTGCCTGAGCGGGGCTATGTCCCCGTCCATGCTGTACACGCCGTCGACTATCACTATCTTTCCTTTAAAGTTGTCTTTATTTCTTTTCAATACGTTTTCGAGGCTCCCGACGTCTGAGTGCTTGAACGTCCTGAACGTGCCTGTGGACAGCATGCAGCCGTCTATAATGCTCGCGTGAGCGAGCCTGTCTATGACCGCGAGGTCTTCACTCTTTACGAGCGCCTGTATGCATCCGAGGTTGGTGACGTAGCCGCTCGGAAAGATTATCGCGTCCTCGGCTCCCTTGAGCTCGGCCAGCTTCATCTCGAGCCGCCTGTGTATGTCGTACGAGCCGGCCAGGAGCGGGACAGACCCCGCCCCCGTGCCGTATTTATCGATATTTTCTTTGGCTATTTTCATGACCCTCGGATGGGATGTGATGCCGAGGTAGTTGTTGCTGCCCATCATGATCATCTCTTTTTTCTTTCCGGTGAAGTCGTCGTCGATGACCACTCTGTGCGCCGAGGGCGAAGCCAGGGGTCTTCTGTACCGTATATACCCCTTCGACGCCATGTCCAGTCCGTACTGCCAGAACACCTCTGCCTTTTTGAACAGGTCCTCGTCCGGTATATCCGTGAAATCCGATAGATAGTAGTCGTCGGAATTGAGAGTGTTTTTACTTTTTTCGATGTAGCTCTGTAATTTTGCCCTGTCCGAATCGTATATGTTTATGAATTCGACCCCGATGCCGTGCTCGCCCGCGCCGTTCGTTTCGTGCCTCCTGACTTCGCAGTAGGCTTTCACGGGCAATGCCCCCGATAAATCACATTCGAGAAGGAGTTTTGTCCCCGGCTTGAATTCGTCTTCAGTTTGTATGAATAGTCCTTTGTAAGAGAGGTCTTTCGCCAAGCCGATCATCTTGCCGGAATTTTTAGAATAGACATTAAAATTTACGGGGATCCTTTCATGGCTCCTCCGGTCTTTTGATTCCCTGATAATTATCCCCATGATATTACCCCCTCTAAGAAATTATTTTCGCAATACGCTTTAACTTACTTAAGATAATTGTTTATAGCTTTGATATAATAATCCTCGATTATTAGAATTATTGCAAGTATGCTTTCTTCGGTAACCCAACCGCCATAGACCCTGCAAAATTGTCCTTAGGCTTGTGGCTTTGCGTCCTACCCTTTCGGATAGTTTGCCGTTTCGGAAGGACACTACCCTTTTTTGCAAGTTTAGTGCAATTTGTTTTTTGTTTCAATAGGTTATATTAAACGGATGAAAATGTCATGAAAAATATAATTAATTGTCACGATCAGGACTCCTCTGTAATAATTTACCCATATTCCTTCCTTATCGATTCCGATCATATGGTGACCGGCTAACTAATCTAATCAATTAATGACCCAGAAATATTTTACCCGAATATTAATGGCCGAAAAAAAAGAGAGACGATTCAAAAAACATGTTGGAGTAGTGATGACAGCCGGAGGCTTGGGGCAAGCGTACGGGGATACCGCCGGTGGATGGAATGAAGTACTGATCTCTACGGATTTAAATTCGGGCGACTCTCGACATGAGCAGATGGTCGGCGAGAACGAGGTTAACCATAGCTTCCGCAATAGGCACGGCCCGCGGGCATAGGCACGGATCGTGTCTGCCCTTTACCTTAAGCTCAACGGGGTTTCCGAATTTATCCACTGTGTGCTGCACCTGTGATATGGAAGACGTGGGCTTGATGGCTATTCTTACTACGAGGTCCTCGCCGTTCGTGATTCCGCCGAGGAGGCCGCCCGCGTTATTGGTCTTGAACCTCAGCTTGCCGCTCTTGTCCTTATACATAACGTCGTTCACCTGAGAACCCTTCTTCCTGGAGGCTTCGAAGCCCATGCCCACCTCGAACCCCCTTATTCCGCCGAGACTCATGAGGGCCGAAGCGAGGTCGGCGTCGAGCTTATTGAATACCGGGCTCCCGAGGCCGGGCGGAAGGCCTTTCGATATTACCTCCACAGTACCCCCGACCGAATCCCCTTCCTTCCTTACCTTTTCAATGAGCTCGATCATTTCGAAAGCCTTTTCGGCGTCAGGGCATCTTACGATGTTCCTCTCTATCTCGTCGAAGTCTACTTTCCGGGCGACGATCTTTCCGACCTGTCTCACGAACCCGAAGGTTTCGATACCGTTCTGATTGAGGATCTTTTTAGCGACCGCTCCGGCAGCGACCCTTCCCACCGTCTCCCGCGCCGAAGACCTGCCGCCGCCCCTGTAATCCCTTAAACCGTATTTCGCGTCGTAGGTGAAATCGGCGTGCCCGGGACGGTAAGTCTCCTTTATATCCTCGTACGATTTGGATATTACGTCCTCGTTTCTGACCATGAGCGATATGGGCGTGCCGAGGGTTTTACCCTCGAACACACCCGAGAGGATCTCGACGCTGTCCGACTCCTTCCTCTGAGTGGTTATCTTGCTCTGACCGGGACGCCTGCGGTCGAGCTCCGTCTGTATATCTTCTTTCGATATCTCGAGACCCGCCGGGCAGCCGTCTATGACGACCCCCAGGGCAAGACCGTGGGATTCGCCCCAGGTGGTTATGCGAAACAGGTGTCCGAATGAATTTCCAGCCATGTTAGGAGTCTATATTAACGGGATAATCGTTACAAACAAGAGCAGGCGCGCAAATTCAGAGATAACCGTTCTCCTTAAACCACTTTACGGTGCTTTCTATCGTTTGCTCTAGGGGCCTCGGGGAAAACCCCAGCTCCCGCACCGCCTTTGAATTGTCGAAATACCAGAAGTGCTTCGACCCCTTTACGGAGTCTATGTCCATGGCGACGTAGTTGGGGGCGGATATGCCGAATATCCGCTCGGCGATATAGGCGCCTAAGTAAGCGAGCGGGTAGGGTATCTTCATCCTGGGTCTCGGTATTCCCGTTACCTTTTCAATGACCTCGAAGAGCTCTTTTATAGTGATATTGCGGTTGCTCAGTATGTAGCGCTCCCCGAGCCTGCCCTTCTCAGCCGCGAGCAGATGTCCAATTGCAACGTCTTCGGCGTCTACCACGTTTATGCCTCCGTCCGTATATCCCGGGAGCCTCTTCTTGCAATACCAGAGTATAAACCCGGAGGTCGAGACGTAGACGTCTCCCGCGCCTATCACTATGGAAGGGTTAACGATTACGAGCGGCAGGCCTTTCCTGAAAAATTTAAGTGCTTCCTGCTCCGCGTAATATTTCGATTTTATATACTGTATATCGGTGCCTGCGGGGTCAAACGGTGTCTCTTCGTCGGCTGCCTCCTTACCGGGTTTTAACCCTATCGCCGCTACGCTGCTGGTATAAACGGCTTTCTTCACACCCGCCTCGAGAGCGGCCGCGAATACGTTCTGCGTCCCCTTGACGTTAATATCTTCCATCTTTTTATAGTCGGCCTGCTTGAACGATACGATTCCAGCCGCATGGTAGATCGTATCGCAGCCTTCTATCGCTTTTCTGATGGAGTCTGCATCGGTCACGTCTCCGTAAACCCTCTCGGCATCTATATCGTCGATATTTATCGTTTTACTGGACTTCCTGAGAAGGAGCCTTAACTTGTCTCCCCTCTCCGCCAGTTTTCTCGCTATGTGAGAGCCCAGGAGACCGGTCGCCCCCGTAACGAGTGTAGCCATGTGCAATCCTCCCGAGGTGCTTAGAGAATTTCATATTACAATAGACACCGCGGAAAAACAATGGAGTCTGGCATGCCGGGAACATCGTAATACGGGAATTCCTGGTATGACCTGGATACAAACATTGAGAACCCTTCATTTCGGGGTATATTTTTACTGCCGAGTATTCAGTGTAATTATCATCTCAAGAGAGGCCGTAATGGAATTGGAAGAACTCCTTAAAGACAGGGAATACGAAGAGGGCGAGAAGCGCCTCGAAAGAGCGTTGGTCATCGCCGAGAGGGAATGGGAGAAGGTGAGGCTCTCCCTCGGGGAGTGCGGCGATATCGGCGGCTTCGATAAAGAGGACTTCATGATCGGGGTCATTAATGAGGACGTGATTATCAGGGAGCCGCTCATCAGTCCCACGAAGTCTGTATCCTTTTACGCACCCACGTTTTATCCCATGTATTTTATAAACAACCTCCTCTCGATGGAAGAAAAATTCGCTGAACGGGGATATTCGACTTCAGAGGCCTTATATGTATACATCGAGCTCGCGACGATAGCTTCTGAAAGACTGGGACTGAACGGCACCTTCGCCATGGCCTTCGGGGCCGGGTACGGGAGCGTCCGCACCGGGTGGGTCGCCGAAAAAGGCTTCCCCGTCGAGAGGGAGATATTCTTCGATATGTTTTTCAAAAGCAGGAAGAAGGATTTCGGCTGGGAATTCTACTGGACATCCGTAAGGGAAATGCTCCGGGAGATACTGAGCAGGTTCCGGGCCTGGCAGGAAGACGAGGAGCTCTATCGTAAGGAAGTGAAGTCGAAAGCCGTAGTCATACCTATGCTGGTTTGATAAGTATCGATCCGGCGCCTTCCCGCTGGTCTTCGCATCACTACACGCCGGTGCCGATCAATCATTCGTAATCGTCCGTGTATTCTTCGGACAGGTCTTTAAAAGTGGGAACGCCCCTCGAGCTGTCGAGGAATGTGAGTTTCACGGTCCCCGTCGGGCCGTTTC
>Ga0187893_10003830_pt1 | contig 29626 bp, 28 predicted proteins | sample MA1701074metaG_FD_139574 | JGI IMG/M metagenome (GOLD analysis project Ga0187893, IMG submission 139574) | White microbial mat communities from a basaltic lava cave in the Kipuka Kanohina Cave System on the Island of Hawaii, USA - MA170107-4 metaG ...
ATTCTGGATACTCGCCCCCCAGCGTTCGGTAAGTCACCGGGCCACCCGCACCGGTCTTTTTGTTGACGAGATGGACCGTTCCGTCCCCTTCGATAAAGAAGCGTCCCGAGGGAGCCGCAACAGCGGTCAGGGAGGAGAGCAAGAAGAACGCAACGGCAGAGATGGAAGACGCTTTGGGCACGCCGACGGAAACTCTTGAAAAGCTTCTCGCAATTCTCCGGAGGGGTATCAAGAAATACAACTTTCCCGCCGTCGGCGTGATTGCGGAGCGACGGTGAAACGTCCGTTCGAGACGCTGTCTCTACGATCCTCTCGACTCCCGGGATCTCCGTGCTTGCCCGTCAACGCCCATGAATGGCATTTCTGTTGGGGTTTCAGCATCAAGAACATAGTTTGGCTGTAGAGTGACAAGACCGATACTTCTGCCGCTTAGCTCTCCCATTGACCTTCGGGTTGGCACCAACAAGAAAGTGGTGAGCCGCCCGCTCCTCCAACCCAGGGGTTCCGGTAACGGGGGGCCCGCGACGTGGAGCGCGCCAGAATCCTTCCCCGTGCTCTTCTGGGGGTGGTCATACTCCAGCCCACCGCTACGGCGTGTGCCGGACTGCGGTGAAACATTGAGGGCCTCCTCCCACTGGAGAAGGCCCTTACTGGTTTTAGTGGTAGCGGGGGCCCGATTTGTTCAATGTTTCGCTCCTCCCAGAGCCAGGATCAGGCTCAGTTAGCGGGATCGGCTGCTCGAGGATCGGCAGACTACGGTTCGGGGAGCTGCGCTTCACGTCCCGAACGCAGACAGGACGTGGCCTTAGGCCACGCCTCTCGTAACCCATCTCACGAGTGTGCCCAATAGGCAATCCGTGCAAGCTCCTCAACAAGGTCCGCGTAGTTGTAAGCTGATGCAACGTCCGGCCCGAGGCTGACGATCCCGTGTTCCTCCAGCAGCAGCGCCCGGCAGTTTGGCGCATTTCGGATCGCAGCGATGACATGGTCTCGCAGCGCCTCGGACCCTGACGGAGCGAAGGCCACTCGAGGCATTGGCGGCTGTTTGAACCCGGCATCGGTCACCATGGGGATGTCACGCTTCCACACGGAGAATACTGTTGCAAATGGCGGGTGAACGTGCATCACGGCCCCTACATCCGGGCGTGCCTCAAGGATATCAGCATGGTAGTGGAACTCCTTGGACGGACGTAATGACGCTAGCGCAGTGCACTCGCGGGTGTGCAGATCAACAGTGACCAAGTTGATCATTGACGTGTCGCCGAGAGAAACGCCCGTAGCTGTTATGACCATCTTCCCTTCACTCAAACGAGCGCTGACGTTCCCACCCGTGCCGCCTACGAGCATCCGCCAATACGCGCGCCGAGAGTACCGCACCACCTGCGCACGGATCTCCTCATCGGTCACAAGCTTGACCCTCCGTCTCAGGCGTATCCGACATCCCCATTCGAAGGAATAGGCTCTTAAGGGTCGGGTACAACTCCGTGTATACAGTGAACATCTTGTTGTAGGACGCATGAGCGACCGGATCGGGCACGATCCGGTCGACGGGGGTGACGACTCGTGCGACGGCTGCTTCCATTGATGGGAATTGCCTGACGCTGACGGCCGCAAGCATTGCGGCACCCAGCGGCTCAGTATCGGGCTCTGCCAGCGTCACCAGGGGCATGCCCAGCACGTCGACGAGTATTCGCATCCACACGGGACTGCGTGCCCCGCCGCCACTCACGCGGAGATCACTGACCGACGACCCGCGTGTCTCTTCCAGGAGCTGCACGCTCTGACGGATGGCGTAGGCTGCGCCTTCCAGGATCGACCGGAAGAGATCCCCACGGTCGTGACTCAGGGTCAGCCCCACCCACGCCCCTCGGGCATCCGCATCCCAGACCGGAGTGCGTTCGCCGGCCAGGTAAGGGAGAAACACCAGTCCCCGGCTTCCCGCTGGCACCGCCGTGACGTCGGGGAAGGAATCTTCCTGGGCGCGCCCGGCGCTCGGGGCGGCTTCCCCCCTCATCGCGAAAACTCTCCGCGACCAGGTCACCGCAGCGCCCGCACCATTGATTGCGCCGATGGTGAGCCAACGCGCCGGCTCGAGGAAGGTGCAGTGCATGAATCGGAGGTCGAATGCCGCGGTGTCCAAGACACTAGCGACCCGTGCGGCCGTCCCAATGATGGCGAAGGCGTGCCCTGGTTCAACAACTCCGGACCCGATGGCAGCGGCCACTGTATCCATGCAGCCCGCGATCACGGGTACCCCTGGTCGAAGCCCGGTTATGGCCGCCGCATCCGCCGTGACCGTGCCTGCAACCGTGCCGGATGGCAACGGACGCGGCAGGAGCCGAGGAGGAATCGCCAGGGCGTGCAGAAACGGATCGTGCCAGCGCAGCGCACGGATGTCAAACAAGAGCGTGGTGCACGCGCGTGAGTAGTCAATCGTAAATTCTCCCGTGAGCCGTTGCACAATGAACCCGCCCGGAACCAGGAACGCGTGCGCGGCATCGAGGGTCTGAGGTTCTTGCTCTTGCAGCCAAACGATGATGGGGAGCGAGTACGTCCCGGGTGCAACCGGGTTCCCGGTAACTTCGGACACCGCCTCCGTACCAATCACGCGTGCCACTCGGTGTGCTGCCGACCGGGATCGCTGATCCCACAGCATGATGGCCGGACGCAGCGGAGTGCCGTGGTGGTCGACGGCCACGAGCCCGTTCGTGCAACTCACCCCGATCGCGTCGACTTCAGAGGCCGGAACGTCGATGAGGGCTTGTCGGAGGGCGTTCACGGCGGCGATCCACCATGTCTCGGCGTCGTGCTCCGCCTGCCCGAGGGCGCGGTGGCGCATGGGATATCCGTGGTATCCGCGGCCCACGATCCGCCCGCTATCATCGAGGATGACCGCCTTCGTGCGGCTCCCCCCGATGTCGAGGCCGGCAACGTACCGTGGCACTAGCGACGTGCCTTCCGGTCGGCTGGCGTTGAGTCCGCGGCCTGCGCTCCACGGCGGAGCAATTCGTGCCAGACTGCCTGGGCCCGGAGCGTATCAGCGCGCTGGAAGATGGCCTCCAGTTCGGCATTGTCGAGAAGCGCGGCAAACCCTGCCAGTTGCTCGACGGCGTCGATGCTCGTCTGCAGCACCCCTGTGGGGTCTTCGGCCAATGGATAAAGATCGAGTGAGTACCAACCGTCGTATCCCACGCGTTGGAGCCAGTAAAGGAGCTCTATCAGATCGAGTGTGTGGGAGGCGCCGGGGATGAGATCCCAGTCCCAGTCGCCCGGCGTGTCATTGAAGTGAAGGTGAAAAAGCTGCCCGTGACGGGCCAAAAGGACGGCGGCTTCGGCTGGACGCTCGCGGGCCAGGAACGCATGGCCCACATCGAGCAGTCCTCCAACATTCGGTCTGCCCACTTCCGTCAGGAGCGCCAGCAGAATACCGACCCCACCCACCGCGCTGTGCACGCGCGGCTCCTTGGCTTTGTACTCTACGCAGATCTGCACCTTCGGATCGTGGTCGGCACACGTCCGGAGCGTGTCGACCAGTAGATCCCAGAGACGACGGTAGTCAACCTGAAACGGGTAGTCGTGTCCCTCGCGGCCCGGCCAGAGGTTGATCCGGTAGGCGCCGAGCTCGGCCGCCGCATCCATCGCTCGGCGGACGCGATCGATGGCCGTCTGGCGGAGACCTGCGTCCGGGTTGGTGAGGCCGCCGGCGCGAAACTCCGGCCGACTGATCGTCGGACTCACCACAGCACACGCTAGACCTGCTTCCTCTAGTACGGCGCGGATGCCCACAATGCCGTACCCTTCTATCATGTCGGGGAAATGCAACTCCACGCCCAGGAGACCTCTAACGCTCGCCGCGGCGCGCACCCGCTCAGGAGTATTCAGTGCGATACGGTATCCCTGAGCGGCAAAACGATCCGCCCCGGTCCCGTAGGGGATAAGATTGCTCGCCCAACGAAACCGCATTGCGCCTGCCGTGTCCTCAGGCTTCACGGATTGACAACCTCCATCGCCCGTCCCACCGGGCTCGATGATAGTACCGTCAGCCTTTGAGCCCCGTCGTGACGATCCCGCGCACGTAGTAGCGCTGCAGCGCAAGAAAAAGCACAATCGGGAGCACCGTCGCGACTGCCGATCCGGCCAAGATCCGATCCCAAAGGACAACGTCCTGCTGCGAAAAGGTCGCAATCGCGACCTGAACCAGCCGGTATTTCGGGTGATTCGTCGCGATGAGCGGCCAGGTGAAGGAATCCCAATGCTCCTGGAACGTCAGGATTCCGAGAGAGATCAAGGCCGGGGCAGATAGTGGGAGAATCACGTGCCGGTAGATTCCCCAATGCCTGCATCCGTCAATCCGGGCGGCGTCCTCCAGGTCACGTGGTATGCCGAGCATGAACTGCCGAAGCAGGAAGACACTGAAAATCCTGGCGGCCGACGGGACGATGAGCGCGAGGTAGGTGTCGATCCACCCGAATGACCTCACGATCAAGTAGAGTGGAATCATGATCGCTTCGAATGGGATGATGATCGTCGCGAGCAAGCCGACGAATAGCACATCCCTGCCTGGAAACGATATCCGTGCAAACGCGTACGCGGCGAGCGAATTGACAAAAAGGTCCAGCACCGTCACCGTACCCGCCACAAAGAGCGTGTTGAACAGATACCGGCCAAACGGCTCCTCCGTGAAGAGGCTCTGATAGTTGGCGAGTGTGAAGTGCGCCGGGAAGATCGTTCTCCAGCTGAGCGGATAGACGTTTTCAAAGATCTCCTGGACGGGTCGAAAGGAAGCCCCAAACATCCAGAGGTAGGGAAAGAGGAACAATAGCGCAACGGCCGTCAGCACGAGGTACTTGAGCCCCGTGTCAACCTTCCTACGAACGTTCGAGGAGCGCCTCATACGTCCCGCTCTGTGCGCAGCAATCCAAACTGGACCAGCGTAAGCCCGAGAACCAGCAGGAGAAGGAGCACCGACATCGTCGATGCGGATCCCATGTCGTAGTATCGAAAGCCCGTCCTGAAGATATGAAACACGAGGGTCAACGTGCTCTCCATTGGACCGCCGCGCGTGATGACATAGATCGGTGTGAACAGTTTGAATGCGTTGATCGTATTGACCACGACGATGAACAGCATCACGCGTCGCAGGAGCGGAAGCGTGATGTACTTGAAACCCTGAAATCTGCTGGCTCCATCAACCTCCGCCGCTTCAAAGTAATCAGCGGGAATCGCGTTCAGTCCTCCGAGGAAGATCAGCATCGAGATACCAACCCACTTCCATGTCATCATCAGCACGAGAGCAGGGATCGCCTGGCCCGGGCTGGTGAGGAATGGCTGCGATGGGAGCCCCATGGACTGCAACACACCGTTGAAGATCCCATTTTGGGCATCGTACATGATCCGCCACAGCGTAGAGGCCACAACCATGGACGACACGACGGGCAGATAGTAACTTGCCCGGAAAATGGAGATTGCCGGCGAATTCTTCTGCACGAGAAGGGCGAGAAAGAGCCCCAGACATGTCTGGGCCGGGATGAGCAGCACCGCATAGTACGCTGTGTTGAGGAGCGCCCGCCAGAAGGTGGGGTCGGTCAGGACGTGCTGGTAGTTGGCTAGTCCTATGAAGGCGCTTGTCGGGGCTAAAAGGTCGTAGCGACGAAAGCTGACGTACAATGCGTATACGAGAGGAAGCAGCCCAAAGAACGTGATCCCGGTGAGCGCCGGCAGAATGAACGCATACCCGCTGAGATATTCCGTCCCCTTCAGGCGCCTGGCACGGCGCACCGGGAGAGACGCGGTCCCCTCCACTCGACGCCTGGACCCATCGAACCCTGGCGCTTGGGGCTTAGCCAGGACGAATCACCGCCGCCCGAGAGCCTCTCGACATCGGCCGGCCGCCCGCGGCCAGGTCAGGAAGACTGGAGGAGGGCCGCCGTACCGCCGGCCCTCTCGCGACTTCGCGACTTGACTTATGGATACTTGCTGAGTTCAGCGTCCACCTTCGCGGCAGCTTCGTCCAGAACCGTCTTCGGGCTTTTGCCGAGCTGGACATCTCTAACGATTTCGTTGAATCGATCATCAAGGAAGCTGAAGGCCGCGGTCTTGGGCCGCGCGACCGCACAGTTGACAAGGCCTTCCCAGAAGATGTTCCACGGGTACTGCTTGAGGTAGGGAAGGGCCGCGTAAGCCGACTTTCGAGCGGGAAGATACCCTGTCTTCTCGGCCCAGATCTTGTGCCCCTCCTTTCCGGCCATCCAATCGACGAACTTCCACGCGAGATCGGGATCCTTGGCCTGGCTGTGGATTCCGATGTGGTACGCGCCGCTGGGGACCGCGCACTGCTTGTCCTTGGGCAGAAACGTCACGCCCACCTTGAGATTGGCGTAGCGCTGTTGCACATCCTTGAGCAAGAAAGGATTGGCTTGATAGAGGGCCACCTTACCTGTCTGGAAAATATCCGGAATGCGCTCGACCGGGCTGACTTTGTCCGTCGTGAACAGCCGCGCCCAGAAGGTCATCGCTTCCACGGTGGCCGCTCCGTTGAGGTACCCGGTCGCCCGCTTTCCGTCAGGGCTTAGTACCGCGCCATTGTGCTGGGCGATGAAGGGCTGAACACTGTACAGGCCGGGCTCATAGTGAGTAGTGTATCCCCATACCTCCGTCCGAGCGCCGCTGACCTTTGTCAGTTTGCGGGCGACATCCCGAAATTGTGTCCAGGTCCATGCCCCCCCAAGGGTCCGCGGCGGCGTAATGCCGGCCTGAGCGAGGATCTGTGCATTGTACACCAAAGCTTCCGTCGACTGGTGCATCGGAAGAGCCCAAATGCGCCCGTCCTTCTCCATGTTGTCCCTGGGAATCGGGTAATAATCCGCCACGTCGGCTTTGGAGACGTACTTATCAAGCGGGATGATCGTCTTCCGATACGCGTAGTCCGCGATTAGCGGAAAGTCGACCCAAAAGACCTCGGGTGCATTTCCGCCCGCAGTGGCGGTCGTAATCTTCTGGAAATACTCGCTGAACGGGAAACACTCCACCGTGACCGCGACGTTGAACTTTTTGGAGAAAGCGTCCGCGCGGTCCTTGAGCGTCTGATTGATGACCGGCAGGCTGCACGCGTACCAGAATCGCAGCGATGTCTGCGATGCTGACTGCACCGTGGGCGCAGCCAGAACGCCGAGACCTACGAGTAGCGCTACAATGAGTGCTAATGCCATTGCTCGCTTCATATCTCTCCCCCCGTTAGTCTGTCGGATACTTCGTGCCGAGCGGTCTCAATAACCCCTCTAATGCGCGCAAGTGCTGACCCAAGGCGACCGCCTCATGCTCGATCACCTCGCACAGCTCCGCCGCCAGCGCCCTCTGGCTCACGAGGTTCGTACCTTCGACAGTCTCTATCCAATCGCGAGGAATCGACGTGGCGCCAACGAGAGCCCCAACAATGGATCCCACGATCGACGCCAATGTATCGGCGTCACGGCCGAAGTTGGTGGCACAAATGACGCTGCGGGCGAATTCGCCGGCGGCGACAACAAGGAGCCCGAATACGGCGGGAACGGTCTCTCGGGGCTCTGCCGTGTCATAGAAACCCTCCAGAGGCTGCGACCCCAACAGTCCCTTCTGGGGCCACGGAAGCAGCATCGTGTCATAGAACGCCCTGCGAAAGGCCTCGTAGCTCCCCTGCGCGCGCGCCAATCCCACGGCCTTCTCGACGCGCCAGCCGATATCATTGCCTACCGCAAGAAACCGAACGCTTGCCTCGACGATGGAGTCCACCGTTGCCTCAGCCTTCATGGCTTCCGCGACGGCTGCCGCGACAGCACAGGCGGCGTCGCGCGCGTACCCTTCATGAACGAGACCCGCCACATTGTAGGCGTCCAGTGCCGCCTGTCGGGGATCGCACGCATTCACGAGCCCCACCGGGCTGATCGACATCGCTGTGCTGTTGCTGCCCATGTTTCCGTGGCCCGCCTCACGCGGAGACGCCGCCTTCGTGAACACCTTGTGGTACGCGTTCACGACCGGCGTATAGAACCAGCCCTCCATCTCATCGAGCCACGTCTCCGCCCAGTCATCGGCGGTGACCCGTCCTCCCTTCCGGACAATCGCCCGACAGAGAAGGTTCCGAAGACGGGTATCATCGGTGACCTGTCCGACCGGCGCGCCAGGCTCGAAGCGAGCGGTCGTGAGCGTCGCGCCCCGCGGATGGAGCGAGTCAACAATGCCAAACACACGCTCGATGTGCTCATAGGTCATCATCTCGGTGGCGCCGCCCATGGCGTCACCGATTGCTCCCCCGACTAGCGAGCCGTAAACGGCGTCGAACAGCTTCGTGTCGCTCATGCGCGGCGTGTGTGCCTCACGATGCCAAGACTTGCAAGGCAAAGACAACTCCTGGCAGAGCCAGTGTCAGGGACCTCCACAGACACGCTCGAGAAGAAGCTGCACCAGCGGCTGCGGGTTGACCTTGAGACACACGTTCACGTTGGGCTCACGGCCGAGCAGCCTCCGAAAATCCGCCACGGTCTCGCCTGACGTCGTGTCTCCTCTCGTCTCTATCGTCACGTACAGCTTCTCAGCATTGAAGAATTGGGGGGCCACCGCGTAGCCAACGGCAGGCACGTCGTTATAGTGGTGCCACGGCCCGGCCCCATACTTGGTCCACCGCCGCGCGAGTTCAGGCAATCGTTCTTCTGCTTTCGCATGAAACGCACTGATCTTGGAGAGGAAAACCGCGGCGGGATCCTGAGAGGCCTGCATGACGGTAAACTGCTCGTGCGTAACGTACACGTGCTCGCACACGTCCAGCCCTATCTGCGCGACTGGCGCGCCGCAATGGTAGACTATGTTGGCGGCTTCAGGATCATTCGCGAAGTTCGCCGACGCGACAGGGCTCGCGTTGCCCATCACGAAGACCGCGCCCCCCATGCAGATGATTTCCTGCACGTTCGAGATGATTCGGGGTTCAAGCGACACTGCCAGGGCGACGTTCGTTGGCGGCCCGAGGGCAACGACGGTCCACGGATCCGGACCTTGCAGCAACAAATCGACAATGGCGGCGGCGGCCCGGACAGAGGACGGCCGGCCGCGCGGGGGAGGCAAGCCGACGTCGCCCAAACCGTCTTGTCCGTGGTAAAACTTGGCATGCCGAGAGCTGCGCAGCAGCGGCTTCGCCGCCCCTGGATGCACTGGAATGTCGCCGCGGCCGACCACTTCCAGAATCCGTAGCGCATTCTGAGTGGTCTGCTCGACCTCGACGTTGCCAAACACCGTCGTGATGGCTCGAACGTCAAGCTCAGGAGATCGTAAGGCAAAAAGGATAGCCGCCGCATCGTCGATGCCAGGGTCGGTGTCAATGATCACCTTTTTCATGGGCACACTCGCCTTCTACTCACTACTTCTGTACTCGGACGGGACCACTCGAGTCGCGAACCACCAGCTGGGTTGGCAGCACATAGCGCCTTCCCCGACGGTGCACATGCTGCGCGATACCCAATGCCAGTTCCACCGCGATCCGCCCGACCTCATACGACGGCTGGTGCACGGTCGTGAGCTTCGGGCGCATCACCGAGGCGAACGGGATATCGTCAAATCCTACTATCGAAAGGTCCTCTGGGATGCAGAGGCCCTCGTCTACAATGGCGCCCATTGCCCCGATCGCCATGACGTCATTTGCGCAGAATAGGGCCGTCGGTCGCGATTTCGCGCTGAGCAGCATTGCGCCGAGCGCATATCCCGCTTCCTCGTCGTAGCCGCCAATCGTGACCAAGTCCTGGCGGAAGCAGCCATGTTGAGTGAGGACTTCTTTGTATCCTTCAAATCGGTCTCGGAAACGGCGCAGTTGCAGAGAACTGCCTATGAAGCCAATATGCGTATGCCCGAGCGAAACCAAATGCTCCACAGCCAATTTCGCCGCCGACTTGTAGTCAATCCAGATTTCACACGCCCCGTCGTGCCCAACGGCCCGATTCATTGACACGACACGCACCCCGTCTGAGGCAAGGTCGCGCAGGACTGAAGAGTGGACCATCGGAGCCGCGAAGATCATGGCATCGACCCACTTGTCCCTGAGCGCGGCAACATACCTTTGCTCTTTAGCTTCATCCCGGTCTGAGTTGCACAGGAGCACCTCATACCCGGAAGCGAACGCCGCGTCTTCGGCCCCGCGAGCGACTGCTGGATAGAAGGGATTTGCTATTGAAGGCACGAGCAGCCCGATCGTCCTCGTATGCCGGCTTCTTAGGCTACGGGCGATTTGGTTTGGTCGGTAGTCTTTGGATCGCGCAATACGAAGAATCCGCGTGCGCGTGGTGGTGGCGATCCGCCCGCCACCGTTGAGGGCGACCGAGACCGTGCTTGGGGCAACACCCGCGAGCTTGGCGATTCCTCGTATCGTCGCCATACAGGGGCCTCCCCGGCGGAAGGCTGCGCGACTTGTCGCTCAGTTGCCGAATCGATTCGGCAATTCGGTCCCCAACATGAATTTCCTGCTGAACCACTTGGGCATCGTAGCCCGCCATTGAGAGAGCTGACGAGGCCTATCTGGATTCTCCGCGTGACAACACCCGCGGGACCCGGAAAGGACAGGTGCACCAGCGTTCAGCATGCCTCCGGCGGGAAAGTCGAAGGGCGCGGGCTAACACCCGCGCCCTGACTCGGTGTGAACTGGTAGCGGGGGGAGGATTTGAACCTCCGACCTTCGGGTTATGAGCCCGACGAGCTACCGGACTGCTCCACCCCGCGTCGCATCCTGGATCGTACCGCCGCCGCCATCCTGTGTCAACCGTAGTGTGGTCTGCTCAGCTTCTCCGCATCCGCAGCCGGGCGCGAATTCGCAGAACCTGGACATCCATCCCGGCTGGCAGGAGGGTAGATTCGCAAGCGCCGTGCCCGCTTCGAGCAGATCCAGCCGCCGCCGCATTTCCTTCTTAATGGCGTCGAGGTCGCGAAACCAGATATCGTACACCATGAATTTGTCGTCCGGCAGCGCGGCATAGTACAGGATCAAGCGCCCCCGGTCCGATCCGGCTAGCGCGCATTCAAACCCGAGCCGCTCGATGTAGTGCGGTGCATCCGCGATCAGGCGGTCCCGCACGAACATCTCGCGCCGCTTGCTCACCCGCAAGATAGAGGGCACGTCGCGGTAGAGCACGATTGACGCTTGGACCGGCCCAAACGGTACCCGCACGCGCCGGGAGACGCCAGGCGCCGCGTACCAGATCGCCTCCTTGAGCACGTCCTCAAACCCCTTGCGCTGAAACGCCGCCATGATCGTTTCGGCGTCCTCGTCTTTGGTGTCGCCGCGCGCTTCCAGACGCGCCGCGAGGCGTGCGGCCGCCTTTCGAGGGAACACCAGGTCGTTGAGCAGGATCTTGCTCCGGTCAAACGACACCTGTGATGCGCTCATGCGCTCCCGGAGGCGCGCCTCGAGCTCGGCGTTCGGCCGCGCCACCATCCCGGATGCACCCATGCGCTGCAGCGCAACCGCCGTTTCGCAGCCGCAAAACGCCTCGTAGTCGCACCGCCCGCCCGCCCATTCGCAGCGCGGCAGGCCCGCCGGATCTGCCCGCTCCAGTGCGTCGCGCAGCAGATCCCGTCGCCGGATCATTTCGGCGGCGATGCGCTCGCGATCGACCACTTCCAAATCAAAGATGCGCATGAGCGGCGGACGGCCGTACTCGGCGCGCTGGTAGTACACAAGGTGACCGCGGGGCATTCCAACCATGACACAGTACATCGCAATCTGCTCGACATGGCTGGCGCGGCTCACCAGGATGTCGGACGGCAGCGAGCCCGTTGTCTTGAGCTCGATCGGGGCGTCTTCGTAAATATCGATCTTTCCGACGATGCTTTCGAACTCCACGAGTTGCTCGACGAATTCCTCCGTGGACAGCGCCCGCTCAAAGACCTCATGAAATCCGGTGCCGGCCATCATGACCTGCAGCCGATCCGGCGAGATCTGAATGTCGGGCCGCGTGCGCTGGAAGTACGCCTGGCGGGGGTTGACGAGATCGGTCACCGAGATGCGCCGCCGCCCCGAGCAGCGGGCGATGGCACCGGCTAATTCATCCTTAATAGAGCGGTTGGCGTCGATTCCAAAGGCATAGGGGCTGCAAAATGCTGGCACAGGTGTCAAAAGCCTCCTGACATGTGTGTGACGGGTCGCAGGCCCTTCCTTTGAGCGTATCGAGGATGCCCAATCCTGTCAAACGTCGTTTTCTCTCAACGTCCGTGGGTAAAAGGAGGAAGCCGCGAGGCAATCATAAAATTCCATCCGGGGGGGATGACCATGTTCGCGTGGCTCCAAACGTGGGTACACACCATCGTGTATGACTACATCGATAACGAGCGCGGTCAGGAAGTCATTCTCTGGCTTGTCATAATTTTGATCCTCTGGCTCATCTTTTCCGGGCGCAGCGTGGTCGTTCAGTAACAGGGCTGCTGCCTATCCCTGCTCCCAGGAGAGGAGGTGAATGGGCATGCACACTTGGCTTCACGCCGTCCTGAGCACAATTCTCCGGCGCCATCGCGACGAGGCAGGACAAGTTGAGGCGATCATTATTGCGCTTGTGATCTTCCTGTTGATTCTCATCCTGTCCGGCCGCCGGGTCCTGGTGCAGTAGCGGCGAATGGCGCTCCAACAATATCGGCGGAAGCGAGACTTTACCAGGACAAAGGAGCCCGCGGGGCGCGAACGGCGCAGCGCCGGGCAACTCTCTTTCGTCGTCCAGAAGCACGCCGCCCGGCGGCTGCACTACGATTTTCGACTCGAACTCGACGGCGTTCTCAAGAGCTGGGCCGTGCCCAAGGGCCCGAGCCTTGACCCCGGGGACAAGCGCCTGGCCGTGCACGTGGAAGACCACCCGCTCGAGTACGGCTCCTTTGAAGGCACGATCCCGGAAGGTGAGTATGGCGCCGGCACGGTCGAGATCTGGGACAAAGGGTGGTGGATTCCCGAAGGCGATCCCCGCGAAGGCTACCGGCGGGGACGGTTGACCTTCACCCTCAACGGCCGGAAGCTGCGCGGGCGCTGGAACCTCGTGCGCATGAAGGGCAGGAGTGACGACAAACGCGACAACTGGCTATTGATGAAGGCCGACGACAATGGCGACGGCGGAGGCGCGAAGACCCGGCGGGCCGCCGCCCCGCAACGCGTCGCATCGGAGCGTACGACGCCGCGCAAGGACTCCGGCGGCCGACGACGCGCAGCCGCAGTCCGCGGCGCGCGCGGCAAACCGGCCGTCGACCCGAAAACCCTCCCCGGGGCGCGCGCCGGGCCGCTTCCGGAGTTCGTCGAACCGCAGCTCGCCACGCTCGTGGAAGACGTCCCTCCCGGTGAAGCCTGGATTCACGAAATCAAGTTTGACGGGTACCGCCTCCTCTGCGGCATCAATGGCGACAGCGTGAGGATGCTCACGCGTCACGGCAAAGATTGGACCGAGCGATTTGAGGCCCTTGGTGAGGCTGCCCATGAACTCCCAGTGCGGCAGGCATTGATCGACGGCGAGGCCGTGGTGGTGGATGAGCAGGGTATCAGCAGCTTTCAGTCGCTCCAGGAGGCGCTGAGCGAGGGCCGTGGCGACGAGATCATCTACTTCGCCTTCGACCTGCTCTATCTCAACGGCAGTGACCTCCGGGATGTCCCACTTGTCCGTCGCAAGGAGGCGCTCGCGTCCATCGTCGCCGGCCAAAGCGAGCGCATACGGTACTCCGATCATATCGAGGGTGACGGTAAAGAATTCTTCCAGCGATCCTGCAAGATGGGGCTGGAGGGGATTCTATCCAAGCCGCCTGACGGCGTCTACGAGTCTGGGCGGAGCCGCCGATGGTTGAAGGTCAAGTGCCAGCGGACGCGCCAGGAGTTCGTTATCGGCGGCTTCACCGATCCCGAAGGTGCGCGCTCAGGGTTCGGTGCGCTCTTGCTGGGAGTGTACGACAAAAGCGGACAGCTAGTTTACGTCGGCAAGGTTGGCACCGGCTTCAGCGGTAAGCTCCTCGAAGATATCCACCGGAGGCTTCGCCGGCTCGAGAGGAAGACGTCGCCGTTTGCTAACTACCCGGGCAGTCCCCGTGGCGTACACTGGGTCGAGCCGCAGCTCGTTGCGGAGGTCGCTTTCAGGAACTGGACCCGTGACAACGTCCTTCGCCAAGCGGCGTTCATCGGACTGCGGGAAGATAAGCCCGCGAGCGAAGTCGTGCGAGAGGAGCCTCAGGCGATGCCCAAAACAGCGGCGCCGAAGACCGCGCCGGCGAAGCGTGCCGCATCGGCGCCAGACGCGCCCGATGGCATTGCGGGCGTGAGGCTGACAAACCCCGATCGGGTCCTCTACCCCGAGCAAGGACTCACCAAGCGCGACCTCGCCCTCTTCTACCGTGATATCGCCGAATGGGTGCTCCCACATGTGATCGGCCGTCCGCTCACGCTCGTGCGGTGCCCTGAGGGCCACAGGAAGCAATGTTTCTACCAAAAACATGCCGACGACTCGACGCCGGCCGCGCTCAAGCGGATTCAGATCAAAGAGGAAACCGGTTCGGGAACGTATGTCTACATCGACGGCCTCGCCGGCCTGATCACTCTCGTGCAGATGGGCACTCTAGAAATCCATCCATGGGGATCGCGTGTTGAGGACGTGGAGCACCCCGATCGTATCACGATCGACCTCGATCCCTCCGCCGAAGTGCCATGGCCCCAGGTCGTCGAAACGACACGGTGGCTCCACGCGCGATTCTCGAAACTCGGGCTTGAAAGCTTCCTCAAAACCACCGGCGGAAAGGGCCTGCACGTGGTCGTGCCCCTCGCGCCCGTCCACACCTGGGACCAGGTGAAGGCCTTCAGCAAAGACATCGCGGAAGAGGTCGTCCACATCTCTCCCACGCATTACACGACCAACCCGCTCAAAAGCGCTCGCAAAGGGAAAATCCTGGTCGACTACCTGCGCAACTCTCGCGGCGCGACGGCTGTCGCTGCATATTCGACCAGGGCGCGGCCCGGCGCGCCGGTCTCGACGCCGGTCGCGTGGAGCGAGCTCAGCACGCGGCTGCGACCGGATGCCTTTACGGTACAGAATCTAGCCCGCCGCCTCTCCAAACTCAAGAAAGATCCCTGGGAAGGCTACCTCAAAGCGCGGCAGAGGATTCCCCGCGTACCTGCTTAACCGCCAGCCAGCGCTCGAGATCATCGGTGCTCCAAGAGTTCAGTACCCGTTCGCGCGGAACGCCCGCACGGATCATGTGCGCCATTGCTATGTCCCTGACGATCCGGGTCCGCGTTGATCTCGATAGCCGTCCCATGCTGGGCCGCGGCATCAAACACCTCATCCCAGCGCGCCACAAGGCCGGGGCGACGTCCAAAGACGCGGCCGCGCGGATGCCCAAGCGCATGCACCAGCGGATGCGTGACCGCCGCCAGCAGCCGCGGCGTTTGGTCCCATGGTTTCTGGAGTGCCGAATGGCAGGCCGCCAGCGCAAATTCCGTGCCCCGCAGCTCCTCCGTTGTCACGTCGAGGGTTCCCTCGACGGACACATTGGCTTCGGCTCCGGCGAGTACGCGAACCCCGGTGGCGGCCCCTGCGCGGGCGATGGCTCCTCGCTGCCGGGCCATCGCCTCGGGCGCCATACCACCCGCGATCCGAAGGCCGTGTGTATGATCGGTGATCGCAATGAACCGATAGCCCATGGCCAGCGCCGCCCGCCCCATGGCCCCGGGGCTGGCCACGCCATCCGACCATGTAGTGTGCATCTGCAAGTCGCCGTGCGGACGACTCTGGCCGACGATCATGCGACGGGCATCGTGAAGGGCGATGAAGTGACTTCGCGAGCCTTCCAGTGAGAGGTACGTGGCCCTGACCTCCGCAGGCCACGAGTCGGCGTCGGGGGATGGAGCCCGGGTCCCATCGAGCAGTTCCCTGATCACGCGCGCCGTAAAAGGTCCGACCCGCGGGAGTTCGGTCAACATCCGGCTTTCCGCACGCTCACGCAGATCGGTGTCCTCGCACATGAGCCGCCGGGCCGCGCGGTGGAGCGCCGTGCCGCCATGATCGCTCAGGCGGGGATCTTGGGCCCACCGTTCCAGCGCCAGGACAATCTCCGAGTTGGTCACTGCACCGTTCTTCCCCCCGGCCGGGTTATTCGTTGCGGGCTGACGGGGTAAAGCCTGACCGCGGGGTAAAAGCATCCCCGTGGGGGGACGCCACATCTATCCCTTTTGCCTACCACGCCCAAGGGGCCGGGCACCGCGGAACCGCCAACTTCGAAGGCTGAAAAGGGGATGAGCAATGAGCGCGAGTCCACAACCGCACGTGCACCTGCGAAGAATCGGTCAGCCACTGGACGAGGTCATCTTCGCCCTGGCTCAGGACGAAGCCGACGAGGTGGCGGGACTCGACAGGGAAGAGGGTAACCTCTGGGCTGCCCTTCTCCAGGATGGCACAGACGTCGCGCGCCGAGCGCGCGAGCTGATCGATGCCGGCCATACCGAGGTGAGGCACGACGCCGTGGATCCGGACGACTGGACCGCGTTGGAGCAGGCCGCCGGCCTCATCGTGATGCGCGACAACGATGGGTCCATCGGCGTCCAGCCCTACGAGTCCGAGGACAACCTTGCCGCCGCGTGGGTCGCCGTGATGGCGGACCTGGAGCCGGAGGAACCTGGCTCGGCCGGCGTGACGTCGCCGGAGGCCGATGATAACCCCACGTGAGTAGCATCGGTGCGGCTTTGGTGGCGGGCCTCGGGGCCGGGTTGATGTATCTCTTCGACCCCGATACCGGCAGGCGGCGGCGCGCCCTCTTGCGCAGAAAAGTTGCTCACCTCGCCTGTGCCACACAGCACATGCCTCACACCCAGGCACCGAGCCGACCACACTCCGATCCGACGGAGAGTGAGTCGTCGGTCGGGCGCGAGGGCGATCAACGTGCCGTCGCCGACACTTTGCTTGAATATGGCGAACACGACCAGGCTTCCGAGGTCATGTAGGCCGATTCTCCGGGCCGCGTGAAGGTCGTCCGGCCTAACTCACCGGTGCCCCCACCGCCCGCTCGAGCAGCGCCAGTGCCACGTTGACATTAAATAACGCCTGTATGCGATTGGCTTCAGCCTGCGACAGTGAGGCTTGCGCGGTGATGACTTCAAGGTTTGTGGACACGCCGGCCGCAAAGCGCACGTTGGCGATGCGGAGAGCCTCTTGCGCCTGCTCGACAATCTTGTCGGCCGTGGTGAGTTCTTCCGCGGCTGAGGCCAAGTTGATAAGCGCACGCCGTGCCTCGATCTCGATGTTCTGACGAAGCTGAGCCTCGACGACCCGCAGTTGCTCGACGCGCACCTCCGCCTCGCGAATGCGCTCCGTGGTCACGCCGCCGTCGAAGAGCGGCACCGTTGCCGACAACGTCACACTCCAGCTTCCGGTCGCCGTGGGGCTGCCCGTGCCGACCCCGGAGTTGCCAAAGCCGGGGCCACCGCTAAGGGTGAGAGCCGGGCGGCCGTTGGCCCGCGCGCTCTCAATGGCGGCCATGGCGGCGGCGACGCGAGCCTGATGCTCGGTAAGCTCCGGACGGCCCTCGAGCGCCCGACGTATGAAGGTGGCGGTGTCAGCGCGGAGGGCGACCACACCCATCGTCTCGCGTGGAGCCAGCGCGGTATCGAGCGGCAAGGCGAGCAGGGCATTCAAACTCTGGACTGCCAGCGCGACGGCGTTCCGCGCGCGGATGATGCCCTGACGCGCGTTCGCCTGGCTCACCTCAGCCTGCACCTCATCGAACCGCGGAGATACCCCCGCCGCTACGCGCGCGCGTGCCACCCTCAGGTTCTCGTCGGTCGAGGCCAACGTGCGCGCGGCGACATCGGTCCCGGCCTGCGCCAACAGCAGCTGATAGTACGCTTGCTTCACGTCGAGCACGACCTGTTGCCGCGTACGCGCCAGCGCGGCCTCTGCGCCCCTGACGTTCGCCCTTGCCAGCGCAATCTGGGACTCGATCCGTCCGCCGGTGAACACCGGATACGTATACGTGAGCATCGCGCTGTACATATTTGGTGTGGGCGGAGGCAACGTAATCGTTAGCGCTCCCGGCATGCCCGGGACGGTGCCCGCGGGGAACACGATGGTCCCGCCGTCGCTTTCATTCATCCGCGTGAAGGAGCCGGTCAGCACCAGCTGCCCGGCCCGGGCTCGCTCGGCCTGAGACAGCTGCGAGCGCGCGAGGGTGACCTCGAACGCCGCGACGCGCAGGCTCAGGTTGTTTTGGGCGGCGAGCGTCAAGGCCTCCGTGAGCGTGATCGGCCGCTGCGACGGCGGCGCCTGTGCGACCGCGGGCGGGGCGGGCACTGCGGCGACCGCAACGATCGCGCACAGGGCGCGCACCAATGGCCCAATCCTCATCTCCTACCCGTCCGGCCCGTCTTGGCCGCGCGCCAGCTCGATGGATGGGCTCGGACTGACCAGGACCTCGCCGTCGGCGCCGGTGCCACGATACGTGACCAGCGCAATATAGCGGTCGATCGTCTTGTCGGTTGGATGCTCCGTTTCCACCAAGACGCCGATGCCGACGACCTCAGCCCGAAATTCCTGCATCAAATCGTAGACGCCGCGCGCGGTGCCGCCCCCTCGAAGAAAGTCATCGATGAAAAGCACACGCGCCCCGGCACGGATCGCTCGGAGCGGCAACGTCATCGAGCCGACCTGGCTGGAGGTGCCAGAGACATAGTTGACACTGACGGACGGCCCATCCGTCGCTCCCGCGCCTCTGCGAATCGTGACCAGTGGAACGTTGAAGGCGCGGGCCGTCATCAACGCGAGCGGAATCCCTTTGACTTCCATCGTGAGGACGACATCGGGCCGGGCGTTGCGAAAGAGCGTGGCGAAGACCTCCCCGATGGCGGCCGCAAGTTGCGGCGTGGAGATCAGATCGGTGGTATACAGAAATCCGCCCGGCTGCACGCGCGCAGGGTCGCCGAGCCGGGCGCAGATTTCATCCACGAGCGCGCGGATTTGCGCCGGGCTGCGCTGCGGCGCATAGCGCACTCCGCCCGCGGCACCGGCGACGGTTTCGATGAGGCCGAGCCCGAACCGCTCGCAGACGCCTCGCAGGAACGCGAGGTCTTCGCTCACCGTCGATTTGGCCGCCCCGAGCAGATCCGTGAACGTGGAGAGCGGGATCAGACGATGCGGCTCGGACATCAACCGCTGCGCCATGACGACCATGCGCTCGCCCCTGCGAAGCCGCCGGCCCACCGCGGTGTCTCGGCCAGCTTGCGACCCCGCAGGAGTCACCGGCCCGGCGCGAGTTCCGGCGCCACCTTGCCCCGGCACGTCAGGACTCCGATCTCGCGCCCGGCTCGAGCACCGCTCGAAGGATCTGAACGTTCTCCGGTCGTTCGGCGTCAATGTCGAGGGCAAGCTCCGGGGCATCGACGATGATCGCTCTCCCGCGGAGGCCGGTGACCTCCTCGATGCGTGCTTCCGCATCGGCGATCGACAGTGTCCCGGCAAACAGCTTCATCGCCATCGACCAGCCAAAGAGCTGCGCCAGGAGCCACGGTTTCTTTCGCCCGGCCATGATACGCTCGACGAGTGGGCGGACCCGGTCGATGATCCCTGGATCGAACAGCAACACACTCCCGCCGGCAAACGTCCCATCCGTGACCGTGACGTAGGTCTTGCGCGCCCCCGGATACCGTTGCTCGATCGCGGACTGCGGCACAATGGGATAGAACAGGCTCGCATCACCGGTGCATGCATCTAGAAAGCGTTCGACAACGTCACGGTTCAGCAGCGGGAGGTCGGCCGCGACGGCAAGCGCACTCGCTCCCGAGATCCGTGCGGCCGCCGCAGCGATGTTGTCCACGACCGTTGGCTGTTCCGGCACGATCTCCATCGAGACATTGAGCGCCGCGGCCAGCGGCGCAGGGGGACCAACTACCAGGATCCGGTCGATCGATGGGACGCTTCGCAGCGCGTCGGTGACGCGCACGACCAGCGGCTGGCCGCCGATAACCAGAAAGGCCTTGTTTGGAAGGTCGGGTGCGAGGCGCGAGTCGGGACCGCCGCCGGCCAGCACGATCGCGGCCGGCACTAGCGCTGCTCCGCAAACGTGCGGGTCACAAAGACATCGACATCGTCGGCCGTGCCCAGGTCCTCAGCGACCCGCCGCGCGGCCGCTTCATTGGCCATCAGTCCAAACACCGTCGGGCCGGTGCCGGTCATGGCAGCGCCGTACGCCTCGCCGCGCAGGATGCGGGCCTTCAACTCGGCGACGACCGGATGCCGGCCGGCAATGAACTCCTCGAATACATTGACCAATAAACGGCCAACCGCGGTCACGTCCTGACGTCGAACCGCGTCCACCAATGTGGGGACATCTGGACGGCGAGTGATCCCCGTGGGCTGGAGATGTTTGTACGCCCACTCCGTGAGCACCGGCACGCGGGGCCGGGCAAGGATCACCCACGTGGTGGGCAGCGGAGGCAGCGGTTGGACCCGCTCGCCACGACCGCGGGCCACCGCCGCACCGCCGCCGAGGAAAAACGGGACGTCCGAGCCGAGGCGCGCCGCCAGCGCGTGGAGTTCCCGCCCATCCAGGCGGAGTTTCCACATCTGCGCCAGACCCATCAACGTCATGGCGGCGTCGGCGCTCCCACCGCCCAGCCCCGCGGCAACCGGGATCCGCTTCTGCACCTCGATCTCGACGGGGCGCTTGACATCGTACTGCTCGCGCAACAGCGCGGCCGCACGATACACGAGGTTGGCCGCGCCGCTCGGAAGGGCTTCGCCGTCGGTGGTGACGCGGAGGTCATCGCCGGTCTCGCGGAGCGTGATGAGATCGTGCAGGACGATCGTGTGGAGAACGGTCTCGACTTCGTGGTATCCGTCCTCGCGTTTGTCGAGCACATTCAGGGCGAGATTGACCTTCGCGTACGCGTTGAGATGGAGTTCCTTCACGAACGCGGCCTCCAACGACCTTGACAGGGTAGCGCGGCACCGTACAGGTTAGGTACGCCCATTGCGAAGTCCTCTCGCAGGTTTCGTTGCGCCGCGCGGACGCTTGCGGGTAAGATAGTCCCGTGACCGAGCCCGATTGGCACGGCCGCGCGCCGGCGGACACCGGCGTTCCCGCTCCCCCTGCGCTCGCGCCGTCGTTCGCACAGGTCCGGAACGCCGCGGCGCCTCCACGGCGGCGCTGGTGGCGTCCCATCGTTTTCGGGCTGCCGTTGGTCGCGGTCCTCGCGGTCGTCATCGCGTTCGGGGTGTATCTGTATACGCTGAGCCGTATCACCGTGGGCACCGGCGAGGTTGCCGCCCGCGGCCAAGGCGCACAGTCGTTTGGATGGCCCCTGCGCCTGGTTGACCGTGTCAACATCCTGGTCATCGGCATCGATGTCACCATCGACAACCGGCGGCAGATCACCAATATCGCCCGGGCCGACAGCCTGCTGCTGCTGTCGTTCGACCCCGAGCGGCGTCGGATCTCGGCGCTGTCCATCCCCCGGGACACGCGTGCCCAGATCCCTGGCTTTGGCGAGACCAAAGTCAACGCATCGTACGCCTATGGAGGCCCGCGGCTGACGATCAAGACCGTCGAGAGGCTTCTGGGGGTCAGGGTGAACCATCATGTCAAGCTTGGCGCCGACTCGTTCTCGAAGCTGATCGACGCGGTCGGGGGCGTCGAGATCGACGTGGAGCGTGACATGAAATACACCGACTCTTGGGCAGGGTACACCATCGACCTCAAAAAAGGGCGCCAGCGCCTCAACGGGCAGCAGGCGACCGGGTACATCCGGTTCCGCTACGACGCCCTGGGAGATATCGGCCGGGTCCAGCGCCAGCACAAAGTCATGATGACCCTGGTGAGGCAATTGCGTCAGCCTTCGACCGTGTTCGCGGGACCGCGGCTCCTGCGGGCCTTCGCCGAAAACACCCAGACAGACCTTACGCCCGCCGAACTCGCCACGCTCGGGGTCTTTGCGCTGCGGACCAAAGAGGAACCGCTGCGGATCGAGACCTTGCCGGGTGGCTTTGCGCCCCAATACTGGGAGCCTGACGGGCCGAGACTGCGCGCCCTGGTGGCCGATATGGTCTACGGGGTGTCCGCGGATGACCTGGCAAGAACCGTCATTGAGGTTCAGAACGCGAGCGGGGTTCCGGCGGCGGGCCGGCGCGTCGCCGACCGTATCGCGGGACTCGGGTTTCGCACTGTGAGGGTGAGAACCGCCGTGCGCCCCGTGGCCAAGACCGTAATCGTGGACCGCGGTGAACGCCCCCGGGTCGCCCGCATGGTGGGCGCGGCCGTCGGAAAGGTCCCCATCCAGCGTGCGGCGGGTGCGTCAAGATCGATCACCGTGGTGGTGGGCCGGGATATGGCCCGCCCCCTTGGGACATCGCGGAACGGTCTCTAGCAGTCTGCACAACATATCAGCGGCCGCCTGCTACGGAGTTAGGCCGGGTCGCTCCCGAAGGAGTACCTCCTCCCACCTCGTGTAACCGCGTGCCGCTGACGGTGTGGACTGTATCATCCTCTCCTGGAAGCGTCAATCCGAAACGCTCGTTCTCCTCCTGTGGATGGTGTGGACAGCCGCGGGACGCGCATGATGCACGAGATGAGCGAGGCGCGCGATGCCACCGCGAATCTCATCCTCGGAGGGATAGGAAAAGTTCAGCCGCATCGTGTTGCGGCCGCTTCCGTCAGCGTGGAACGGCTGGCCCGGCACGTACATCACCCCTTCGGCCACCGCCTGCTGAAGCATCGCGCCACTGTCCATGTCCTCGGGCAGGCGCACCCAGAGGAACAACCCGCCTTCCGGCCGCGTCCACGTAACCCCCTCGGGCATTTCGCGCTGCAGCGCCTCGAGCATCACCTCGCGCTTCCGCCGGTAGAGGTCGATCGTTGCTGGGAGCCGCCGCAGCAGGTCTCCCCGACGCAGCAGCGCGGCGGCGATGGCCTGCGTGAACGACGGGCTGCACAAGTCCATGGCTTGTTTCAGGGTGACGCATTGTGCGATCACCGGCTCGGGTCCGGCAATCCACCCGATGCGCAGGCCCGGTGCCAGTGTTTTACTGAACGTCGAGAGGTAGATGGTGCTCCTGTCGCCGTCGAGGGCCACGATCGGTGGCGGCGCCGAGCCGGCAAACCGCAATTCGCGGTACGGGTTGTCTTCCACGACCAGACAGCCGGCTTCGCGGGCGAGCGTTAGCAGCTCCTGGCGGCGCTCCAGCGTCCAGGTGACGCCAGAGGGGTTCTGAAAGTCCGGAACCGCATAGATAAACTTCGGCCGCCGGCCCTCGCGCCCCAGGCGCTTTAAGACTTCCGCCAGCCGGCGCGTGTCCATGCCTTCATCGTCCTGAGGAACGCCGATCATCTCGGCGCCGTACGCGCGAAACACCTGCAGCCCACCCAGGTAGGAGGGCAGCTCCACGATCACCACGTCACCTGGGTCGAGGAAGGCCTTCCCGATCACGTCGAGGCCCTGTTGGGAACTGGTGGTCACGAGTACGTTCTCGCGGTCTACCGCGATGCCGTCCTTGGCCATCCATCCCACCAGCTCGTCCCGTAGGGTCGGGTCGCCCTCGGTCGGCCCATACTGGAGGGCCAGCGCCGCCCCGCCTTCCAGGAGCTCACGGGTTACTTCCTGGAGCTCGGCGACGGGAAAGGTTACGGGATCAGGGAATCCCCCGGCAAAGGAGATGAACCCTTTGCCGGCCCGTGAGACCTTGAGCAATTCGCGGATGAGCGAGCGTTCTGCCCCTCGCGCCTGGTGGGCAAAGAAGACCTCATAATCGAGCATGCATCCCTCCAGGTGGTTCCGAGACGCGGTCTGCCGAGTGTCAACCATCATACCCTGTGAAGACCTGCGCAAGCCGCGCGAACTCCTCTACTGTAAGATCTTCCCCTCGTCGCCGGGGGTCCACCCCTGCGCTGGCGCTGAGCGCCTCGACCGTTTCGGCGGTCAGTCCGGCGGCACTCACATCCCGCAGGGCGCTCCGGAGCATTTTGCGGCGCTGCCCGAACGCGGCGCGGGCTACCGCCATCATCGCGGGCATCTGATGCGAGGGCAGCGGAAGACTCTCCCTGACGTCGAGCCGGAGAATGGCCGATCGGACCTGGGGCGCCGGCAGGAACGCCGACCGGGGCACGCGCGCCACGATCGCCGGACTGGCATAGGCCTGGACAATCACGGAGAGCAACCCATAGACCTTGCTGCCGGGGGCGGCGACGATTCGCGAGGCCACCTCGTCCTGCACCATAACGACCAGGCGACGGCCTATACCCATCTCGAGGAGTCTGATCAGTAGCGGCGACGCCACGGAATATGGCAGATTTGCGACAACTTTATCCGGCCGAAACGGAAGCGCGCCGGGGTCCAGACGCATGGCGTCGGCATGGATGATCTGCACCTTGGGATATGGGGCGGAGGCAGCCTGCAGCACCTGAATGAAACGCCCATCCACCTCGACCGCGGCGACGTGAGCCCCTCGCTCGGCCAGCGCCGTGGTGAGCGTGCCGATACCGGCACCAACTTCCAGGATCGTGTCGGCGGGATGGACCTCGGCCGCCTCAAGAAGACGCTGGAGGACCCGGCGGTTGATGAGGAAGTGCTGCCCCCGCGCGGGTCGCAGCCGCAGCCCGAAGGCTGACAGAACGGCACGGACCCCACCCGAGGTGGCGAGATCGAGTCCGGCGAATGAGAGCGGGGGCGCGGAATCCCCCACCGGGCGAGCTAGCGCCTGCGCTGCGGCGGCGTCGACAGAATGTACACCCGCACCTGCCGGCGCCCGAACCTGATCGCTTCCGAGACCGTGTCATAACAGAGGTCGATGCGGTTCCCCTTGATCGCGCCTCCGGTGTCTCCGGCGATGGCGCGGCCGTACCCTTCAACGAAGACGACCGACCGGAGGGGAATGACGGTCGGGTCGACCGCGACGACGCCGTAGGTCGCCTTCAGCCCGATCGCGGTGATGTCGTTCACGCCCTTGCCGTGCCACGGCGCGTAGGCCGTGGCCTCCATGTAGAGCATTTCTCTACCCTCGAACTCGCCGCGCGCGGCAAACATACGGCGTGTGCCGATCTTCAACACATGATCCTGTGGCGGGACGGTGAGAACGCTGGCCAACTCGTGGCGGCCCACGATGACGCCGTCTGCCGTGGTGATGGCCAGCCTCCGCATGCGCACGCCGGGACGGCCCCGCTGGGCAACTCGCGTCATGCCGCGCGGCAGCGTCGGGTCGCGTTTCGCGACGCGGGCAAACGGAACGGGTTCAGGCTTTTGAATGATGCGCGTGTCGATGCGGATCACCCGCACCTGATCCCCCGGCCCCAGCGGTGAGGAGGCCGACGGATGGACCCGATCGCGCGGGCGAAGCGTGAGATTTGTCGCAGGATTGCCGATGAATTCGTCGACCGTGACGGCGGCGGTCATCACGACACGCCGGTAGCCGTCGACATGCAGCGTAACCGGGAATGCCCGCCTGACCTCGATCACCAATCCCGTGGCCAGGGGGGTGCCCAGCGCGGGCGCGAGACGGTCGTGCCGGCCGACGTTGACGCCGGCCTCGTGGAGCACATCGCGCACCGTGTTCCCAAACGTCACAATGTGCCGAACGGTTATCTGTTGTGACTCGTCTTGAACCTGGAGTGCGACGCCGTGCGGAAGATGCTCCAGAAGCGTCACGCTGATAGCGGAGACTGCGGCACCAATGACGCACAGGCCCAGCGCTCGGAGGAATAAATGCATCCTCTCACCTCCTGTTCGTCGGAACGCACGGCCGTGCACCTGCGCCGGCCTGACGAGGAATCGGTGAGCGAGAAAGACGGCTCTCCGGCACAGAGCCACTCTCTCAAACTGTGTGGGGAACGCCTACGAGTATACTACGACGCCGCTCGTTCGACCAGCTCTACGAGAACGCCGTGCGTGTCCTTCGGATGGAGAAACGCGACGCGGCTGTTGTGCGCACCCCTGCGGGGCACGTCATCGATCAAACGGAATCCTTCGTGACGCGCGTGCTCGAGCGCCTGCACGATATCGCCCACGGCGAACGCGATATGATGGATGCCTTCCCCACGCCGGACGAGAAAGCGCGCGACCGGCCCCTCGGGGCCCAGCGGCTCGAGCAACTCGATGCGCACCGCGCCGAGAACAATAAACGCGGCGCTCACAGCGTCGTCGGGGAGATGCTCAGGCGGCCCCACCTCGACGCCGAGCTGTGCATAGAGGCGGCTGGATACCGCGATGCTGCGCACCGCGATCCCGACATGATCGATGCCCTCGGGACGCCACCGCGCCGCCATTTACTCACGGCCGAGCAATCGCTCGGCGGCCGCGTGCGGATCCAGGGCGCCCGCGGCGACCTGGTCGACCAGGGCGTCAAGCGACGAGGCGATCGCCCCATCCAGGAGCTCCACCCGCAGGCGGCCCTCTGCAATCCGCACGATGTCACGGCGCCATCGCGTGCGCCGCCGGGCCAGGCGTGCGCCGGTCGCCTCCTGGTGCCGGCGATGGTTATCGATTGCAGCAAGCATTTCTGTGATTCCCTGCCCCGTCGTCGCCACTGTTGAAAGGATTGGCGGATGCCACGTCTCCACTGGAAGCATCGCCAGGGCCATCTTGAGATCCACGAGGGTCCGGTCGGCCTCCGGGCGGTCGGCCTTGTTGACGACAAAGAGGTCGGCAATCTCCATCACACCGGCCTTCAGCGTCTGTATGCCGTCGCCCATACCCGGCATGGTGACGACCACGACCGTATCCGAAGCGGTGACGACGTCGACTTCTGCCTGACCGGTCCCCACCGTCTCAACGAGGATCGTGGCGGCGCCCCACGCATCAAGTACCGAGACGGCGTCGGCGGTGGCAGGGGCGAGCCCGCCTAAACTACCGCGCGTCGCCATGGAGCGCACGAAGACTTCTCGATCGGTGCTGTGATCCTGCATACGAATGCGGTCGCCGAGCAATGCGCCGCCCGTAAATGGGCTCGTCGGATCGACGGCGATGACGCCAACGCGGTCGCCGCGCTCGCGCAGCGCGCGGATTGCCGCGTTGACCAGCGTACTCTTTCCCGATCCCGGCGGACCGGTGATGCCGATGATGTGGGCGCGTCCGGTGTGAGGAAACAGCGCGCGCAGGAGGCCCGTGGCCGCCGCGCCGTTGTTCTCGACCAGGGAGATCATGCGCGCCGCGGCTTGAGGCGAGCCTGCGATGACGGCGTTGACCAGGTCGGTAGCAGCGGCGTCGGGCATGCGCACCTTCATGCTATGGGCGGAACGGGGCGCGTTCAAGCGTTACCGTAGATCCCCTACACGACGACCGGCGGACGATAGGTTGAGAATACCCGGCGCAGCACGTCGCAGATCTCCCCGATGGTGGCATAGGCGCGCACGGCATCGAGGATGACAGGCACGAGGTTGTCGCTCCCACGCGCGGCGTCGCCCAGGCGTGCCAGCGCACGGTCGACTGCCGCGCCGTCGCGTTCCGCCCGTACGCGGGCCAGCCGCGCCTGCTGGCGCGTCACGGTCTCTGAATCTACGCGAAGCGTCTCCGCGCTCGCCCTGCTGTCGCTCTGGAACCGGTTGACGCCTACGACGATCATCTCGCCGTGCTCTATCGCCTGCGCCTCGCGAAACGCGCTTTCGGCGATCTCACGCTGGATCAGCCCTGTTTCGATTGCGCGGAGCTGACCTCCGGCAACATCGACTTGCTCGATTTTGTCCCGGGCGCGGCGTTCGATTTCATCGGTCAGGTATTCGATGAGATACGCGCCGGCGAGAGGATCTGCCGTGGAAGCGGCACCGCTCTCGTACGCAATAATCTGCTGCGTCCGCAGCGCGAGGAGCGCCGCGCCTTCGGTCGGAAGCGCCAGCGCCTCATCGCGGGCGTTCGTGTGCAGAGATTGCGTGCCACCCAACACGCCGGCGAGCGCCTGGATGGCGACACGCACGACGTTGTTGTCCGGCTGCTGCGCGGTCAGCGCCGCACCGGCGGTCTGCGTGTGGAATCGGAGCATGGCCGACCGCGGATCCTGAGGCCGGAACCGCTCATTCACCAGGCGCGCCCAGAGGCGCCGCGCTGCCCTGAACTTCGCGACCTCTTCCAGCAGGCGCATCTGCGCGGCAAAGAAGAACGAGAGCGAGGGTGCCACCTGATCTACCGAGAGCCCCGCGTCCACGGCGGCCTGCAGGTAGGTCAGGCCGTTGCCAAGCGTGAAGGCAACCTCCTGCACGGCGGTGGCCCCGGCTTCACGAATGTGGTACCCGCTGATGCTGATCGGATTCCAGCGGGGTAGATGCGCTGCGCAGAACGCGAAGGTATCCGTCACTAACCGCAACGAGGGCCCGGGGGGGTAAATGTACGTGCCCCGGGCGATGTACTCTTTGAGGATATCATTCTGCGTTGTGCCGTCGATCCGATCGGGCGGAACGCCCTGCCGCTCCGCGACCGCCATGTACATTGCGAGGAGGATGGCGGCGGTGGCGTTGATCGTCATCGAGGTTGAGACGCGATCGAGGGGGATGCCGTCGAACAGGCGCTCCATGTCTGCAAGGGAATCGATGGCCACGCCCACCTTGCCGACCTCGGGCTCGGCGAGCGGATGGTCGGAGTCGTATCCCATCTGCGTGGGGAGATCGAACGCGATAGACAAACCGGTCTGTCCGCGTTCGAGTAGATAGCGATACCGCCGGTTGGAGGCTTCGGCCGTTCCGTAACCGGCATACTGACGCATCGTCCAAGGACGGCCTCGATACATCGTCGGATAGATCCCGCGCGTGTAGGGGAACGCGCCGGGTGCCTCGATGGCGCGGTCATCGCTGCCTGCCGCCTCCGGGCCATAGTAGGCTTCCAAAGGAATCTCGTCCGCGGTGGTCACCTTCTTAGGGCGCTCTTCGGTCATGAGCCCGCCGAGCCGGCCGTTTTCCGGTCATTTGGACTTGAAGTCCGAAGGACGACGAGCACCTGGCCGGCGCCGACTTCCTCTCCGGGTCTCACACGCACGTCGTCGACTCGGCCGGCAGCCGGCGCCGGAACTTCCATTTGCATCTTCATCGCCTCGACCACGGCCACGGCGCTGCCAGCCGCCACCTCATCGCCGCGCGCGAGCGGCACCGCGGTGACCAGACCCGGCATCGGTGCTCGTACTTCGACCCGATGCTCGCCCGGACCGGTCTGCGATCGTCTCGATCGCACCGGCAGCCAACGGCGGACTTCGAGCGGCACACGGACAGAATCCACCGTGGCCAACACCGCCTGACCCTCTAAGTGTAAGCGCACAGGTGTGGTGACGTCATCGACCTCAAACCTCCACCACTCGCTACCGACCAGGGGATGCAGCCGGACGGTCGCCACGTGTCCTTCAAAGTTGGTGCGGAGCGCTTCGCCCTCGAGTTCCGGCTCGACTTCAACCCGCCGCACTGTGCCGCGAAGTTTCACCTCCAGGATCACCGAAGACCCTCTTCGCGCGCGATCGCGCTCCAGCGCGGTGAAGACCCGTCGGTGGGGAGCACCGGGGATTGCGCTCGGCGGTACGCGCGGGCCGCGGCGGCCAGCACCGCCAGCCGATCCACATCGGTCGATGGAGGACCGGCTATCCAGCGATCCGCGAATCGCACATCGTACTGCCCACGGACAAACTCCGGCTGCTCCAGCGCCCACACGTGAAACGGC
>Ga0187893_10003831_pt1 | contig 29625 bp, 30 predicted proteins | sample MA1701074metaG_FD_139574 | JGI IMG/M metagenome (GOLD analysis project Ga0187893, IMG submission 139574) | White microbial mat communities from a basaltic lava cave in the Kipuka Kanohina Cave System on the Island of Hawaii, USA - MA170107-4 metaG ...
ACAGCTTGATGAGTTCTTTTTACCGGGCTCATACCCAGATTCTATATTGTTTATTGCCCTTCAGGCAACCTGTTTTCATCCCCGTAGTAGAACTACGGGGTATTCAACAGGTATTTTAATAAAAACACACGTCAAAGACAGCAAAAGGAGTTGTACATAACTAGTGCGCCCATTTACTCCAAGTAGCTCCCACTGCTTCCGAGGAACATAAACGTTTATAGCTCAATCTAGGTTCATATAGAACAGAGTAAGCTATCGGGTTTCGCCCTTCAAAAAAAACCATTGCATCAGTCTTGAATTTTCTACGCCTTTCTCTGGAACTGCTTTTGCCTCTCGACATTTCATCCTTTCTATTCCACAAGCTCTTATATTCACTATATGCAAGGACAAATATCAAAAAGGCGGCGATCTTGGTGATAACAAAGACAGTTAGATCTCCGGAATCTAAAACTGCAAAGCACAAAGCAACCAGGAATATCAATCCCAGAACAAATTCCTTAAATCTGCTTCTTGGCATCGGTTTTATCAGACTAACGTTAACTGCTTTGTTTAGATGTTTGTCATATCCAATCGGATTTTCTGTGCTCTCCCAGTACTGTCTTAATTCTAGGTCACCGTTGAGCCGCACCCCAAATTGCAGCGAAAGCTGGTTGGTATTCGCTTCAACTTTGTTCATAATTCACCTCCAATACTTGACAAACGTGAATTATACACTATTATATACAACTAAGAAACTAATGTCAAGGAGAAAATGTGAATAATTCACAAAAAGCCGCTAGGATAAAAATTCTCAGAGAGCACTTAGGGTTAACTCAAAGTGAATTTGCGCTGGCAATGGAGTATGAGAGGAGTTATATATCAAACGTTGAAAACGGAAAATCTAAAATTACAGATAGATTCATTAAACTTACGAAAGAAGCTTTCGATGTAAATCCTGAATGGATACGTGAAGGGTCGGATCCTATGTTTAAGCGGGAATTGTTATCCGGCGAAACGAATTCCACAAGAGAATTCGATGGGCAATTTTCGACCGCTCCAAAAATCAAAGGGTACTGGAATACCGGACAAGATATAACCCATTACAACAGAGAAGATATGGTTGTCGCCCCAGTTTACAACGAAGCCGATGCGGGCACAGCCTCAAGAAATTACTCTTCTCCAGAACCTATAGAATGGATTCCAGTCGAGACCAAATGGGTCAGAGATAATGTATTTTTCGTCAAGATTAGAGGAGATAGTATGGAGCCGCATATTCCTGATAACAGTATTGTATTTGTTGATGTAGGTCAAAAGGAGATTGAGGATGGTAAGGTGTACTTAATAGAAGTTCCATATATAGGGGCGACGGTAAAAAGAGTGTATATAGATTACAAGAAAATTATCTTGAAACCGGATAATGCTCTTTACAAGGAAAAAGAGTTTCCAATAGGCGCAATTGAAAGTGAAGAAATAAGAGTGGTGGGCCGAGCCGTTAAGGCACGTATTATAAAGAGCCTGTAAGAATCTCAATCAGATAATGCACTTATTTCACTAGCTATTCTGTAAGTTTTTTTAAAATCTCAGAAAAGCTGGTCTCGCCGTTCTCGTTCATATCGAAAAAAATGCGGGATACAGCTATTTCAACTAGATACTCCTCATCAACTATCTTGCCAAGATTATATCTCTTTCTTACGCCTGCTATGAATTTTTCTCGTTCTTCGTCTTCCAGGGAAGATATCGCTTCTCTAATCTCCTCCTCAATATTCTGTTTTATTTGCCCTTCTTTTTCCCTTTCAAGCCCTTTTTTCTCCTCCTCATCTTCCTCCCCTACTCTCTCTTCAAAACTCGGCGCTTTCCTGGGAAGGCGAAGGTTTATCTCTCCTCGAACCAGTCCTATAAAAGCGCCGGTAGGGTTTTTGACCCACTCCTTTTTTTCACCACTTGTTAGCATGAAATGGTCAAACTGCTCAGCCAGCCTCTTGATTTTTGGTTGCTCCTCGCTGGGAAAAGTATTTATGAAATTTCCTAGCCAATCTTCATGAAAATAAGAATCGGTCGGTAGCCGAAATATCGTCGATGATTCTCTCTCTTCTTTTTTCCTGACATCGCCTCCTGCTTCCACCCATTTGTCCCTGAGATAACCAAGGTATCCGGGTGGAACGTTACCCTGAAATTCGTTAATCGTGCCCTCAAAAAACGAAAGCGTAATTGTTTTTGAACTGGTCCTTAAAATCGTGGCAATAATAGCTGCCTCGATTATGTCTGGGAGTATGCTCTTTATGTTTTGATAAAACTTTTCATCACCCTCATTCCACTGGTTGCTTGTGTAATGCTCATAAAGCTCTTTTATGTATCTCTTATGATTGAATGCAACTTCAACATTATCATGAACAGTATTTGATATTGATGATGACTCTATGCTCTGCAAGGAGTCATCTGTATTTGTATAATTTTTCTTAATATAAGGTGTATCTTCAAGTAGTCTACTATTTTTTACCTGACTTAGTCTACTACCTTCTACCTGAGTTACTCTACTACTTTTTACATTAGTAGATGTGTAAGTAGGTAGTAGACTATGTGCTCCAGTACCTACTCCGGTAGGATTGTCAGAACTCGTTATTTTCTTTGTTTGAGGGTGGATTTCTATGCCGGCTTTTTTTCTAGCATTGAAAATGTCCTTTGGGTGTAATGCTTGATAAATAGGTCCCAGAGGGTGGTTTGGGCATGGGTCTACAAGTATGATGCTATATTTATCCAAAAGCCCCTTTATTGCCTTCCGAATTGTTTTATTGCTGCCAATGCCGGTTAGCTTTCTGAGTCTAAGAGACCCGAAGTGCTGAGGGGCCTTTTGCTTAGACACGGTTTCTCTATAAATTACTGAATATATCTTAGCTTCCATTGCCGTGTGAGTTGAATCGAGACTGATATATTCCTCGCCGGTTTTTGATTCTTTAATTTTTGGCACCTCTTTTTGTAGTTCACTACGTACAGTCGTTAATAGTGAAGTAGGGGGTTGACTTGTTATCCGTGTCTCTACTCTAGTATGTACTCGACTACTTGATATAACCTCTTGATTTGGTTTAATATTTTCTTCAGCATTCTCTATAGACTCTTTACTATGAGGATTCAGACTCGGAAGGTTAGGGGAGCTTCTGAAATAAAGATCCCAAAGAGCATCTTCTCTGCTGGAGTCTTCTTTTGGCTCAAATTTCTTTAATGATTCCGCTGTGAGGCCCTCAAACTTGATGGTCTCTACCGGACGTCTCCTCTTGACCAATTAATTCTCCCTCTTCTTCTTTTCTCGTTTTTTGCTTCTCGATGAATTCGAGAATTACTTCTGCTGCCCTTTGATAATCATCAGCGGCGCGTGAATGCGCTTTTGAACCAGTGTCATATTCGAATATTGTTTTATGATATCTATTCGCTTTAGTAAGGTTGGTATCGACCCTAATGCCTGGAAGTATTATAGAATTTGTCATTCCCCAGAGCTCTTGAATGGATGCCAATACCTGTTCTGTTATAGTGAGTCTTGCATCTACCATGGTCGGCAAGACGCCTAGAATGGTCGGAATTACCTGGTAGTATTTGTTAAGCAGAAAAAAAGTATCTTGGACATGACGCGCCCCAGCTATAGCCAGTGAATCCATGGAGATTGGAAGTATGAGGTATCTGGTATACATCACAGCATTGGTTTGAAGGAGGGATAGGGAAGGGGCGCAATCGACAAAGCATATATCGTACTGATTTATTCCTTCCATACGCTCGGCAAGTGTCTTTTCTCTTCCCATTCTCGGAACAAGGAGGGTCTCGGCAACTTCTGTCATTTTATCTGAAAAAATACAATCAATATTGGGTCTTACATTTACTACACACTGCTCAAATCTTACCCCTTCGATAAGAAAATGATACAGAGTTTCCTCTGGCTTAACATTGAGAATTGTGGAGATGCTTCCCTGTGCGTCGGTGTCTATGATGAGCACCTTTTTGCCTAACTCTGCCATGGCTGCGCTAAGGCTGATTACCGAAGTTGTCTTTCCGACGCCGCCTTTCTGGTTCGCTACAGTTATTTTAAACATTTAGGCTACCTTCTCCCTGTTAAAAAGTTCTTGTTTGACCTGCTGGAGGTATGCTATATCCTCAGCAGTCCATTCGCGATAGCTGTTTTTCTCGTTGCGACTTGGTTCGGGGACTTTTTGTGTCTTAAGCCAGTTTAGAAGTGTCTTTTTGGATATTCCAAGAATATCGGCTACTTCTTGGGTTTTATATGTGAACCTGGTCATATGTACCCCCTTTCCATAGTTTTATGATTTTTAGTACTTTTAGCATATCTGATTATCAAAGTCAACAGATTTTATATAACGTATTACAACTAAGAAAAATGCCTAATCTGTCCCAAATCATTGAAGTAGGTGAGCTTGAGCTACAGATTTTGCTGCCTCACAAGAAAAGTTTGTATTAAAAAGTGATATGGAATCGTCGACATTATCAGGCAATTTCAATATTTTTGTAATGTTTATTGTATGTTGCAGCTCGAAGTGGGGTGTAGGGTAGGTAGTTGATTAACAGTCTCAAACACTTTGCTATATCATCCAATCTGAAATCAAGGTTGAGGCTTATTGAAAGTCTTATCTACTGGATTGTTCTCGGAGGAGAAGATAGATTGAAATACAAGTTATTTGGCTAAATCTTCAATATAGGGCAGTCAATTGCAAAAAGGCGTTTAATCCTTGTTTGTCTAGTTCGAGCCTCAGCGGTCTTATATGGACTTATTAGAGGTTCAATTGCGAGTAGTGGCGCCAAAAATAACTGCTAGGGTCACTAGAAGTCAGTCTGAGAGAGGTTAGGGGTTTGGAAACTCTAAAAAAATGGTGATCAACAACCAATTGCATGAACACAACATTCTTGCTATTATTTTGACTTAGCGCTTTACATCTTTTCGGAGCAATTAATGCCTAATCGCTGTGGATGGGCAAAAAGCCCACTGGAGATCCAATACCATGACGAGGAATGGGGTGTCCCGAAGTATGACGACCGGTCCTTGTTTGAATATCTTGTGCTGGAAGGTGCTCAAGCAGGCTTGAGCTGGGTTACAATATTGAAAAAGCGCGAGACTTACCGTGAAGTTTTTGCCGGATTTGACCCGGTAAGAGTAGCAAATTTTGACAAGAGGACTGTCGAGACTATTCTTCGAAATGAAGGAGTCGTGCGCAACAGGCTCAAAGTCAAGTCAGCTGTGAACAATGCAAGGATGATCCTGAGGGTAAAGCACGAATTCGATAGTTTTAGTGAGTACATATGGCAGTTTGTGAAAGGCGTCCCTATTCAAAGTTCGTTTTGTTCCATGAGTGAATTACCGGCTAAGACTTCCGAGTCCATTCAAATGAGTAAAGACCTAGCCAAAAGGGGTTTTAAATTCGTTGGCCCTACTATTTGTTATGCCTTTATGCAAGCGGTGGGCATGGTCAACGACCATTTGGTGGATTGTTTCAGGTATAACAGGGTTTAGGGGCAAAACCGGGAATCGGTATTATGTTGCTCCATTATCAGACAGTGAACTATATGGTTGATAATTTATTTGTGATAGGTTATAATCAACTGTATGGTTGAACATAGTGGGCAAAATCTTGATGCAATTTTTCATGCTCTAGCTAACTCTACACGAAGAGGTATCGTCACGCAGTTGGCAAAAAAAGACTTCACCGTTAAAGAGCTGGCTGAACAGTACGATATGTCCCTTCAAGCGGTTTCAAAACACATTCAAGTGTTGGCGCGCGCAGGTCTAGTAGTGCAAACAAAATCCGGCCGTATCAAGAAGTGCCGAATGAACTTGGAGCCGTTGAAGTTTGTCTCTTATCTGATAGGGGAGTACCGTCAGTTTTGGGATTCCAATCCAGATTCTTTACGAAGGTATTTTGACAAAAAAGTAGTCGAGGAAGAGATCACGAGTGAAAAGCAAGTTGTGGCTAAAAAGCTGATTAGGGCTGGAAGAGAGAGAGTGTTTGACGCCTTCTCCGACCCGACGATAATGCGTGAGTGGTTTTTTCCCGCTGTTAGCTGGACTGCGGATGTAACAAACGAATTCAGGGTTGCTGGGCAGTACAGCATAAAAATGCGTGACCCAAACGGCATGATTTACTCTCACTCCGGGGAGTATAAAGAAATCAAACGCCCAGAAAGACTTATATTCACATGGAACTCCAAGCTGGTGCGGGACACACTGGTTACTATTTTCTTTCGAGAAGTGGGCGATCATACCGAGATTATATTGACTCATTACCTTTTACCAAGCGATGACCTGCGAGACAAACACAGCCAAGGCTGGACCGGGTGTTTGAATAATCTGGTTGTGACATTCGGGCGAAGCTTTTAAAACAGATGGTTTTGTTTTAGAATCTAATTCATATTTATTGCAGCTTGTCGGCTCGGTGGGCTTTTTAAAAGCAAGTACACACCTTGGGATAGGGGTAAAGGGTTCTCTTCCCACAAAGGAGGGATATAAAATGGGGGATGTGATTCTGGAGTTGCTGGAGTTTATTAAGAAAGAGCATCAGCAAATTAGAGAAAACTATATCGAAGTAACAAAAGAAGCTATGGTTGAAATGAAGCAGCTTCGAGAAGTTCTCGAGAGGGTGGTGGTAGCCCTAGAGGGTGTCGATAAATCACCTAGTTCTAAAAAGCCGAAGCAAAAAAGTACTGTAACGCTGAGAGAGCTAGCAGAGAGGTATTCGATTTCACTCAAAAAACTGAAAGAGTTGGTATCTCAGAATGAATTCCCCGTCACAAAAGAGGGTGCGAAAGTAAAAATAAACTTGGAAGAGTTTGACCTGTGGTATAAGGATCATGAAAGCGACTTTGCTGAGTCAAATGTTGTTAAGCTCCACGATAATAAATAACGATAGCGATATCCTCTGACACACTGTTTTAATCGCCGTGCTTTGTCAAATCATCCATTGAGGATAATAATAATGAAGAGGAGGCGCAAAATGGCAAAGGTAAAAACAAAAAGAGTAAAACCTGTACCGAAGGGTATGACAACGGTAACTCCGCATCTGGTTTGCGGCGACTGTGCGAATGCAATCGACTTCTATAAAAATGCGTTTGGAGCAGTGGAAATGGGCAGGATGTTGATGCCTGAGAGCGGCAAGGTTATGCATGCTGCGATCAGGATTGGGAATTCTGTCGTTATGTTGGTCGACGAATTCCCTGAATGGGGAAAGTTAGGGCCAAACACTCTCAAAGGGTCGCCGGTGACGATACATCTTTATGTAGAAGACGTTGATTCCTTTGTTAACCATGCAGTCGGGGCTGGTGCTAAAATTACAATGCCGATTCAGGATATGTTCTGGGGAGATAGATACGGCACACTTCAGGACCCTTTTGGTCACCATTGGTCTGTAGCTACGCATACTCGCGACGTAACACTTGAGGAAATGGAGAGAGCCAGCAGGCAGATGTTCAGTTCTATGAGGGAAGATGAGCCTGCATAGGTCTGGATTTAACAGCATTGTTGAGAGGTGATAATAAGCAATATTTATAATGCGTTGTGTTATTGCCGCTATTGCATATGTGAATAAACCCATTATGTCCGATAAGCAAACTTATGTAAACTAAGGGATAAATATCAATAATATAAGAAAGACAAGTGCCATGCCTATACATACTAAGCGTATATACGAAAAGGCCTTGGAAGAAGACGGTATTAGGATACTCGTAGATCGGTTATGGCCCCGCGGACTTTCGAAGAAAGATGCACAGGTGGATATTTGGCTCAGGGAAATCGCTCCTAGCGCAGAACTACGCACTTGGTTTAATCATGATAGGAGCAAGTGGGAGAAATTTAAGTCATCTTACTCTGTTGAGCTCGATAAAAACCCTCAACTCACCACCCAACTATTGCAAAAGGCAAGAGACGGAACAATAACTTTAGTGTTTTCCGCAAAAGAAGAAAAGTTTAATAATGCAGTTGCCCTCAGGGAGTATCTAGATGAGAAGCTGCAAGCCTGAATTGAGATTTTAGCTGAACTCTGACAGTTTTTTAAACTCTTGCTCACCCAAAATTCTTATTCCCAGCGACCTGGCTGTATCAAGTTTTGAGCCGGCATCATCCCCCACTACGACGTAAGTTGTTTTCTTCGTCACTGACGAAGAGACTCGTCCTCCTCCCTCTTCAACCAGTCTCTTAGCTTCGTCCCTGGTGAAAGACTGAAGCGCTCCTGTAAAGACAAAAGTCTGCCCTTTAAACTTATCGCCCTTTTTAACCTGAGGCTTGTATTGCACCTCGACACCGGCGGAAATCATCTCCTCAATCGTCTTTTTGTTCGCCTTTTCCCTAAAAAATTTGAAAATGTTTTTAGCTATTTCAGGCCCTACAGTCGGGATTTCGGTAAGGCTTTCTTCAGAAGCTGCCATAAGAGCATCCAGGCTGATAAAATTCTCGGCAACTATTTGAGAGAGCCTCTCTCCAACATGGCGTATGCTCAGGGCGTAGATGAAACGCTCAAACGGGATTCTTTTACTCTTATTGATCTCTTTCTCAAGATTCGATGCCGATTTGTCTGCGAACCTCTCTAGGTCAATGAAATCTTCCTTTTTTAAGTAAAAAATATCTGCCAAATCCTTTATTAGTCCCTCTTCAATAAACTGCTCGACTATCTTTTCCCCCAGCCCCTCGATATCAAAAGCCCTTCTGGATGCAAGGTGTTTTATCCTGCCTTTCAGTTGAGCCGGACAGGAAAGGTTGGGGCAATAGTAATAAGAGCCCTCTTTTTCCACCTGGGTTTTACATGAGGGACACCTTTCGGGAACGCTGAATAACAGTTCTTTTCCAGTTCTTTTTTCGACTATTGGTTTTGCAACCTCGGGTATTACGTCTCCTGCCCTCTCAACGAGAACGGTGTCTCCGATCCTTATATCCTTTTCTTTTATTATTTCTTCTGTATGGAGTGTTGCCCGTCTTACGGTGATTCCACCTATTTTAACAGGGTCCAGCTCTGCGACTGGTGTGAGGAGCCCCATCCTTCCTACCTGGACGGTTATTTCAAGGATTCTCGTCGTAGCCTGACGGGGTTTGAATTTGTATGCAACGCTCCATCGCGGGTATTTTGCAGTCGTTCCAAGCTCTCTCTGGTAGTCCTTTCTGTCAACTTTAATCACAACGCCGTCGACTTCATAGGGAAGCTCGTCTCTGATTGATTCCATTTCATGATGATACGAAATGGCTTCTTCGATGTTTTTGCAGCGCATTATTCTCTTTTCTACTTTGAATCCCCATTCGCCGAGCTTCTTTACAATTCCCCATTCCGTACCAAATTCATATCCGACAACCTCTCCAATTCCCCAGGCATAGAAATCAAGCGGTCTTTTTGTCGTTATGGCCGAGTCGAGCTGCCGGAGGGCGCCCGAGGCAAAATTTCTTGGGTTCGCAAATATCGGCTCACCCGCTTCGGCAAGTTCTCTGTTTAATTTCTTGAAAGATTCGGTAGGAATTATTACTTCACCCCTTACTTCTATGAGTTCCGGAATTCCGTTTATCTTTTTTAGTTTGATGGGAATTGTTTTAATGGTCTTTATATTAGTTGTAACATCCTCACCGATTCTCCCATCTCCGCGCGTTGCCCCTCTAATTAGTAGTCCGCCCTCATATGTGAGAGATGCGGAAACACCGTCAAATTTGGGCTCTGCGGTGTATTCTGTATCTTTATCGTCGGCCTCTGATTCGCCCGAACTTGCCCTGCTCATATTCGTTTTAATCTTTGTTGATTCTTGGCTGTTTGTGTCTTGTATTCCGAGAAATTTCTTTACGCGCTTGTCGAATTCAAAAGCCTGCTCCTCTGTTAATATATTGTCTATGCTCATCATAGGTGCTCTGTGCTGTACAGTCTTGAATCCTTCGGCAACAGAGCCGCTCACGCGTTGGGTGGGAGAATCTATGGTAACCAGGTCGGGGTAGACAGTTTCGAGGCTCTTCAGCTCTTCAATTAGAGCGTCGTATTCAGCGTCAGAAATCTCAGGGTTATCCTCTATGTAATAAAGATTGTCATGGCGTTCTACTTCACGCCTTAACTCTTCAATCCTTCTTTTCACATCTGTTTTAGAGATTTGGTTATTGTCTGTTTTCATCTTCCTTTCTTCTTTTCTTATTCATTTTGGGGAGCAAAACGACGAAACAACCCCTTGAAATTCTTCACTGCGATATCAAATTGCTTCACAAGTTTATCTTGAGCTGTGACTGTTCAGCCACTTGCGAAGCTCGTCGTATCCCAACGTATTCAATACATCTTTCTTCTCGGCCCATCCCCTTCTTGCCGTGGCAACACCGAGCCTCATCATACCGAGGTTATCCGCATGGTGAGAATCAGTGGATATCACTATCTTTACTCCTATATCAACGGCTTTCTTGACGTTAATGTTATTTAAATCTAGCCTCGAATAAAAAGAATTGACCTCTAAAGACTTTCCGAACTCTTTAGCAGTTCTAATGACTCGATCTATGTCCACATCATAAGGATCGCGCTCCCCTATAAGCCTGCCTGTGGGGTGACCTAGCACATGGACAAATGGGTTTTGGAGCGCTTTTACAATCCTCGTCGTCATGGTTTCTCGGTCCATTTTAAAACCGCTGTGAACAGAAGCGACGACAACATCCAGGTCTTTTAGAACCTCATCCGGATAATCCAGAGAGCCATCGCTCTTTATATCCACTTCTGACCCCATAAGGACTTTAATTCCCTTTAATCTCTTTCTTACCGCTTCAATTTCTTTTTTCTTTTCGTAGAGCTTTTCAACAGATAAGCCTCCGGCAATCCTTGAGGAGGGTGAGTGGTCCGTGATAGCAATATATTCATAGCCCAACTCCTTGGCCTTAAGCGCCATTTCTTCAATAGACGACTTGCCGTCGCTCCATTTGGTGTGCGTATGAAGATCACCTTTGATATCCGAGAGTTCGACAAGGTCAGGGAGTCTTCCTTCAAAAGATGCTTCTATCTCGCCCTTGTCTTCTCTGATTTCCGGAGGAATCCAGTCAATGCCCAGTATGCTATAAATTTCCTTCTCCGTTTCTCCTGCCAGTTTTTCCTGATCTCGGAATATGCCATACTCGTTTATCTTAAACCCTTTCTTTAAAGCTATCGTCCTCAGCTTTACGTTGTGGGCTTTTGAGCCTGTAAAATAATGTAGCGCAGCTCCGTAGGATTCAGGGCTTACTACCCGAAGGTCGACTTGAACCCCATTCTTTATGATTATGCTTCCTTTGGTACCCCCGGATGCCAACACCTCTTTAACAAAAGGTAATTCAGTAAACGCTTTAATAACATTTTGTCCATCATCAGCCTTAGTAAGGATATCGATGTCTCCTATGGTTTCTCTCATGCGCCGCAGTGAACCGGCAGCAACAGTCCCTTCGGTACCGGGGATTTTGCCAATTTCACTTATCAGTGTTTCTGCAATCGGAAGAACGATTCCGAGCGGAGTCCTTTTCACACTTTCTTTAAAAATCTGAATCCCGCGTTTAATATCCTGAACCTTTTTCTCTCCCATTCCCTCCAGCTCGAGGATTTCGTCGCCTTCTATCGCTTTTTGGAGATCATCCAAGTTTCTGACCTTGAGCTCTTTAAAGAGCTTTGCAAGCGTCTTCGGCCCCAAACCTTGAATGCCCAAAAGCGCTACCAACTCTTCAGGCGCTTTTTTCTTCAACTCTTCGTAATAAGTTATTTTGTTTGTTTCAATGTACTCTTTAATTTTTAGCCCAAGGTCTTTCCCTATGCCGGGAATCTCTTCAAGCTGGCTTCGCTCGGCTATGGTTTCAACGTCGTCTCCGAGCTCGCTTAAGTTTCTGGCGGCGTTCCTGTAAGCTCTTATCTTGAAACGGTTATCTTCGAGGATGTCCAGCATATCTGCGATCCTGTCGAAGATCTGCGCAATTTCTCTGTTTTTGCTCATGACATCGCAAATTATATTTTAGACAATAAACCGTGAAATATCACTTATCTGTAAAACAAAATAGAAAAGGGTGCTGAGGCAAGACTAGTCGAAATGACGATATATATGCTGTCTATGAATCCGTATAGGAAATCACCACAAGCTTAACTGCTCTAAAGCGGCGCTGTGCGTGTGTCTATATATTCTTCGTTTCCTCCGTCTAGGGATAACCATTGGAGCAGATGGAAAAGGAACATTCACGGTCTCTTTTGAGAGCTCGCCATCAACGGTTAATTTTAGGACCCCTTGATTTTCGGTGGAATACCCAGGGTTATCTTGATTGAAAACTTCCCGAATTTGGTGCCAGTACATATAAGGTATGATGGGTTGCCTCAACCAGAGAGAACAGATCATCAGAAATAGGATTAGAGAACCGACTTTGGCAAAAATAAAAAAACCATAATTGACAAAGTCTGCGCCTGCTAGGCATAAAGCAGACAGAAAAAGCACCACCAGTATAGAGTCTTCAACCTTTTTTCTCTTATTTTTTAACTTACGTACATATGATCCCATTCTTAAATCCTCCTTTCTTGCCGTACTTTTCTCGAGCTCTATTTTGAATGTGAATAAGAAGGGCAGGTACCAAACTAGGGTATGGTCGGTGGACTAAGAATTTCAACCCAATGTGAAGTAAACATTATTAAGTTTAAGATTGGATTAAGGTTTGGTTAAGTTGTGTTAATATTGCTTGTTTTAGCTGTGTGTTTTGGAGGTAACTAGCAATAGCGGCATTAACTTTCAAAAATCAAATTAACACTGCAGACAGGGCATGATGTTACAACAGCCGCTGGATTCCGGATTAAGGTTATTCTTCTGCAAGGTCGCTCAAATCATCGGTCAAACCCATTATTCGCCTTAGAGCTCTTACCTCTTCCATTGCTCTATCTTCCCTATCCCTCATAGCTTTTATTGTTTCTTCCACCTTTTGACTGATTCCGTCGCCGGGCGGTATTGATTGGGACTCTTTCACAGTGCCGTCATATGTTGACCCTTCTCTCAAAGACCTGCCAAGAGAATAAAACAGCTCAAATTCATCGTCTGGAATAAAGCGGTCTAGATAAAGGTATGCCTCTTCGAGAACCTTTCTTCTATCTTTACGCTTCTCGCTCAACAACAGTAGAGCAATAGCGTGTCTTATTACGTTTTTGGGAAACGGCAAAAGCGACTGTGGCAGAGCAGACGGCGCTGAGCCCGATGGCTCATAGTCCTCTCTTTGCAACAGCTCGGCAAACGCCAACACAACATCCCGGGGTTTATGGTCTGACTTTATGTCGCTCATCAAGTTACATTATATAGCACAAAAAGGCACAGATGGTTTTCCCGATACTAAACTATCACAAAGAATAAAAGTAAAAAAGGGTCTTTATGCAAGCCATGAAATTTCAAACAAATTAATCAATACGCAGTTGACTTAAATTGGATTAAGAAACTAAATAAATCCGTAGAGTTAACGCCACGAATCTATGAATAGTTCTCAAGCATAGAGGAAAACCTCATTAAAAACTTCAACTGTTCCGTTTTAATTTATCGCAAATAATTTTTTTGTTTTTATGAAAATAGACGATTATCTTTAAGGTAATTAATTAAATGTGTAGACCAAACTATACCACGCAGTTTGCACAGAGTTGAAGCCCGGTCTTGGAACAAACTTGCCTCATGCAATAACTCGACTAAACAACTGGTATGTTTGTGTAGAATGAACGCTCTAATCTTTATGACTTTGTAATGACAAAGATAATAACGGATGAAATCGAGGTTAACGGAATTATCTACCCGGTTAGAATTCATTATGAATACAGGCGCAACACGAGAGCCTATATTGGGAAGAATAGGGTAAATATAAGAATTCCGTCCTTCTTTAACAGAGAAGAACGGCTTGAGCAGTTAACTCAGATGAAAGATTGGGCAAGAAAAAAGCTACAAACAAATCAGGACAAGTTCAAACCAAAGCCTCACAAAGAGTACAAGGACGGGGATATCTTGAGCTTCAACTGGGAGGAATACAGACTCGAAATACATATCAACGAAAGGAAAACCGGCTCTGCCAGGATTACGGGCAATTCTATTAATCTCGGTATCTCATCCGGTTTAAATAGAAAAACGAGGAACAAAACAGCCGCGATGCTCATAAGTAGATGTATCGGAGCAAAATACCTGTTAAAGCTCAGAGAGAAAATAGACGAGTTAAACAAAAGACACTTCAATCGCACAATCAATGAAATACGCTTCAAAAACAACAGTTCTAATTGGGGAAGCTGCTCGAAGAAAGGCAACATCAATATTTCTACCAGGCTCTTACTCGCGCCGGAGGATGTTTTAGATTACGTATGTGTTCATGAGCTGGCTCACCTAGTTGAATACAGCCACTCTAAAAGGTTTTGGGCTTTGGTTGAAAGAGCCACACCAGATTATAAAGAGAAAAGAAAGTGGCTCAAAACGAATGGCCATAAGTGCGTATTCTAATAATCGAATACCTATAAGTGGAAAAAAAGCCGCCGCCCTATAAAATATTCTGACATGGAATCCAAGATAAAAGAGGTTTTATATTCTCTTCCCAGCTCGCCGGGAGTTTACCTGCTGAAAGACAAGAGAGGAAAAACGATCTACATCGGGAAAGCTAAAAACCTGAGAACCCGCCTCCGCTCCTACTTTCAACAGGGCATAGAGAAAGACCTAAGACCTCAGATTCCCTATCTTATGCAAGATGTAGAGGGTTTAGACTACCTGGTAACCACTGATGAACGTGAGGCATTAATACTGGAGAACTCTTTAATAAAGAAAAGCAAACCCAGATATAACATACTTTTGAAGGACGACAAGACCTACGCTTCGTTAAGACTGGACCCCAGAGAGACATTCCCGAAGCTGACTTACACAAGGCGTATTGTCAAGGATGGGGCAATGTACTTCGGCCCATTCGCTTCAGGACAAGCCATGAGGCAGACAAAGCGACTTATACACAAAATATTTCCACTCAGGGACTGCTCGGAGGGGAAATTTAAACGCCATGCAGATAGGCCGTGTCTCAATTACTACATGAAACTCTGTCTGGGCCCTTGCGCCGGATTGGTTGATCAAAAGAAGTACGGCGAAGTCGTAGACCAAACAAAGATGTTCTTCAAGGGCGAGAGAAAAGAAATTATGAAACTCCTCAAAAAAAACATGGACAAAGCCTCGGAGGAAATGAGATATGAAGACGCTGCTCTTTACAGGGACCAAACCAAGCTCTTAGAGAAGCACCTGGGCGTTCAGCTCCATGTTTCTGCGAATCTCCTAGACAAAGATATAGTGGGGTTTTACAGAGAAAACCATTCAGTCGAATTTGTCATTCTATTCTCGAGAGGGGGAGCAATTATTGACAAGGCTGATTATTCCTTCGAAAAAGTCGCGTGGGAAAACGAAGAGACAATTCGGGAATTCTTGGGACAGTTCTACGGACTTGCTCGTTTTATTCCGAAAGAAATCATAGTCCCAATACGATTTGAAGGGATGGAGGTCTTCTCAGAATGGCTATCCGAGAAGCAAGGGACAAAGGTGAAAGTAACCGTTCCGGAACGCGGGTATAGAGTAAAATTAATCGAGCTTGCGATGAAAAACTCGGAAGAAGGCTTTAAAAGAAAATTCGCCGAAAAGCAAAACCAACTCGACCTGCTTAAGGGCATCAAGGACTCTCTTTCGCTCTCAACACTCCCAGTAAGCATCGAATGCTTTGACATCTCCAATATTCAGGGCAACCTGGCAGTCGGATCAATGGTCAGATTTGAAAACTGTAAACCTTTAAAGAAAAAGTATAAAAAATTCAAGATCAAAACCGTCTCAGGGGCTAACGATTACGCTATGATGCACGAGGCACTTTTACGAAGGTTTAAAAGAGCTGACCAAGAGGGATGGGAACTGCCAAACCTTATATTGGTCGACGGGGGAAAGGGGCAGCTCAATATTGTGAACGAGGTGGTAAATGAGCTCGGGTTTTCAGACAGGCTAGATTTGGCCTCGATTGCCAAAGGAAGAGAAAAGCCTTATCCGGTACACAGCGAGTTTCGAAGAGTCAAGAGAATTCATCCAGACGAAGCAGAATTAGAGAACGAGAGAGACAAGATTTATGTACCGGGACGAATGAATCCACTTTCTCTTTCCAAAAATTCCCAGGAGCTCCTCTTTTTAATGAAAATTAGAGATGAAGCCCACAGGTTTGCTATTACCTATCACAAGAAATTAAGAACCAAAAGAGCCTTCGAATCTGAACTTGATTCCATTCCGGGTATAGGTAAAAAGCGAAGAAAGGTTCTTCTCAAATACTTTGGGACTGTATCGGGGATAAAAGAAGCCTCGATCGAGGAAATAACTTCGATACCAGGGATGAGCAAGACAGCGGCAGAGAAACTAAAACACCTTTTCAACCACTGAGTAGATGCAGTTTTTCTGTTCTCATAGCCTAACTGTCCTATACTAAGCTTAATTTAAACAAAAAAATCAGATAAATTATAAACTTCAATGAAATTTGGAGCTCATGTATCAATAGCCGGAGGAATAGACAAGGCACCATTGCGAGCCTACGAGCTTGGCTGCGAGTGTTTTCAGATTTTTACAAGGTCGCCCAGAGGGGGAGCTCCCCCGCCGTTGGATTCAAAAACTATCGATACATTCCTAAGTGAATGCTCTAAATACAAGCTGACAGACTATTATGTTCACACACCTTATTATATAAACCTGGCATCAAAAAATGAGGGCATTAGGTCTGCTTCCATATCCGTAATCAAAGAGGAGCTACAGAGGGGAGCTGTAATAGGAGTAAAGTACATCATGACCCACCTTGGGAGCTCAAAAGGGCTTGTGAAGAGCGAAGCAATAAATAGAGTAGCCGATTCGCTCAGGCAAATCTTAGACAACTCGAATTATGGGGCAAAACTCCTCTTGGAGAACGCTGCAGGACAAGGAGAAACCATCGGAGATTTTTTTGAAGAACTAGCAGAAATTCTCGATAAAATAGACAAACCCGATTTAGGAATCTGTCTTGATACGGCTCACCTCTTGGCTTCCGGATATGATGTAAGAACGGACGAAGCGGTCAAAGACACCATGAAAAATTTCGATTCAATCGTGAGTTTGCATAAGTTAAAGCTACTGCATGGAAACGACTCAAAGGCGGGGCTTGGAGAGAGAAAAGACAGGCACGAACATATAGGTCAAGGGAAAATCGGAGAAACGGGGTTCATATCTATCTTAAATAATCCAAACCTTAAATATATAGATATGATTGTAGAGATGCCAGTTGAAAATGTCAGAGACGATATTAAAAACTTGAAGAGGCTCAAGAAAATAAGGAATGAATAAAAAAGCACACCTCTTAAATATCGTAAAACCTACAGGTTATTCTTGTGTTGATACCAAAGAGGTTTTTTGTTAACATAACGCTGTTTTTCACGATGCAACTAGCATAACAGTACAATTTTCTTCATTTAAAGCATGCGTTAGCAGTTATTTACTGAAATGTCTTTTCTCATAATTACAACTATTGAGAGGTGGTAACATGGCTGAGCCTATTTTAATTGCAAAGGGTGAAAATGAGCTTTTCCTACTTCCCAAAATGGCTAACCGACACGGTCTCATTGCCGGCGCTACGGGTACGGGCAAAACCGTTACTCTACAGGTAATTGCAGAGAACTTCAGCAGAATCGGTGTACCAGTGTTCATGGCGGATGTCAAAGGAGACATTGCGGGGATCAGTCAACCCGGAACCGATAGCCCCAAAATAGCCGAGCGCGTGCACAAACTAGGGCTTAACAACTTTAGCTTCTCTGGAAGCCCTGTAACTTTTTGGGATGTGTTTGGCGAGCAAGGGCATCCTGTAAGAGCGACGGTATCTGAAATGGGTCCTCTTCTGCTATCCCGTTTGCTCAACCTGAACGAAACCCAGTGTGGCGTTCTAACACTGGTATTCAAGATAGCAGATGACAACGGACTGCTGCTATTGGACCTGAAAGACCTGCGCGCCATGGTACAGCACGTAGGGGATAACGCCAAGCAGTTCACCACAGAATACGGCAATGTCTCCACAGCAAGTATAGGAGCGATACAACGTGGTCTTTTGACTCTGGAAGAGCAAGGTGGCGACAAATTCTTCGGCGAACCTGCTTTGAATCTAGATGACCTTATGCAGACCGACAGCAACGGAAAAGGGGTTATAAACATCCTTGCAGCGGACAAACTCATGCAGTCGCCTAAGGCCTATACGACCTTTCTCCTCTGGCTTCTGTCCGAGCTCTTTGAACAATTACCCGAGATAGGCGACCCGGAAAAGCCCAAACTTGTGTTTTTCTTTGATGAAGCGCACCTTTTATTTAATGATATACCACAAGCGCTGGAGGAAAAAATCGAGCAAGTTGTTCGGCTGGTCCGCTCTAAAGGAGTCGGTATATATTTCATAAGCCAGAATCCATTGGATATTCCTGATATAGTACTTGGTCAGATGGGCAACCGCGTCCAGCACGCACTACGCGCTTTTACGCCCCGTGACCAGAAGGCGGTAAGAGCGGCGGCCGAGACTTTCAGGAGCAATCCGAAACTCAATGTGGAAGCAACGATTACAGAACTAGGTGTAGGGGAAGCGCTGGTTTCCCTGCTCGACGAGAAAGGCGCTCCTGGAATAGTTGAACGCGCGTTGATATGCCCGCCGTCCAGCCAGATCGGAGCAATTAGTCAAGGCCAGCGCCAGCATATAATCGGTGGCTCTTTGTTATATGGTCACTACGAGAAGGCAATCGACCGTCAATCAGCCTACGAAATATTGAAAATTCGCACACAGGAAATCACTCAAACCAATCAACCAGTATCCCAAGAATCAGAACGTCAAACTCCGCCTCAGAAGAGAACAGGCGGAAGTCAACGCCAAACCGTTGGTGAAGCCATGGTCAAGAGCGTTGTGCGAGCGGTTGGCAGTCAAATCGGCAGGCAGATCATTCGTGGTGTGATGGGGTCCATTTTAGGCGGGCGTCGGTAAGATAAGACCCGAATATCTTTTTAATTATTGATTTGCTCCCTCCCCTCAACTTCTACTTCTGGTAAGAACTCGGAGTTCTGTCTATTACCCGAGACTTACAAATTGAGTAGCTTACTACGTTTGGCTAGGACAAAAATATAACCGAGAGAGTATATACATTAATTCTCCGAATGACGATAATTACCCTATCAATGCTGTAAAAGGCGAGCCCATGAGTAACCATTCGGAGAGAGAAATAAAGTCGAACGTGAACGAAACAAGGCGAAAGCTTTTAAAACTCGGAGTCTATTCAGCTCCCGCAGTTCTTTTTTTAGGAAAGGTATCAGGGGCAAAAGCGAGCGGCCAACATCTAGGTCCAAGAAACGATCACGGCGGCGAAGGCGGCTGCGGCTTCTTTGAAAAAATAGTAACCCTAGGGCTTTGCAAGTGATCTAAACCTTTCAATCCCTTTTCTGCTCTCGAATATCTAGAAATTCGTTCAATAAACATATTATCAACAAAACAGGTTAAAGCTAGGATCTGTGCCACCTCACTGACTTGACACAATTAGCCGGTTTGTTCTATATTCTTTAATAACTATAACAAAGCGAGCAAAAGATTGCTCTTTATTGTTTTATAGCTAGTACATAGTAATAGACATATCGCATTCATAATTTGGAGGAGAAAAAGATGAAAACTATTTTAAGTATATTTTTTGCCCTTATGCTTTTGCTCCCCATAGGAATACCAACTTTGAAATCAGACGAAACGCGGCCTAACCATGAATCCATGCAGTATAACGGTTCTAAAGAGTTTGAGCGCATCAAAGGTCTAGCCGGGACGTGGGAAGGAACCTCGTCAATGAAAGAAAAGAGCGAAAAAGTATCTGTAACATACCTAGTAACTTCCGGAGGGAGTGCGGTTATTGAAACCCTCTTCCCAGGCACCCCGCATGAGATGGTTTCGGTTTACGACGATGAGGATGGCAAACTCTCGATGACTCATTATTGTATGCTCAAGAACCATCCCAATATGAAGTTGAAAAGTGCTGATGAAAGTACCATAAACCTCGATTTTGCTGGTGACTCGGCGTTTGACCCGGCGAAAGAGCCTCACATGCATTCACTGAGTATCATTTTTAAAGACAAAAATAAAATGGTTCAGAGTTGGACTATGTACGAGAATGGCAAGGCAAAGGAGACAGCTACGTTTTCATTCAGTCGTGTCCAATAATTTAGGATTTGAGTCGATTCTAAAACAGTAGAATTGTCCTGGGTTATTTACTTAAATTCTCTCTCTATTGAATCTCCAAGCGATACACGCAAAACTTTAACCCAATCTTAGGGTGAATAGGTAAAAATGGAGAAGACGACCCGAAAAATCAAAGGACGTGGCTCGTCGATAAACCCTCCCAACCGCTTCGATAAGATTGAGTACGTCCCGGATCCCGAGGATGTCGAGCAACTCAGCTCACCCGATACTATTTTTTATAAGGACAATACACGATCGATTATTGCATACAATGACAGTCCTGACGTGGGGTTTGACGCCAGTATTAACCCTTACCGTGGTTGCGAGCATGGTTGTATTTACTGCTATGCGCGACCTACGCATGAATACTTCGGTCTATCGTCCGGCCTGGATTTTGAGACAAAAATATTTGTTAAACAAGACGCTCCCGAGCTGCTCAGAAAAGAACTCTCCTCTCCCAAATGGCAGCCGAAAGCACTCGCAATCAGCGGTGTAACAGACCCATACCAGCCCGCAGAACGGCACTTTCGTTTGACACGCGCCTGCCTAGAAGTGCTGGCAGAGTTTCGGAATCCCATGGGAATAGTGACAAAAAACCACCTGGTAACAAGAGACGTAGATATTCTGAAAGAATTGGCAAAATATGAGGCGGTGATAGTTGCCCTGTCAATTACCACACTGGATTCAGAACTTGCGAGGGTCATGGAGCCGCGGGCTTCGCAGCCGAATCTGCGTCTTAAAGCTATAAATGAACTCTCCGAAAACGGAATACCGGCTATGGTAATGGTTGCACCGGTTATTCCAGGTCTAAACGATCACGAGATTATCAATATCATACAGAAAGCGGCGGAGGCCGGCGCAATACAGGCAGGATATGTGATGCTGAGACTGCCTTATGCGGTTTCCGACCTGTTTCAAAAATGGCTGGATCAACACTTTCCCGAAAGAAAAAGCAAAATCCTCAACCGCATAATGTCAGTGCGAGACGGCAAACTGAACAGCTCTGAATTTAATGAACGGATGCGGGGAAAGGGCGTTTTTGCAAAGCAAATAGAATCTCTTTTTCAAATTGCCTGCCGTAGGGCTGGAATCGAAAGAAATCGGATTCAACTTTCCAGTGCCTCATTCCGCAGACCAGAGAGTGCTCAACTAAGACTGTTCTGACTAAGTCATATTTCCGTGTTGCAGACGCATCGTCAAGTGGTTATGTTTGACTTGGACTTACGCGCCGCTTATGGTTCGACATGATCACCCCGAAAGACTTTGTTTTAATTTCGTCCGCCCTGAGCAGTGTTTTTATTTAACCTCTCCTATATATTTAATCTCTGCCTCTCGAAGTCGTTTAATTTTATCTCTTGCCTGAGCGGCCTTCTCGAATTCAAGCCTCTTCGCCGACTCCCTCATTTCCATTGTGAGGGTTTCGATTACGCTTGATATTTTTTCAGGGGGCACATCCGATATATCGCTTTCCGTGTCGGTTGAAACGGTCAAGTAATCCGCCTCGTATATAGTGGATAATATATCGCTTATCCCCTTTTCGATGCTCTTTGGAGTGATTCCCTGTTCCTTATTGTACCTCTCTTGAATCACTCTTCTCCTACCTGTCTCAGAAATAGCACTTGCCATCGAATGAGTAATTTTATCGGCATAGAGGATAACCTGTCCACGGACGTTCCTTGCGGCACGTCCAAAAATCTGAATCAACGAAGTCTCAGAACGGAGATAACCCTCTTTATCCGCATCGAGCACGGCAACAAGCGATACCTCAGGAATATCGAGCCCTTCCCGCAGCAGGTTTATTCCTATGAGAACATCGAACTTCCCAAGCCTCAGGTTTCGGATGATTCTAATTCTCTCCAGCGTATCGATATCGGAATGAAGATATTGAACCCTTATCCCCAAATCTCTATAGTACTCCGTCAAGTCCTCAGCCATGCGTTTTGTGAGGGTTGTTACAAGTACCCTGTCGCCTAAGCTCACCCTTTTTCTAATCTCTTCGAGCAGGTCGTCCACCTGATTTGTGGCCGTCCTCACTTCAACCTCCGGGTCTGCAAGCCCGGTAGGCCGGATTATCTGTTCGACTACGACTCCGCCGGATTTCGCAATTTCATATGAGCCCGGAGTGGCCGAGACGAATATCAACTGGTTCACCCTCTCTTCAAACTCCGAGAAATTGAGCGGCCTGTTATCCAGCGCCGACGGAAGTCTAAACCCGTGCTCTGTAAGGGTTAACTTCCTGCTCCTGTCGCCCTCATACATACCGCGGAGCTGGGGCACCATCTGATGACTCTCGTCTATAACAATCAGGAAATCCTTCGGGAAATAATCGAGAAGCGTCCAGGGCGGCTCCCCAGGCTTCCTCCCCGACAGATACCTCGAATAGTTCTCGATCCCGGGGCAGAACCCCATTGTGGAGAGAAGCTCGATATCATAATTTGTCTTCTCCTCAAGCCTCTTTCTCTCGAGCGCCATCCCGCGCGATTCAAAATATTTTATCCTCTCTTTTAATTCCTCTTTGATACCCTCAATAGCCTCCTGAAGCCTGTCACGAGGAGCGACATAGTGCGTTCCGGGATATATGACTGCTTTATGAATCTTCCTGAATGTATTCCCCCTCAGAGGATCTATCTCCTTTACTGATTCCACCCGGTCTCCGAAAAATTCTATGCGTAAGGCGATTGCCTCCTGATGCGAGGGAAAAACATCTACTGTATCTCCCTTGACGCGAAAGCTGCTGCGGTATAGCTCGAGCCCGCTCCTTTCATATTGAACCTCGGTCAGTTTTTTTAACAGGTCGTCTCTATTCAGTTGCATCCCCTCCTCAACTGTCGTGAGGAGTCCGAAGTAATCCTGAGGGGCCCCTATTCCATAGATACAAGAAACACTCGCAACTATAATCACGTCCCTCCTTTCAAAAAGAGAAGAAGTGGCGGCGTGGCGGAGCCGGTCTATGTGCTCGTTGATAAGCGCGTCCTTTGCGATATAGGTATCCGTCGCGGGAATGTATGCTTCGGGTATATAGTAGTCGTAGTAACTGACAAAATAGTGCACTGCGTTATCCGGAAAAAGTTCTTTAAGCTCTCCGTAGAGCTGAGCAGCCAGTGTTTTGTTGTGTGTAATGACTAGCGTAGGTCGTTCTACATTCGCGATCACGTGCGCAATCGTGAATGTCTTTCCGCTCCCCGTAACTCCGAGGAGCACCTGATGCTTGAGATCTTTCTGTACTCCATCAGTAAGCGATTCTATAGCCTCGGGCTGGTCGCCCTTTGGCAAAAAATTGCTGCTGAGCTTGAATATTTCAGACACGATAATTTAGTTTAGCATAATTTTGGATACGCCTGGTTGTGGACTTATCCAAGCAATTGCTCTCTCATGGTAAATTTCTTATTGACGCAAATAATGAACATATGAGTAGCAACTTACAGCAGGGAGATAGGTGCTGTATTAACCTGAATTTAATCAGACGGACACTATCATATCAAATTTCATCTATAAGTCCCCACTTCTGACCCTTGTAACTCTGAATCCTTCGATTCCTAAGAGCTTGTCTGAGTGAAGCGCTGGAATAAACTCTGCTGAGGATCTGGGTTGTCATGCTGAACTTGTTTCAGCATCTCTTTTAGATTCTGAAATAAATTCAGAATGACGCTGTGGAAAGTTCTGTCTCTAGTTGCAATTCATCTTGACACTGTCTCAAAACTCAAATTCTGACTATCACAGAGGCATTACTATTATGTTGCTTCCTTCTAATTTAAATCTTGACTTATAAGCCAAAATAGTAATACTTTAATGGTATTACTTAAATGTATTACTTATGAGGTGAGTATATTATGCCTAGAATCACACAAAAAGGACAAGTAACCATTCCAAAGGATATTAGGGACAAACTCGGCGTCAAACTTGGGAGTTCCGTGAGATTCAGCATAGTTGAAGGGAAGTGTATCTTAGAAAAGGAAGTGGAAGAAACAAAAGCCGAAAAATGGGTGGGTTACCTTGAAAGTCACAAGAGAACAGATGAGTTCCTAGAAGAGCTGCGAGGTAAAATTAAAGATACCGATTCGGGGGACGGTGAATGATAACAGCGGTAGACACCAACATTTTCTTAGACATTCTGCTACCCGATCCTCAATATCAAAACGTATCGCTAAGAAGTGTTAAAAGAGGTATAAGAGAAGGAGTTCTCATAATCTGCGAAATTGTTTACTCCGAACTTAGCGTGTTCTTTCCTGCGAAAAAAGAGTTGGACGAGTTTCTGGATGACCTGAACGTCTCTCTCAAATCGTCCACAAAGGACTCTCTTTACAAAGCAGGGTTGGCATGGAACTTATATCTTAAGAGGCGAGGTCCGGAAACTCAGTGTTCTGCCTGTGGAAACGAGATGAATATAACCTGCACCAAGTGCGACCAGCTTTTAACCAGAAGACATATCATAAGCGATTTTATTATAGGCGCTCACGCTGAAGCCTTAGCAGATACCCTGCTCACGCGGGATAGAGGAATTTACAGGAGTTATTTTAAAGACCTGAAACTAAACTTTAAAAACGGAGATTGAAAACTTGTCCAGCTTGCCGCAACGATTCTTGCAAGCTCCTACTAGAAGAAGCCATGTCTTGGTTTATGTTCACAAGGTCTTGTCGTTCCAGCTTTGGACTGGATAATTAATCAAAGAAAGCCCTATCTTGATACGAAATCTATGAATATCTTCATTGGATGTGCAGGTTGGACAATTCCTAAAGCCCTTGATAACGATTTCACTGTAGGCGGAAGTCATCTCAGGCGATATGCTTCGCGCTTTAACGCAGTCGAAATCGACTCATCGTTCTACCAGTGGCATAATCCCTCAACTTATAAACGTTGGGCAAATACCGTAACGGAAAATTTCAAGTTTGCCGTCAAGGTATCAAAACAGATTACGCATAGAAGGCGACTCTCGGGAACCAAGCTGATTAAACAGTTCATTTCTGAGGTGACGGGATTGGGCGGGAAACTTGGGCCATTGCTCCTCCAGCTACCTCCAGGCCATTCGTTTGAAGAAGAAACTGTCAGGGATTTTTTTGCGTCCCTGAGAGCGCAGTTTAGCGGAACGGTTGTTTGCGAACCTCGCCACGAAAGTTGGTTTGCATCCCAGGTTGACCAGGTATTATCCGAATTCCAGGTGGCACGAGTGGCGACGGATATTCCTCCCATGCCATTTGCCAGTCAGCCGGGAGGATGGAACGGTCTCGCATACTATCGTCTACATGGGTCTCCGAGGAAATACTATTCCTCCTATTCAGAAGCACAGTTGCGAGATATAGCCCGGTCAATAATAGAATCAGCCCGCTCCGCTGAGACATGGTGCATTTTTGACAATACCGCCAGCGGCGCCGCCACGCCTAACGCCCTCAGGCTATGGGAACTCATAAAGGAAAACCCTTGGTGTCTTATGTGACGCAATAACTCGCTATCATTACATAACGGTACAATCAAAGCTACAACCCGCTTCCAAAACCAAAATACAAGCATGAAATGTGTTTTTTGCGACATAGTAAATTGTAAAACAAGCGCATACATCGTTTTTGAGGATGAGTTATCGCTCGCATTTCTGGACACGAGGCCGTTATTCCCAGGCCATTGCCTCTTGATACCGAAGAAACATATTCCAACTCTAGCCGAGCTCGGTTTATCCTTGATCCAACTGATATTCTCGAACGCTAAAATGTTAGCCGCAGCGGTTGAAACGGCTATGGAGGCAGACGGTACTTTAGTCGCGATAAACAACAAGGTCAGCCAAAGCGTCCCACACCTGCACATCCACATAGTTCCGAGGAGAAAGAAGGACGGTTTGAAGGGTTTTTTCTGGCCGCGGAACCCATATAAAAACGACAAGGAAATGGAAGAGGTTCAAGCCAAAATAAAGAACTCCGTTTCATCAATCTGCTGTTAGTTAACCGGGCGTCTTTTCTATCTTTCAAAATCAAACGGAATTCCTTGTCAAATTCGTCTTAAATTAATGTTTCTTAAGTTGGTGACTCAACCTAATAAGGAGGAACGATGATGCAATTGACACCGATCGAGAAGCCGCGCAGCCTTTTCCTCTGAACAGAAATCGTTTGCTAGAATTATATCAATATGTCCGGCACAATAAAAATACTCTTATGAAACTTTTAAAATATTCGTGAACAAGAGCAAATCTGAGATCAAGCTATCATTCCATCTCTTAACTCCCGAAAGATGGGACGACTTCGAACAACTGTTTGGAAAAAACGGCGCATGCGGCGGATGCTGGTGTATGTTCTGGAGGCTGACACGCCGCGAATTTGAATCGCAGAAAGGGAAAGGCAACCGCCTTGCTATGCGCAACATCGTCCGTTCAGGTGAGATTCCCGGCATATTGGCATACGATAAAGACAAACCTGTGGGCTGGTGTTCTGTTGCGACCCGCGACAGCTATCCAACCCTGTCCAGGTCAAGAGTCCTCAAGCCGGTTGACGATAAACCATGCTGGTCAGTATCATGTTTTTTCATCAGCAAGGCATACCGAAAGAAAGGGGTTGCAACCGCTTTGCTTTCAGCGGCTGCGAAACACGTTCAATCTAAGGGAGGGGAGATCCTAGAAGGTTATCCAGTTGAGCCTAAAGAAAGAAACATACCACCTGCATTCGCATGGACGGGCATACCGAAGGCTTTTGAACGAGCGGGATTCTATGAAGTTGCTCGACGCTCGCCAACCAGGCCGATTATGAGAACATATTTAGACAAGAAGTAAAAATTATCAAATCAAAAAGCGCACGGCAAACAAAAAAGTGTTGGTATCAAAAGGAACTCGAAATTATGCATGTTGCTTTTTGCTTTACGTTTCTTTAAAATGTAAAGCAAGGAGGGAAGTTATGTACGAGGTCAAACTATCTAGCAAGAATCAAATCGTAATCCCGCGTGAGGCTAGGGATGCCCTTAGACTTAAGACGGGCGATAAGCTGCTGGTCGTCGTACGCGGCGATACAGTTATTTTACTTCCCAAGCCTAAGAAATATTCAAAGGCCATTACTGGAATCGCCAAAGGACTTTATCCGTCTAACTACCCGGAACGTGAGAGAGATAACTGGTAATGACCGTAACCAAGCTGGAGCAGTTCCTCAAGCGGCACAACAAGCTTGGACTCGATACAAGTATTTTTATATTCCAGGTAGAAGAGAACCAAAAGTATCTGGATCTCACAAATCAGATTTTTGTCTGGCTTGAGGGAACCAAGGCCCGAGCTGTAACTTCTACGATCACAATGCTGGAGGTTCTGGCTCAGCCTTATCGGCTTTCAGATATAGATCGTGTGAACAAGTTCTATGCCCTTCTGTCAACATATCCCCATCTCGAGTGGATAGAGCCGACCCTCGAAGTTGCTGACTTAGCAGCTCGATTGAGGGCGCAATATAATCTGAGAACGCCCGATGCCCTGCAGATAGCCACAGCCTTGAGCTGGCAGGCAACGGGATTTATTTCAAACGATCCTGTATTCCAAAGGGTTGCAGAAATGGAAACGCTCATCTTGGACGAGATGCTTACGGCTGACGAAACGGCTTAGACTAGTAGATATAAATAGACCACCGATTTAGATGTGGACGGGTTCTTGCCCAAATCCAAAAATGTCATTTCGACCACAGGGAGAAATCTTTTTTGAGATTATCCATACATAAAACAGGAAGATATCTCACATAGGTTCGATATGACAGACTATTTTTATGTTTGAGCAACAGCCCGTGGACATCTGACGTTGCAGTTGATTTGGGTAGGAAGTTTATTTTATACTGGCTAGCAACTAAGAGGATTAAAGGGTTCCACATAACATCATGTATAAGGTAATCATATAGAAAAGATTCCATATGATCATAAGTTAGGCTCCAATGCGTAAGCCACTCAAGATCATTGGCATAGTGTCGTTAGTGTTGATCAGCTTTGCTGCGGGCACAATCATGGCTGTAGTCTTTCATCTAGGTTCACCTATCGTGACGGTACAGTTGGAAAATGCTTCGGAGAAAGAAATAACATCTCTGCGCATCAGCCACGAACACGGAATTGTGGAACTAAAGAATATAGAGGCTGGTGGCTCGCGCACCGTTCACTTTTACGCTCCTGGGGATTCGAGCTACGAGCTAAGCTTGGTCTTTGCCAATGGCCAAACACTTCAAAGCGGGCCCACATATGTTGAGCCTGGCTACAGTGTTACAGCAGTTATCACCGAACATGAAATCAAATCCCAATAAGAGTTGTTCTACTATTCGCCCTAAAATTTGCTAAACACGGGATTGCAAGGAACGCGCACCAGTTAGCTTTCTCGTTTCAATACCACAAACCGGACTTAGTATCTATACTGAAATCCAATTACTATCCCCTTTTCACCTTGGAAAAACATGCTCGATAGTAAAATTTATCGTCATCATCATTCTTAAGCAAAAAATGGGTAGTCCGCCAGTTGCTTCGGCTGCGCTCAACACAGGCTTGCTGGTGGGTTAAAGAACGAGTAAGCATGCCCTGAACTCAACGAAGGGACTCGTTGCCTACAAAATTAAATCGTGTGTTTCCAGATTGAAATAACTCATTTAAAATTTTCATGAGCTATCATGGTCCTAGAAAACTTTCATCCCGCCGTTGCTGATTGGTTTCGCAATACCTTCAACATGCCTACAGAAATTCAGATCAAGGCATGGCCAGAAATCAAGAAACATCGTAACACCCTTATTTCCGCCCCAACCGGCTCTGGTAAAACGCTTGCCGCCTTCCTAGCCACAATAGACGACCTGGTTCAGCAAGGATTATCCGGCAATTTGCAGGACAAGACTCAAGTCGTCTATGTATCCCCGCTCAGGGCTTTGAGCAACGACATCGAAAAGAACCTTCAAATACCATTGCGGGGAATACGAGAAGAGCTCCAAAAATCTGGCACCGCTGAAATAGAGCTAAGGGTTATGGTTCGTACAGGCGATACTCCCATGTCGGTGCGAACCGCAATGATAAAGAACCCTCCGCACATACTGGTCACAACTCCGGAATCGCTATACCTTCTGCTGACGAGCAAGAATGGGAGATTAATGTTATCCGACGTAAACACGGTCATTGTCGACGAGATCCATGCTCTGGTAGGCAGCAAACGCGGCTCTCATCTGTCATTATCTCTGGAACGGCTCAATGCTTTGACGGATAGGGAACCGGTACGCATCGGCCTTTCCGCCACACAAAAACCCATTGAGACGATTGCTCGTTTCCTCATCGGCAGCCGAGGAATAAAAGCGTCCGGTGAGGCTCACTGCGTGATAATCAATGCGGGACATAGACGGCATCTTGACCTGGGAATCGAAGTCCCACGCTCGCCCCTCACGGCGGTGATGTCAAACGAGGTATGGGGAGAGGTGTACGAACGACTGGAACAACTCATACACGAACACAAGACCACGCTCATATTCGTTAAT
>Ga0187893_10003832_pt1 | contig 29624 bp, 27 predicted proteins | sample MA1701074metaG_FD_139574 | JGI IMG/M metagenome (GOLD analysis project Ga0187893, IMG submission 139574) | White microbial mat communities from a basaltic lava cave in the Kipuka Kanohina Cave System on the Island of Hawaii, USA - MA170107-4 metaG ...
CCTTTACGTCGTCCGCGTCCTCATCCCCGGCCTCGCGCCCAACTTCCCCGCCGCCTTCCCCACCTGGGGCCGCGGACGCATCCAGAACCACGCCGTCCACCTCGGCTGGCGCACCGACCCACTGCCCGAGGAACAGCTCAACACCTTCCCCCTGCCCTATGCCTGATTGGAGGACGTCGCCATGGTGAGCGCGCGGCTGTTTGCGCTGGCGCCGGGGACCCGGCTGCGCCTGACCGGCCTGGTCGCGTTGCACCTGGCGATCACGGCGACCTATGTCGGCCAGGGGATCCTGGTGGCCCAGGTGTTGGTCCGGGTGTTCAACGGTCAGCCCGTCGGGTCGGTCCTGATGCCCCTCGTCGGGGTGGCCGCTTTCGTGGCCGTCCGCGCCGCGCTCCTGGTCGTCCGGGACACCGCGGCCATGCGCAGCGCGGGACTGGTGAAGGCGGCGCTGCGCCAGCAGCTGATGGCCAAGGTGCTGGCGCTCGGCCCGGGGTGGCTGCAGCGCACCCGGTCCGGCAAGGTGCAGTCGACGCTGGTGGACGCGGTCGAGAGGCTCGAGCCGTACATCGGCCGGTTCTTGCCGCAGGCCTGGGCCGCGGCGGCCGGATTCGCGGCCGTGACGGGCTACCTCATCGCGCTGGACCCGGTGGTCGGCGTGGTCGTCGGATGCTGTGGCCTGCTCGGCCCCCTCGTCCCGTGGGTGGCGCGCCGCTACTGGAACGTGCATGGCTCGGCGTGGTGGGCTCGGTACCACCGGCTGTACTCCGAGGTGCTCGACGCCATCCGCGGCATGGCCACGCTCAAGGCCTTCAACGCGACGCGCCGTCGGGGCCGGGAGCTGGCCGACGAGGCCCAGGCGTTCTGCGCGGACTCCATCCGGGTGAACACCGCCGAGGGGGTGTTCATCGGCGCCCTCGCCCTGTTGGTGGGGACCGGCACGGCCGTGGCGGTGGGGGTGGGCGCCGTACGGCTGGCCGCGGGCGAGCTGACCGGCGCGCAGCTGCTCGTGATCCTGCTGCTGACCCGCGAGGCCTTCCGTCCGCTGACCGACCTGGACAAGGCGTACCACGCCAGCTACGCGGCATGGCCGGCGGCGAGGACTATCTTCGAGCTGCTCGACCGCGGGACCGACCTCTCCACCGCCCCGGCAGCGGGCCCCTTGGTGATGTGCCCTCCGTCGCTGGCGTTCGACGATGTCACGTTCCATTACCGCGGCGATGCCACGCGCCCAGCCCTGGACCACTTCTCGGTCAAGGTCGCACCGGGCGAGCGGGTCGCGATCGTCGGCCGTTCGGGCTCCGGCAAGACGACCGTGGTGTCGCTGCTGCTGCGCCTGTTCGACCCTCAGCACGGGCGGGTGCTGATCGATGGCCATGATGCGCGCGAGCTGCCGCTCGACGACCTGCGGTCGCTCATCGCCGTCGTGGCGCAGGACACCCACCTGTTCCACGACACGGTCCGGAACAACCTGCTGCTCGCCCGCCCCGACGCCCACGAGGACAACCTCGACGCGGCGGTCACCGCCGCTCGCGCCCACGAGCTCATCCGGGCGCTGCCACAGGGCTACGACACGGTGGTCGGCGAGCGTGGCCTGAAGCTGTCCGGGGGCCAGCGGCAACGCATCGCCATCGCGCGAGCGCTGCTCAAGGACGCGCCGATCCTCGTGCTCGACGAGGCGACCTCCAGCGTGGACGCCGCCAATGAGGCTGCCATCCAGGAGGCGCTGGACGTGCTCACGGTCGGCCGGACCACGCTGGTGATCGCTCACCGCCTGTCGACCGTGCGTAGCGCCGATCGGGTCGTCGTCCTGGACGCTGGGCGCATCGTGGAGAGCGGTGGCCACGACGAGCTGCTGTCCAAGCGCGGGGCGTACGCCCGGCTCGTGGCGTCGCAGGGAGGACCGCGATGACCAGCGCAACGCCCCGGGTCTCGCTGGCACGCAAGCTGTGCCCGCTGCTGCGGCTGCTCAGCCCACGGCACCAACGACTGGTCGGCGCGGCCGTCGGCACGGGGATCCTTCACCACCTCCTGGTGTTGGCGTCCGCGGCCACCAGCGCATGGTTGGTCGGCCGCGCGCTGGACGGCGCCGCCATCGCAGAGCTACGGACGGGGCTGGTCGTGCTCGCGCTGCTCGTCGCGCCGACCGCGCTTACACCGCTGCTAGAGAGCAAGCTCGCTCACGTCGCCGCGTTCGAGGTGCTCGCCGACGTGCGCAACCGGGTGTACGAGGCGTTCGAGCGGCTGGCGCCCGCGTACCTGCTCGAACGCCGGTCCGGCGACCTGGGCGCGACCGTGACCGACGACGTCGAGCAGCTCGAGCTGTTCTACGCGCATACCTTGACCCCGCTCGCCGTCGCCGCGGCGGCGCCGATCGCGGCGCTGGCGGCGCTGACCTGGTTCCACTGGTCGCTCCCGCTGGCGCTGGCCCCCCCGCTGGTGCTGATCCTGACTGTCCCGTCCTGGCTGCGGCGGCGTGCCCAGGCTCAGGGCACCGAGCTGCGCACACGGGTCGCCGACCTGAGCGCTGAGGCGGCGAGCACCGTCCAGGGCCTGCGCGAGCTGGTGTCGTTCGGCGCCGGCTCGCGGCAGCAGCGACGGATCGCGAAGGCGGACGACCGGCTGCTGGCGGCCAAGGTCGCGCACGGGCGCCGCTCGGGAGTCGAGCACGCGATCGTGGAGGCGCTCACCGTCGCCGGTCTCCTGGCCGTGCTCGTCACGGCGGCTGCGCTGGTCGAGCGGGGCGCGCTTGGCCCGGCGCTGTCGCCTGTGGCCGTCGTCGTCGCGCTCACGACCTTCGCGCCGGTCATTGCCGTGACCGACGTGGCGCGGGACCTCAGCGTGGTCAGCGCCTCCGCCGACCGCATCGGCGAGGTGCTCGGGGCTGCGCCGTCGGTCACCGATCTCGTGGGCGAGCCTCCCCCGGGGCCGATCGAGTCCCAGGTGCGCTTCGATCGGGTCTCTTTCGGCTACGCGCCGGGGCTGCCGGACGCCGTCGCGGAGGTCTCCTTCGCAATCGAGGCCGGGGAGACGGTCGCGCTCGTCGGCGCCTCCGGAGCCGGGAAGTCGACCTGCGCCAACCTTCTGCTGCGGCTGTGGGATGTCACCGGCGGCGCTATCACGATCGGAGGTCACGACCTGCGCGCCTTCCCTCAGGAGTCGGTGCGCGAGCTGATCACGCTGGTACCGCAGGACGTGTACCTGTTCGCCACCTCGGTGCGGGAGAACATCCGCCTTGGCAGGCCCGGCGCCTCCGATCGGGAGGTCGCACAGGCCGCGGCCGCCGCGCTGGCCGACGAGTTCATCACGGGGCTGCCCGACGGCTACGACACGGTCCCCGGAGAGATGGGCGCTCAGCTGTCCGGCGGTCAACGGCAGCGGATCGCGATCGCGCGGGCGCTGCTCAAGGACGCGCCGATCCTCGTGCTGGACGAGGCGGTGTCGAACCTTGACGTGGTCAGCGAGCGTGAGGTGGCCGAGGCCGTGACGCGTGTCCGTAGGGGCCGTACGACGCTGGTGATCGCGCACCGGCTGTCCACGATCGAGGGGACCGACCGGATCGTCGTGCTGGCCGGCGGGCGGGTCGCAGAGGTCGGCTCGCACGCCGAGCTCGTGGCCAGGGATGGGGTGTACGCCGCGCTGATCAGATCGCAGCTCACCGGCCCCGCCTTGAGGAGCGGCACGTGATGGGCGCGCCGCACCGACCCGTAAGCCCGCTCATCGAGCCGGACGTTGCCGGACGAGTGCTGCGGGCAGCTCTGCGCAGCGGCGCGGCATTCGCCGAGGTCTTCGCCGAGGACGAGCGCTCCATGGCCGCCGCGCTCGACGAGGGCGGGGTCGAGGAGGTCACCTCAGGCCGGGACCGGGGAGCCGGGGTGCGTGTGGTCGCGGGCGGCACCACCGGCTTTGCCCACACCGCCGACCTCAGCGAACGGGGGCTGCTCGCCGCCGCGCGGGTGGCTGCTGAGGTGGCGGGGTCCAGCAGCGGACCGGTGGCCGCCGTCCGGCGAGGCCCTGAGGCGACGCCGCGCCGGTTCGAGCGAGCGCCGGCAGGCGTCGACCCGGAACACACGCAGAAGGCCGCCAAGGTCGCGCTCCTGGCGGCTGCCGCCGATGCCGCGTACGCGGTGTCCGGCTCCATCAGCCAGGTACTGGCCCGCTACGGCGACAACCGGCGCCGCATCCTCGTGGCGAACAGCGACGGCGTGCTCGTCGAGGACGAGCAGGTCCGCACGGTCTTCTCGGTCGCCTGCATCGCCACCCGTGACGGCGAGACGGCGTCCGGCAACCAGGGGATCGGGCACTCCGGCGGGTTCGAGCTGTTCGACGGTCACGGCGTGGCGGCGCTGGCACGCGAGGCGGCGCGGCAGGCCGTCGCGAAGCTCGGCGCCACACCGGCGCCGAGCGGGTCACTGCCGGTCGTGTTCGGCGGTGGCGGCGGCGGTGTGCTGCTCCACGAGGCGTGCGGTCACGGTCTGGAGGCCGACCTTGTCGCGCGCGGCGCCTCGGTCTTCGCCGACCGCCGTGGTTCCCGCGTGGCCTCACCGCTGCTGACCCTCGCCGACGACGCCACGCTGGCGCGCGGATGGGGCTCGTTCGCCATCGACGACGAGGGCCTCCCCGCTCGGCGCACGGTCCTCATCCAGGACGGCGTGCTGTCCGACTACCTCTACGACCGGCTGCGCGCGCGGCGGGACGGGCGAGCACGTTCCGCCAACGGCCGCCGGGAGAGCTACCAGCACCTTCCTCTGGTCCGGATGAGCAACGTGGTCGCCGATGCCGGTCGCTCCAGCCGTGACGACATCATCGCCGGCACGGGACGCGGGGTCTACGTCGTGCAGCTCGATGCCGGGGAGGTCAACACCGCCACCGGCGACTTCGTGTTCGGCATCACCGAGGCCTACGCGATCGAGCGGGGGAGGATCACCAGGCCGCTGCGCGAGGGCAGCGTCGTCGGCAACAGCCTGGAGGTGCTCCGTCGCATCGACGCGGTCGGCGACGACGTCGGCATAGGGGCACCGGCCACCTGCGACAAGGACGCGCAACGCGTCCCCGTGGGCGACGCGGTCCCGACGCTGCGCGTCGCGTCGATGACGATCAGCGGGACGGTGCGGTGATGGCAGCGGACCTGCTCAACCTCGCCGACCTCGTCGTCACCTGGGGCGGGGATGATGAGCAGGTCGAGGCTGTCGCGTGGCGGGCCGTCAAGACCATGATCCGCGCGGACGTTGGCCGGGTTGAGTCGCTGTCCTCCGCGCAGGTGCAGGGCGTCGGCATCCGGGTCGTCATGGGGGCCCCCAGCGGGAGCTGGGGATCTGGGCTTGGACGCGATCGACGCGTCCGGGCCCGTCAAGGCTTTGCCTACACGACGTCGCTGACCGAGGGCGCGCTGCGGGCCACGCTGGCGGAGGCGAGGGACAACCTCGCGTTCGCCACCCCCGACGAGCACGTGGGGCTGGCGGTACCCGACGGCGTTCCCGCGGCCGCGCTCGGCCGGCTATACCGGCCGGAGCAGCAGACGGTCACGACCCGGGCCAAGATCAAGATGGCCTTGGAGCTGGAACGGGCCGTCCGGGCCACCGACCCGCGGGTCTTTGGGGTCGAGTCGGCCGAGTACTCCGACGCCGTCGGCGAGCACTGTGTCGTCACCAGCACCGGCATCCGCGCGAGCAACCAAGAGACCGCCTGTTACGTGGTCGCGCGCGCGCTGGCCGCCGAGCGCGGGCAGACCCAGACCGGGTTCGGGTTCTCCCTGGGCCGCCACATCGACGACCTCGACGTGGCGGCCGCGGCGTCCGATGCGGCGCGGGGGGCGACCCGGCGCCTGGGCGCGACGGCCGCGCCAGCGGGCCGCGCGACCCTTGTGCTCGACCCCTACGTGATCGCGCACCTGATCAGCGCCGTGGGTGCCGCGCTGACCGGCGACGCCGTGCAGCGGGGCCGTTCGCTGTTCGCCGGCCGGCTGGGCGAAGCGGTCGCGTCGCCGCTCGTCACGCTGGTCGACGACCCCACCGACCCGCTCGCCTACACCGCCACCAGGACCGACGGCGAAGGCCTCGCCACCCGCCGGAACGAGCTGATCCGCGCTGGTGTGCTGGAACGCTTCGTGCACAACAGCTCCACCGGGCGGCGGGCGGGTCTGGCCTCGACCGGCTCAGCGGTGCGCAGCGGCTTCGCCTCGACGCCGACAGTGGCGTGCATGGCCCTCGCCCTCGCCCCTGGGGCCGGAACCCAGGCCGACCTGATCGCCGACGCCGGCGACGCGGTGCTGATCACGGACGTGGGCGGTTTGCACTGGGGGGTGAACACGGCGACCGGTCAGCTCTGTATCGCCGCCGAGGGGCACCGCATCGCCTCCGGGGAGATCGCCGAGCCGTTCCGGCCGTTCACGGTCAACACGACGGTGCAGACACTCCTGCGCAACGTTGTCGCGGTGGGGGCGGACGTGCGCGTCATCCCCACGAACGCGACCGGCGTGACCGTCGCGGTCGCCGACATCGCCGTGTCCGGCGCCGAGCCAGAACACGATGTCAACGAAGCGCCATGATGAGAAAGGCAAGGACATGCGGGTGGTGAACCGGGGGATCGTCGGTGCGCTGGCGTCCCTATCGCTGGTGGCCCTGGTCGGCTGCGGGGCCGACCCAGGATCGGGAAGCGCGGATGCGGCCGAGACCGAGGCGCCAGCGGCGTTCCCGGTCACGATCGACAACTGCGCACGCGAGCTGGAGTTCGACAGCCCGCCTGAGCGGGTCCTGACCGGCTACCAGAACACGGTGGAAATCATGATCGCTCTCGGCCTGGAGGACCGCGTCGTCGGCCGCCAGCCGTTCGACCAGTCCCCGCTGCTACCTGAGCAAGAGGAAGCCTTCAACGCGATCCCGGAGCTGGTCCCCGGTCTGCCTGACGACGCGCAGTCGGTGGCGGCCTCGCGGGAGGTGCAGCTGGCGGCCCAGCCGGACTTCGTGCTGGCAAGCGGAGAGTTCGAGGTCGACGCGTCGCGGGGCGTTGCCTCGATCGAGGACTTCCAGGCCGCCGGCGCCAACGTCTACATCCTCTCCTCCGGCCACGACAGCGGAGGCTGCTCGACGTCGGCGAGCACGATCGACCTGCTGTACGCGGACATCACCAACATTGGCAAGATCTTCGGTGTCGAAGACCGCGCGGAAGCGCTGATAGCACAGATGCGGGCCGAGGTCGCCGATGTGCAAGAGCGCGTCCAGGGTTTGGATGCGCCGCGGATGTTCGCCTACGACTCCGGTGAGGGGCTGCTGATCGCGATCAGCGACCGCTACTTCGACTTCAGCCTCGCGGGCGCGGACAACGTGATCGACGACCCCGTTCAGGGCTACCCCGAGGTCAGCCAGGAGGTCGTCGCCGACGCCGATCCCGAGGTGATCGTCACCTCCAACTACAACCCCGGACCGCTTCAGGAGGAAGCCGGGGCCAAGGAGGCGTACCTGCGCGAGGCGCTGCCCAACAGCGCCGCGGTCGCCGACGGACGCCTCGTCGCCATCGAATCCATCGACCTCACCCCCGGTGTCCGCAACGTCCGCGCGATCCGCCAGCTCGCCGAGGCGTTCCACCCCGAGGCGTTCGAGTAGCCGGTGAGCGCTCCACCGCGGACGCATCCCCGGTTCCAGCCGAAGCCGGCTGAGCCGGGCCGGCCCGAGCTTGTGCGATCCCGCCGCCTGTCGGGCTCGGCCTTCGCCGTCCTGGTTGCGGGACTGGTCCTGGGCGTGGCCCTGTCGACCGTCCTGGCCGTCAGCCTAGGACCGGTCCACGTCCCGTTCGACGTGACGGCGGGCATCATCGCCCACCACATCGCGCCCGACGTCACCGGCCCGGTCGGCACCCCAGTACAGAACCAGATCGTGTGGGACCTACGGCTGCCACGCGCGGTCCTCGCGCTGCTCGTGGGTGCCGGGCTCGCCCTCGTGGGAACCGTCCTACAGGCGGTGGTGCGCAACCCGCTGGCCGACCCGTACCTGCTCGGCGTCTCCGGGGGAGCGGCCTTCGGTGCCGTGGCTGTCCTGGTCTTGGGCTCCGCCGCGGTTGGCGGGCTGTCCCTGTCGGCCGCGGCCTTTGCCGGTGGGCTGGTCGCCACTACCGTCGTCTACCTGCTCGCGCAGCGGCGGGGGCGGGTCACACCGACGCGGTTGATCCTCGCCGGGGTGGCGGTTGCCTACCTGTTCCAAGCCGGCTACAGCTTCTTGCTGATCACCGCCCCCAACCCCCAGGGCCTGCAAGGTGTGTTGTTCTGGCTACTCGGCAGCCTGGCTACCGTCCGCTGGGACGGGCTCGCCGTCCCCGGTGCGGTCTTGGCGGTCGGGAGCGTGCTCCTGCTCGTCGAGGCCCGCCCGCTGAACGCCCTGCTCACCGGAGACGACAGCGCGGTCTCCTTGGGGATCGACGTGCAGCGGCTGCGGATCAGGCTGGTGATGGTCACGTCCCTACTGACCGGGGTGATGGTCGCCTCCAGCGGCGCGATCGCCTTCGTCGGCCTGATCGTGCCACACTTCGTCCGGCTGTTGGTCGGCGCCGAGCATCGGCGGGTCCTGCCGGCGGCCCTGCTCACCGGAGCGGTCTTCTTGCAGCTGGTCGACACGCTGGCCCGCACCGTGCGGCCACCCGTGGAGCTGCCCCTCAGCATCGTCACCGCGGCGGTTGGGGTGCCCTTCTTCCTCTGGCTGCTGCGGCGCCAGGACCGCACCGGGGAGGCGTCGGCGGCATGAGACTGGATGTCGACGGCGTCTCGGTCGCGATCGGCTCGGCGGCCATCCTTGATGGTGCCGACCTGTGCGTGGAGCATGGGCAGTTCGTCGCGCTCGTCGGCCCGAACGGCTGCGGGAAGTCGACCCTGCTGCGCACCATCTACCGGGCGCTGCGGCCGGCGGCGGGAACCGTGTTCCTTGACGAGAGGGACGTCTGGCGGATGTCGGCGAGGGAGTCGGCCAGGCGGACGGCGGTCGTCGCACAGGAGCACCACGCCGACTTCGACTTCACGGTGCGTGAGGTCGTCCTGCTCGGCCGCATCCCGCACAAGCGCCCCTTCGACCGTGACTGTCCGGCAGACGTCCGCCTCACCGCGTGGACCCTCGATCGGGTCGGAATGACCGGCTTCGGCGACCGGGCGTTCGCGACCCTGTCGGGTGGGGAGAAGCAGCGCGTGCTGGTGGCCCGCGCGTTGGCCCAGGAAAGCCCGCTGTTCTTGTTGGACGAGCCGACCAACCACCTGGACATCCGCTATCAGATCGAGACGATGGAGTTGATCAAAGGCCTGAAGGTCACCACGCTTGCCGCGCTGCACGACCTCAACCTCGCCGCCCAGTACTGCGACCGCGTCCACGTCATGCGGGCCGGTCGCATCGTGGCCGACGGGCCGCCCGGGGACGTGCTCACGAGCGAGCTGATCGAGGCGGTCTTCGGCGTCCGCGCCGAACGGATGACCAACCCCGCGACCGGACGGCTCCACCTCGCCTTCTCACCCGCCCCGGCCGCAGTGGTGGTTCAAGAGGTCGTGCCGCGAAGCCGTCGACCGAGACGGGAGACCATGTGACGCGCACGGGGCAACGGCGCCGCTGGACTCCGCCCGCCTGCGATGGCGCGATGATCGGGCTGGGCCAGATCCAACCGCGCTGGCACGACGTCGCGCCGTGGTACGACGAGTACCTCGGACCGCCACCCCGCCATGTGCTGGACGTGGGAACGGGCACCAGCGACACGACGCTGCTCCTCGCCTCGTTCGGATACGGGAGGCCGAGTGCGCTGGAGTACCTCATCGAGGGGACCGTGCCCGGCGGATCGCCGATCACGGGAGCCCGGGCGAAGGAAGGAGCCGATCGTTGAGCACCGCCTCGCACACGCTGTCGGAAGCTGCCCTCGCCCACTTCGTGGCCCTCGGCTTCCTGGTCCTTCGGCGGATGCTGAACGACGAGGAGGTCGCCACACTGCGGGCCGAGGCCGAGCGTGCGCTGGCCGACGGGCAGGCGCATTCCAGTGACGTCGCCGGCGTCCCGCTACGGTTCCGTCAGGTCGCCCTGACGGCCGACCACACGCCCTTCAGCACCTCGCTGCTCGTCGACGACGGGCGGTTCCTGGATGCCGCGTGCGCGCTGCTGGGCCGACCCGCGCTGCCGATGCCCGCGATCGCCACACGACAGACCGGCGAGACCGGCTGGCACAGCGACAACGAGCGAGGACGCCCCCTCATCCAGGTCGCCTTCGTCCACTACTTCCAGCCGCTGACCGGCAACACCGGCGCGCTGCGGATCCTGCCCGCCACGCACGTCCTGCCCTCCTTCGCCGCGATCCACCGCTACCTCACCCTGTGCGGCTCCCCTGCCGACCAGATCGTCGGGCAAGCGATCGCTACCCGACCCGGCGACGTCATCGCCTTCGACACCCGCGTCCTGCACGCCAGCCGCGGGGGCGGGATCCGGCTGCGGTACAACCTGCTCTACCAAGTTGACCCGCAGACCGACGAGGAGGTCGCCGCACACCGCGACACGCTCAAGGACTGGGCGCCCATCGAGGCGCATCCCGGCGGCCGGCGCTATCCCCTGTACCGGGACTGGCTGCGCAACACTCCCCGCCACCCCAGACGCACGGCGATCATCGCCAGGATGAAACAGCTCGATCTCGTCTACGCGTAAGGGCTTGGAGCGAAATAACATTGCTATTTCCGCTGGAATCTTGCGGCGACCTCAGGGAACACACCACGCGGAGCGTCTCGCCGCCTACCAAGATCGTGCCCAGCACCAGGCGCAGGGCCCGGTAGATCGTGCGGAGCAGCGTCGACTTGCCGCTCCCGTTGGCCCAGTGGGTGCGGGAAGTCCACGCTCGCCGCTGTCTCGAGTCTGTTGCGCCGCCCCGACCACGGGCACGGTGAGCGTCGACGGGCAGCCCGTCACCGCCGTGGGCGTGCGCGCTCCCGCGAGCCTGCGACATCAAGTGCAGCTGCTGTGCAAGCGCCACGCCTGGCCGCCGACCCGCGCATGCGGCTGGCCGACTTGATCCTGGAGCCGCTCCAGATCGCCGGTCGGCGCCCAGCCCGTGACGAATGCCGCACGTTCGCCGAGCGGATCGGACTCACACCCGAGGTGCTCGACCGTCATCCCTACGGCCCTGGGAAGACATAACGTTCCGGTTTGTCCCCGGATATGCGTTGACCCGTGAGGGCCAGCATGGTTGCGGTCGCGCGGATGGTTGACTCTCCCAGCGGCCAAGAGCCATCACACTCCAATGAGCGGTTGCTTACTGTCATCGATGGCGTGGTTGTTCTGACTGGCCATAAGGGCGAACACCGCCGAACAGCAACGTTATGTGGACCCGGCCCTTAGCCTGAGCCGCGGGGCGACCTGGTCGGGGGAGCTGGCACAGCCGCCCACGAGGGCGATCGCGACCAACAGCACGGCTAGCCGGGCGCGAGCACGACGGGCAGACCCGTCAACGATCTCGCGAGGGCGGTCGAGCAGGGCAGTGGTCATGCGGGTACCTCCGTGGTCGGGTCGCCGTCGACCGCGGCGGCGAGGCGGTCGAGCAGCGTGGTCATGACCGGATCTCCACGGTCGGTCACTCCGCGAGCGCGGCGGTGATCTTCGGCAGGAGCCGATCGAGCACGTAGGGCAGGCTGAGCACCGACTGGAACTCCATCGCAGCTCTCAGCGGCGAGGGTTCGATCGTCACCACGCGCCCGGCTTTGACCACGTTGAGCTCGGCGAAGAGCGGCGGCGACGAACAGACGGGCCGGCTCGACCGGGACCGGGACCTCGACCGACCCGAACGCCCTCTTGACCCGATGCGTCGCCGCGTCCGTCGCGCGTCCGTCGCTGGCGGCCAACAGACCGGCAGCCAGCATCGCGAGGAACTCCCGCCGGGTGGCGTCGACGATCTTGGGTTGCGCGGAGGCAGTCGTCATCGGGGCCCTCGAGCCGGTCGTAGCGCCGGTCGATGTCGTCCAGGCATCTGCCAGCGGAGAGGACGGAGCCGATCAAGAGCCAGTTGTCGCCGGCGAAGCTCCCGATGTCGCGCGCGCTATCGGCCAGCCGGAACTCCTCCCAGTCGGTGAGGTACAGGCGGCCGTCGTGCAGCAGCAGCTGGTCGACCCGCAGGTCGCAGTGGGTTGGGACGCGCGCCGCGCCGCGCTCGCGCGCCACCAGGGACTCGATCGCCCGGCGGAGCTCCGTATCGCGTTGCAGCAGTGCCCACGCTTGCAGCTCGGCCGCTGAGGAGTTGAAGAACATCCCCTCTGGCAGGCCCTCGAGCAGCTCCAACGACGGGAGGATCGGAGGCAGCGCCTCGAGCCCTCGTATGGTCTGGGGCGGCGTGTCGTGCAGGCGCGCCAGCCCGACGCCCAGGGTCTCGGCGACCGCGTCGTCGAAGCGCTCGGCGACCATCAGCTGGCTCCCGAGGTGGCGCCCCGCAGGTACTCGAAGGCGATCAGCCGCTGCGGGGCGTCCCAGCCGAAACAGGGTGGCGCGTTCAACGCCCCCGCCGACGACGCGCGGATGAACCGCTCGTAGGAGAGCAGGCGCCGCATCCGAGCGGCGGTGTCGACGGGGTCCCCGCTGAGCTTCTTGACCAGCACCGCGCTGCCGCTCGTCGTCGTCCCGGCCCACACATCGTTCCGCCCGACCAGGCCATGCACGGACTCAGTGACGAAACCGCCCAGGCCCAGCTCGGTGAGGAACCGCCCGACCTCCGGCACCTGCCGCAGATCCCGCGGAGCCATGCGCCGCGTCGATGCTCGCGTGTCCATGACGGGGGCTTGCGTCGTCATCGGGCGCTCCGTCCCGTGGCCACGAGGGCCGGTCGCAGGGCCATCACGGACCGGACTGGGCTGCCCTGGCCGCGCCAGGCCACCTCGAGGCCCGCGTTGGCGGCAAGCGCCTCTAGATCCCGCACCGTCCGGTCGGGGTTGCCCATGGCGGCCTCGAGCCGCAGCGCGACGGCCGTGCGCGCGACAGGATCGGCGTGGGCCGCGGACAGGTGGACCTCCGCCAGCAGCACCAGGCCCTGTTCTCCCGCGGCCTCGGCGCAGCGGCGCAGGATGGCGATCGCCCGATCGTCCTCCCAGTCGGCCAGGATCGCGGAGATGAGGTAGACGTCCGCACCCGGCGGCAAGGGGTCGAAGAAGCTGCTCCCAACGACCTGGCAGCGGTCGGCGAGTCCAGCCAGCTCGAGGTTTCGCTGGGCTATGCGCGCGAAGCACGGCAGGTCGACCAGCGTTGCCCTGAGATGAGGGTGCGCCCGGAGCAACGCGGTGACGAGCGCGCCGCTGTTGCCCCCGACGTCGACGAAGGAGCCGACCGCGCTCCAGTCGTAGCCGTCGACGACGAGGCCGGCGTCGAAGCCAGGGCTGGTGTGTGTGAACGCCTCCATCCCGCCGACCGCGACGCCGCCATCCAGGTCGTCCCACAGGTTGCGGCCGTGAGCCCCTTCGTAGGCGTGGCCACCGGTGCGCACGGTGTGCAGGAGCTCCACCATGCTCAGCTCGGCTCGACCCACGACGTGATCGACGTCGAGGAAGGGCCGTACACCCAGATCGTCGTTCTCGCTGAGCAGCGGCAACCCAAGCTCGTCGACCGCGTAGGCCCCTGGCGCCTCCTCCCTAAGAACCCCCAGGGCGCACAGGTGCTCGAGCAGCTTGCGCAACGGCCGCGGATGGCTGTTCGTGGCCGCGGCGATCTCCGCGACGCTGCGTGCGCCCCCGGCGATGTGATCGGCGAGCCGCAGCGTCGCCGCGGCCCTCAGCGCCATCGGCGTCACGATGTCCGCCATGCGCAACAGCTCCAAGACTCGGCTCTGGGTTGGCCCGCTCAACGTGTCGCCTCCCTGCTCCCGTGGCCGCGGCCGACCCCTGGGATTCGTCGTGATGTGCAATCCGCGGTTATGCACAGGCCCATGAGCTTTGTATGAGTAAGCCCGTGACATTGACACCTTGCATTGATGAGAATGGCGGACCTGGGAGGTGACGTGTAGATCAACAAGTCACCCGTTCCTCATGGTGTTTGTCATATGCCGGCGGGTGACAAACACCAGAAGGCCAAGGGGATGTGCGGAGCCGGGTAGCCCGGTACACGGGGCACGGCAACCTTTTGGACGTGTCACACGCCAAAGTTGTCCCCGCCCGGGAAGCTGAGTACGAGCGGTGAACAGCGGGTTCTCGCCGCTGGGGTAGAGACTCGACAGATCTGGCCTTTCGCTTACGCTCGATTGAAGTGGGAAACCAAATGACCTTCAACGATGAGCTTGAGCGGATCGCGACGCTGCGCGCCCATGGGCTGGCGTGCGGCTGGACCTGCGAGCGGACGGCTGAGGAGATCGTCGCCCGCTTCGACGTGACGCCGCTGAAGGCACAGCGGCTGGCGCGGGGCTGGACCCGCCCGCGCGCCGTCGAAGAGATCCTCCTCACCTATGACCGGGAAGGGCTGCGAAGGCCATCGCTGACCCCGCAGCGGCTCTGCGCCTGGGAGCACGAGAAGAGCCATCCGGGCGAGGAGTACCTCGACCGGCTATGCCGGCTGTACGAGTCCCGCCCGGACAAGCTGGGCTTCGGCCGCGACTACGCGCCCGACCCGCCGGAGGCGGACCACCCCGAGAGCGCGACACCGATCGTGGGGAGCTCCCCCGTCGAGCTGGACGCAAAGGAGGTAGCCACGGATCGCAACCAATTCCTACGGGCGGCGGGGGTGACCGGATTGGCCACGCTGCTCGAACAGACGGGCCTGGCCTCGATGCGCCTGTCCCGCAAGTCCGAGGAGTCCAACGTCGGCCCGATCACGCTCGACCAACTGGAGCTGCGGGTGGCCAACCTGCGGCAAAGATTCCAGCACACGCCGGACGCGCAGCTGGTCGGCCCCGCCTCCACCCTCCGCGAGGAGGTCGAGACGCTGCTGGACGGCAAGCAGCCGCTCACCCAACGGTCGGCGCTGCACCGCATCGCGGGGCAGCTCTCCGCGTTCTTGGGAGAGACCTCGTTCGACCTCAGTGACTTCCCCAGCGCGTACTCCCATCTCTTGACCGCCGAGCAGCTCGCCCGTGAGGTCGGCGATCACGACTTGCTCGCCGCGATCCGGGTCCGGCAAAGCACGGTCGCCCTGTGGGACGGCGATTACCGCATGGCGTTGCACTACGCGCGCGACGGCCAGCGGTACGCCACGGACGGCGCCACGTATGCCCAGCTCGCCGGCAGGGGCGAGGCCCGCGCCTGCGCGCGGCTGGGTGACCGTGCCGGCGTGTTCGAGGCCTTGGGGCGAGCCGAGCGCGCCCTTCCCAGCGACCAGTCCGGCGACGGCTGGACGGCGTTCAGCCCGGGCGCCTTGGAGCTGTACACGGGGATCTCGCTGCTATGGCTCGGCAGCCCCGAGCAGGCCGAGCCACACGTCCGCCAGGCGATCTCCTTATACGAGGCCGCGCCTGTCCTGTTCCAGTCGCCCGCCAACCACGCCCAAGCCGAGATCAACCTGGCCATCTGCATGGTCAACCAAGGCCAACCGGAAGAGGGCCTTCGCCTCGCCACCGAGGCGCTCAAGGTCGACCGCGGCCACGTCGAACCGAACCTTCAACAGGCACAGGACCTGCTCGCAGCCCTGGACCCGCGCCACCGCGACCTCCCCGCCGCCCGCGACTTCGCCGACCACCTCCACTCCATCCGCGACGCGTGACCTAGCACCCGTCCGGCGGCAGCCGGCATAATCCTGCACTGTGCAGAGTTATGCCGGTGTACCGGCATAACTCTGCACAGTAGGGCGCCGTGGGGGCGCCTGGGGTCGGCACACGCGCCTATCCTTGGGGGCCATGGAGCCACCACCCTTCCCCATCGCGAGACCGCGGCGGTTGAGGCGCACGGCGGCGTTGCGCACCGCGGTGCGTGAGGCGACCCTGATCCCCTCGCAGCTCGTGGCGCCGCTGTTCGTGAAGGAGGGCATCGCCGAGCCCCAGCCTGTCCATTCGATGCCTGGGGTCGTGCAGCACACGCGGGACAGCCTCGTCGCCCAGGTGAAGGAGCTGCGGGCGACCGGGATCACCACGTTCCTGCTGTTCGGCATCCCGCAGCGGAAGGACGCCGAGGGGAGCGAGGCATGGAACCCGCACGGGGCGGTGCAACGAGCCCTCACCGCGCTGCGGGACGACCACGGCGACGAGGTCGTCCTGATCGCGGACACCTGCTTGGACGAGTACACCGACCACGGGCACTGTGGCCCGGTTCGGCCCGATGGGACGGTCGACAACGACGCCTCGAACGCCGCGTACGCGCGGTCAGCGATCAGCCAAGCTGAGGCCGGCGCGGACATCGTCGCTCCGTCGGGAATGATGGACGGCCAGGTGGGGGCCATCCGCGCCGCGCTCGACAGCGCCGGGTTCGCCGAGACCGCCGGGATCATGTCGTATTGCAGCAAGTACGCGAGCGGGTTCTACGGGCCGTTCCGGGACGCCGCCGAGTGCGCACCGCGCTTCGGTGACCGCACCACCTACCAGATGGATCCCGGCAACGCCGCCGAGGCCGTTCGCGAGGCGTTGGCCGATGTCGCCGAAGGTGCCGACATCCTCCTGGTCAAACCGGCTATCCCCTACCTGGACATCGTCTACCGGGTGAAGCACGCGACCGGGATGCCGCTCGCGGCCTACCACGTGTCCGGTGAGTACGCGATGGTTCACGCCGCCGCGGCAAATGGGTGGCTCGACCACGACCGCGTGATGGCGGAGACGCTGCTGTCCATCCGGCGAGCCGGCGCGGACCTCGTCATCACCTACGCCGCTGGCTGGATGGCCCGGCGGCTGGCGGGATAGTGACCGGACCGGTGGAGCCTCTGCAGTCGGGGTCGCTGGCCGGGCGCCTGGTCGTGGCCACGGCGTCACTGGTCGATCCGACCTTCCATCTCACCGCCGCCTTGCTGCTGGAGCACGGCGAGCATGGCGCGCTGGGCGTCGTGCTCAACCGGCCCAGTGAGATCCCGGTCGACCAGGTGCTTCCCGACTGGTCCTGCGCCGTGAGCGAGCCACGGGTCGTGTTCCATGGCGGGCCCGTCCAGCCGAACACGGTCATCGCGGTCGCCCGCAGCTCCGTGGAGGCCCCATCGGGTTGGCAGCGCGTGCTCGGGTCCCTCGGAGTCGTCGACCTCGACGCCGACCCGGCGATCGTCACGCCCGACATGGCCGGCCTCCGCGTGTTCGCGGGCTACGCGGGCTGGGCCGCCGGTCAACTCGAGGCCGAGATCTCACGCGGCGCCTGGTTCGTGCTCGACGCGGGCCACGACGACCCCTTCTGCCGCGACCCCGACGAGCTGTGGCGCGGCGTCCTCCGCCGCCAAGGCGGCCTCTTCACCACGGTCTCCACCAACCCCACCCTGAACTGACCGCGGGCCAATTCCCGCACCGAAATGCCGGCGCCTACCGGCTTTTCCTGCACTGTGCAGGAAAATGTCGGTACACCGTCATAACCCTGCACAGTACGGCGACGTGACCCAAGGGCGCGCGCATCGTACGGTTGCCGGATTCTCATCATCCGGGGTGACGGCTGGCGCCGGTCACGCTGGTCGTTTCAGGCGAGGCATCCGGAGGAGTCGTCGCAGCCCACGTGCCTCGGTGAGGGGAGCGGGCGCTGGTTGGACGATGTCGGCTTTCAACGGGGCGAGCGCGCCCGCGATCTCGCCGATGGTGGCCTCGTCGACCCCCAGCTCGGCGAGCGTGGCAGCGAGGTGGGTGACCACCTTGTCGAACGCGGCGTCGGTGACGCCGAGACCGGCATGAGCCTCGCGCATTCCTCGTCCTTCGTAGCGCTCTGACGCCCCGAGCGCGGCGGAGAGGAACGCCCGCTGGTGGGCCTTCAGGCGGTTCCGGTCGACGTCGTCGAAGTAGCCCGCGAGCGCCGGGTCCGTCCATACCTTTTGATAGAAGAGATCGACCGCCGCTGAGACCGATGGGCCGCCGCCGATCCGCTCGTAGATGCTGGACTGCATCGAAGCCTCCTCACCTCTTGCGCTCGATGCAAGGCATATCAAAGGGCGTCGCGAGCCGTCGTTTCCGGACTGTTGCCATTCGATTAGGAGCCGGGCACGGATAACGTGGCCATTAGGCCAAATCTCGCCTTGACATTGCCGAACTCCGACTTAGGGGAGTATGCCCCCCCAAGTCGGAGTTCGGGGCGGTCGTCGAGGCCAACCGCTCCGACGACCACCCCCACAGACCCGCCCAAACTATAACGGGCCATCACTTTATTAGTGCCCAGGCGCTTAGGGTTTGGGAGCGACGCCGGGCATGTCCCGCGCACTGTCACGGCGGCGGATAGTCTCGGAGCCATGGAGTCGGTCAACACCCTGCGCATCCTGCTGGTCGTCGGTGCCGTGCTCGCGGGCATCGGCGCGCTCGTCCTCGGCCAGACCCTGGCGGGCATCCTGCTGATCGGCGCGGGCGTCCCCCACGCCTGGCTGTCGTGGCACCTCCACCGCAGCCGAGCCGGCAACAGCGAATAGGATCGGCGGCCAAGCGAGAGGGGGTCGTATGCGGTACCGAAGGCTCGTGAGGGGATAGAGGTCAGCGAGGTTAGGTTTGGGAACTGGACCGTGACGACCGGGTGGTGGGGGCGTACAGCCGGCAAGAGGCGGTTGACCCGCACCGGCGCGCGTACGAGGCGGGATCACGCTGTTCGACACCGACCGCGGACGCGTACCGCGAGGAGATGCTCGGCGAGGCGCTCGCGGACGTGCGGGACGACGTCGTCATCGCGACGAAGTTCGGGTATGACGTGTGTGGCGAGCCAGATCCAACACGCACAGGCTGTTACGAATCCTTGGGACCGCCCGGCCGGTGTGCTGAGCAACGCGCGCCTGACCCGCAGTGTGACAGCCCAGGCACCCACCGGAGTGCGTGGCAGTGCGCCTGCCCGAGCGCCGCGCACCTCGATTTGCAACAACCTGCCCCACGCGCGAAAGCTCTAGGTCGAAGACTGCCTCTCGGTGACCAGAGCTCCTGACCCAGGAGGATAAACGTCCTGGTGGCGAGATGATGACCTGTCCCATCAGGCCGTTTTGTGCGTTATTTCTTGCTGAGGCCGTGGGCGGTTCACCGAACCGCGCCTCGCGCGGCTCATCGCTCTGGGCTTGACCGCGGCTTTCCTCCGCATACGAAGGAAAGTTGCGGTCAGGTCGGCGGTGGACCGCTCGGGCCCGTGGTGAAGCCAGCGAAGCCGACAGCGTCGGCGTGGCGAGGCGCATGGTAGCAGCGAAGGAAGTTTTGCCGCCGATCTTCTCCCGTGGAAGACTACTGTTTCTACCATGGGAGAAACAAGATGAGCCTCAATATCAAGAGCGAGGAAGCGCACCAGCTCACCCGCGAGCTCGCCCGTCTCACCGGCGAGAGCCTGACCGAGGCGGTAACGACGGCCGTCCGCGAACGTCTCGAACGGATTCGCCGCACACCGGACCGCGCTCGCTCCAGGGCGGAAGCGCTGCTCGCGATCGGTCGTGACACGGCACCGCGACTGACAGCGGCCAGCCGCACGCTGGACCATGGAGAGCTCCTCTACGACGAGCGTGGGCTGCCGCGTTGATCGTCGACACTTCCGCGCTGGTCACCATCCTGCGCGACGAACCCGACGCCGAGGCGTACGCCCGAGCCCTCGCCACGGCCGACACTCCACGGATCTCCGCGGCGAACTACCTCGAGACCGCGATCGTCATCGACGCCAGCAAGGACCCGATCGCCAGCCGCCACGTGGACGACCTGGTCGCGGCAGCCGGACTGAAGATCGAAGCGGTCACCGCCGACCAGGCCAAAGTTGCGCGCGCCGCGTACCGGGATTTCGGCAAGGGGAGCGGCCACCCGGCTCAGTTGAACTTCGGGGACTGCTTCGCCTACGCGCTGGCCAAGACCACTGGGCAGCCACTGCTCTTCAAGGGTGGCGACTTCAGCCACACCGACGTCCTTCCCGCGGGTTGAAGGCCTGCGCTCGGGCTAGGATCGGCGGCAAGCGAGAGGAGGTCGTATGCGGTATCGAAAGCTGGTCGAGGGGATGGAGGTCAGTGAGGTTGGGTTCGGGAACTGGACCGTGACGACGGGGTGGTGGGGGGCGTATAGCCGGCAAGAGGCGGTTGACCTGCACCGGCGCGCGTACGAGGCGGGGATCACGCTGTTCGACACCGCGGACGCGTACCGCGAGGGCTATGGCGAGGAGGTGCTGAGCGAGGCGCTTGCGGACGTGCGGGACGACGTCGTGATCGCCACGAAGTTCGGGTACGACATCACCAGCGAGCACGAGCGCCGTGGGCAGCAGGAGCGCGCTCACCGGACCGACGTCGCCTACCTCTCCTCGGCGCTGGACGCGAGCCTGTCACGCCTGGGTGTCGAGGTGATCGACCTCTACCAGCTGCACAACCCGCGGATGGCGCATATCGACGACGACGCGCTGTTCGCGTTCCTGGAGGACGCGAGGGCGGCGGGGAAGATCCGGGCCTACGGGATCGCGCTCGGGCCGAAGATCGGCTGGCTGGAGGAGGGTGCCCACGCGATGCGGTCCCGCCGCGTTCCGGCGGTGCAGATGATCTACAACGCGCTGGAGCAGGACCCGGGCCGCGAGCTCCTGCGGGTCGCCAACGAGACCGGCGCGAAGATGATCGTCAGGGTGCCGCACTCGTCGGGCATGCTGGAGGGCAACCTCACGGTCGATACGGTCTTCGGTGAGAACGACCACCGGCGCCACCGCCCGCGGAGCTGGCTGATCGAGGGTGTCCAGAAGATCTCCAGGCTGGACTTCCTTACCCGCGACATGACGCTGGGCCAGGCGGCGCTCCGCTGGGTCCTCGCCGATCCCGGGGTCGCCTCGACCCTGCCGAACATCTACGGACCTGAGCAGATCGCCGAGTTCGCCGGAGCTTCCGATTGCCGGGACCTCGACCCCGACGAGCTGGCCCACGTCGCCGAGCTTTACGAGCGCAACTTCGACGTCGTCCCCACCGGGTGAAACGCCGCTCGGAGGAGCTGTTCACCCGTGCGCAGAAGATCATCCCCGGCGGGGTGAACTCCCCGGTCCGAGCGTTTCGCGCGGTAGGGGGAACCCCCCGCTTCGTGGCACGGGGCGAAGGCGCGCACCTCGTCGACGTCGACGGCAATACCTATGTCGACTACGTGATGAGCTGGGGACCGCTGATCCTTGGCCACGCCCATCCCGACGTTCTGGCCGCCGCGCGTGACGCGCTGGGCCGAGGGTCCAGCTACGGCGCGCCCACCGCCGGCGAGGTCGAGCTTGCCGAGAAGATCCGCGAGGCCGTCCCAGGGGTCGAACGGGTGCGGCTGGTCAGCTCGGGTACCGAGGCGACGATGAGCGCCTTGAGGCTCGCGCGAGGCGCGACCGGGCGTGAGAAGATCGTCAAGTTTGCCGGCCACTACCACGGTCACGTGGACTCGCTGCTCGTCGCGGCGGGCAGTGGGGCGGCGACGTTCGCCCAGCCGGACTCGGCCGGCGTTACCCTCGGGGCCGCCACAGACACGCTGATCGTGCCCTGGAACGACCGGAGGGCCGTCGAAGGCGTCTTCGCGGGTCATGGCGACCGCATCGCCGCCGTGATCTGCGAGCCGGTCGCGGCGAACATGGGCGTCGTCCCCCCCGAGCCGGGGTTCTTGGCGTTCCTCCGCGAGATCACGCTGCGTTGGGGCGCGTTGTTGCTGTTCGACGAGGTCGTCACCGGGTTCCGTGTCGCCCGTGGGGGGATGGCCGAGCTCAGCGGCGTCACGCCTGATCTCGTCACGCTGGGGAAGGTGCTCGGCGGCGGTTTCCCCCTCGCCGCCTTCGGCGGTGCGGCGTCGATCATGGCCCACTTGGCCCCAGAGGGACCGGTCTACCAGGCGGGAACGCTCAGCGGGAACCCCGTCGCGGTCGCCGCCGGGCTCGCGCAGCTCGAGCACCTCGACGCGGGCGCGTACGCGCGCCTGGACGCAACCGCCGGCCAGCTGGTCGAGGGACTCGGCGAGGCATTCGCCAAGGCGGGAGTCCCCGCCCAGCTCCCAAGAGTCAACAGCCTGTTCGGCGTCTTCTTCTCAGCCGAGCCTGTCGCGGACTTCACCGGCGCGCGGGCTGCCGACCACGAGCGGTACGCACGCTTCTTCCACGGCATGCTCGCCCGGGGCCAGTACCTGCCGCCATCAGGGTACGAGGCGCTGTTCGTAAGCCTCGCGCACACGCCGGACGATCTCGAAGCCACCATCACCGCCGCCGCCGAGGTCGCCGCGGACCTCTTGACGTAGGTTGTGTGGAGCATTCGCGACGCATGCGTCGCGAATGCTCCACACAAAGGAGCGAGACGATGACCCGGAACACTGCCCCGACCAGCGGCGTTGCTCACCGGTAGTGAGACGCGGGACGCGTAGGACAGTACTGCTGGGCGTGGCTGTCGTCGCCGCGGTGCTCGTCGGCCTCGCGGTTCCGACCTTGCTCACCGCGAGCCGCCGCCCCCCCGACGATGGCGCCACGGCAGGGAGCGCGGGAGCGCCCTCTCTGGTGCAGCCGATACCCGGCCCGGCGCCGCTCCCAGAAGTGACGCTCACGGGGTTCGGCGATGGCCCGGACGTGGCGCTGGCGAGCTACCGTGGCCGGCCCTTGGTCCTGAACCTTTGGGCCACGTGGTGCGCACCGTGCGTGGAGGAGATGCCCGCCTTCCAACAGGTGGCGACGGCCGCGGAGGGAAGGGTCGCGTTCCTTGGCGTCGACGTCATGGACACGCCATCGCGTGCGGAGCCGTTCGTCGAGAAGCTCGGCATCACCTACGACCTCGCGGTCGATCCCAGGCGAGAGTTCGCCACCGAGATCGGCGCTGTGGGCATGCCGACCACCCTGCTCGTCAACGCGGACGGCACGATCGTGTACCGCCACCGGGGTCCCCTCGAGTCCGACGAGCTCCGCCGTCTCATCGCCGAGCACCTCTCCGTCCAGGTGTAGCCGCTGACGAACACTCAACTCGCACTCAACTCGCCTTCAACACGGTCGCTGGCACAGTCGCAGTCAGCTACCGGCGCACCCGCGCGATGACCTGAAGGCTCGAACGTGAATGGAACGGAATGCGTACGCGAATCGGCAGGCCGACATGGGCGACCCTCGCCGCGCTGCTCGCGCTAGTGCTCTCAGCGTCCTCATGTCGTGTGGACAGCGACAATGCGACCCCTTCGCGCGAGGCTCCATCACCGCTCAGCAACGACATCAACCCGGTGCCCCGCGCCCAGCTCCCGGATGGCGGGACCCTGCGGTGGCCGGTGCGAAGCGTGCCCGCGAACTTCAACATCCATGCCTTCGACGGCCCGGGCATCAGCAATGGCGCTGTCATCGGCGCCCTGATGCCTTCGGTGTTCGCCTTCGACGCCGCCGGTCGACCGATCCTGCGGTCCGAGTATGTGGAGCTTGCCGAGCTCAGCGCAACCGCCCCAGAGCAGATCGTGACGTACCGCATCAATCCTCGCGCCACCTGGTCGGACGGCACGCCCATCACCGTGGCGGACTTCGAGGCGCAGTGGAGAGCGCTCAACGGCACCGACCCGGCGTACCGGGTTGCCACAACCCAGGGCTACGACAAGATCGAGCGCGTGGCACAGGGAAGGGATGACCGAGAGGTCGTCGTCACCTTCGCGGAGCCCTACGTCGATTGGCGCGCCCTTTTCAATCCGCTTTACCCCGCTTCGACCACCGCCGATCCCCGCGTATTCAACGACGGATGGAGGGATCGGCCGCTCCTGACCGCGGGGCCGTTCACCTTTGAGAGCATCGACCAGACCGCAAAGTCCATCATCCTGGTGCGCAACGCGAGGTGGTGGGGCGAGCCGGCGAAGCTTGAGCGCATCGTCTATCGGGCGATGGACTCGGATGCGCAGATCGACGCGCTGGCGAACGACGAGATCGACTTCGCCAATATCGGGTCCAATGTGGACAATCTCCGGCGCGCCGAGGCCACTCCAGGCATCAGCGTCCGCGAGGCCAGCGCGCCGAACTATGTCCATATCACGATGAACGGCGCGAGCGAGGTGCTTCAAGATGTGAGGGTACGGCGGGCGCTGGCCATGGGCATCGACCGTGGCGCGATCGCCCAAGCCCTTCTCGGGCCGCTCGGGGTCCCCCTGACCCCGCTGGGAAACCACATCCTGATGGCGGACCAAGCCGGCTATCAAGATAACTCCGGCGACATTGGCTCGTACCTCCCGGAAAGGGCAAGGGCATTGCTCGACGAGGCCGGCTGGAGGCTCGATGGCACCAATCGGGCGAAGGATGGCAGGGACCTTGTCTTGCGGTACGTGATCCGCGCGCAGGTGGCGGAGGACCGGCAGGTGGCCGAGCTGGTCCGGGGTATGCTCGACGATCTGGGTGTCGAGGTGCAGATCGAGGCGGTACCGTTCGAGAGATTCTTCGAGGGATACATCGAGCAGGGGAACTTCGATCTCACCACGTTTGAGTGGTATGGCTCCGTCTTCCCGCTCAGCGCGGCGAAGGCGATCTATGGGGATGTCACGCCAGGGTCACCACTCGGCGTGCGATTGAACTACGCCCGCATCGGCTCACCCGAGATCGACCAGCTCTTCGATCGAGCGACCGCCGAGTTCGACCCCACAACGGCGATCGAGATCGCGAACGACATCGACGAGATGATCTGGCTCCAAGTCCATTCGCTGCCGCTCTATCAGCGCCCCGCCATCGTGGCGACGAAGTCTCACCTCGCGAACTTTGGAGCCTTTGGCTCGGCGACCATCGCCTATGAAGACATCGGGTTCACCGAACGTTCATGACGCAACAGCGGAAGCGTCGCGCCAGGTTCGCCCTGGTCTATCGGATATTCCGGCCCATCAATTGTTCAGTGTTGTTTGTTCACCCCGCTTCGCGGGCGCGGGACAACGGCTCATGGTCTATACCGGCATTGGGCAAAGTAGCTCGGGAACTCACATGGCGAGCGAACAGGAGAGATCAATGCTTCGGGGATTTCGGCGTTCCGCCGTCGCGGTCTTGGCCGCGGGACTCCTCACAGTCGGCTTGGCACCGGCAGCGTCAGCGTCAGCGCCTTCTTGGCTAATGTGCAACCCGCTGATCTGCCGGCCCATCTGACGATCCCACGGGGAAGGCGATGACCCGGCTGAGACCAGGTCTACTGGGCGTCCTCTGCAAGCTTGTCGAGCAGCGCTTTCACCTCGTCGGCTTGGGGAGCTTCGAGGCTCGTGAGGATGTCTAGCGCCTCGGTCCAGTACGGGCGGGCGGTGGATGCGCCCTGTGCCGCCTCCACCGCCAACCCAAGCGCCCGCAGGGTCAAGCCTTCCCCGTACCGTGAGCCCAGCGCTCGAAAGATCGCGAGGGCTTGCTCGTAGCTTGCGAATGCCTCATCGAACCGCTGTTGCTCCCTGTAGGCGTCACCGAGGTTGCTTAAGGCAAGACCCTCGTTGGAGCGATCGCCGATCTCCCGCCATATCACCAGACCCTGTGTCAAAGAGTTGATCGCCTCGTCGAAGCGACCCTGCTCTCGATAGACGACGCCGAGGTTGTTCAGTATTCCACCCTCGCCGACGCGGTCGCCGAGCTCGCGGGCGATCGCGAGGCTTTGTTCGAACAGGTCGATCGCCTCGTCAAAGCACCCTCGCGCGACGCGGACGTTCGCGAGGTTGTTGAGGACAGCGCCCTCGCGCGCGCGATTGCCGGCTTGCCGGTAGGCCGTCAGGCTGCGCTCGTAGTGGGCGGTCGCCTCCTCGAAGTTGCGCTGTTCATGGGAGATCACACCCATGTTGTTGCGCGCTGCAGCCTCAGCGGTACGGTCGCCAATACGTTGAGCGGCGCGAAGCGCGGCCTCACAGACCTTCTGCCAGTCGGACCAATGCGTACGAAGGTAGAAGAACTGGAACAGTTTGGCGCTCAGCCGCCAGGCAATGGAGGCGACAGGGTCTGGCGCGTGCGCGGCAGCCTGGCCTACGGCGGCGACGAGGTTGGCGCGCTCCGTCTCGAGCCAATCCAGCGCGGCCTCCTGGTCGCCGAACGGTTGACCGTTCCTGCGCTCGTCGTCTCCGCTGGCGCGGAGAGAGACCGGTTTGAGCAGCTCGTCGGCCTGCTCGGCGGCGCGGAGATACCAGCCGAGCCCCCGCTCGAGCGCCGAGGCCCGCGCAAGGTCGTCCTCTTCAACCTCCGCCCGCTCTCGGGCGAACAATCGGAGCAGGTCGTGGAAGCGGTACCGGTCCGGGCGCGGTGTCTCCAACAGCTGGGCGTCCACCAACCGCTCGAGGATCGCCTCGGCCTCTGCAACGGTGAGCTCGACCAACGCCGCGGCGACTCCCGGGGTGGCGTCGGGGCCCTCGAGTAGCCCAAGCAGGCGGAACGTCCGCGCCTCGGTCGGGGCAAGGATGCCGTAGCTGAGCTGAAAGGTCGCTCGGACCGCAAGCTCCCCGACCTGCAGCTCTCCCAACCTGCGGCGTTCGTCGGCCAGGCGGTTGGCCAGGGCGGCGACCGGCCAGGCCGGGCGGGCGCGCAGCCTTGCTCCCGCGATCCGGACGGCCAACGGCAAAAGCCCGCACTGCTGGACGACGAGGCGTGACTCAGCCGGCTCCCGCTCGATACGCCCGCGACCCCCGAGCCGGCCCAGCAGCTCGACGGCCTCGTCCTCGACGAGCACGTCCAAGCTAAGGGGGCCGGCACCTTCGAGATCCACGAGCGGGCTACGGCTCGTGATCAGGACCGCGCATCCATAGCTTCCGGGCATCAGCGGGCGCACCTGGCCGGCGTCGGCCGCATTGTCCAGCACGACGAGCACGCGCTTGCCGGCGAGGAGCGTTCGGTACAACGCAGACGCTGCCTGCAGGTCGGCGGGAGCGCTCCCGTCGGGAACACCGAGGGCGCGGAGGAACTGCCCGAGCACCTGCGTCGGCGCCAGGCGCTGCGGCTCGGCGCCACGGAGGTTCGCGTAGAGCACCCCGTCGTCGAACTGTGGCGCCAGCTCATGGGCGAGATGGATGGCGAGCGCGGACTTGCCGATCCCGGGCTTGCCGTCGATCGCCGACACCGCCAGCGTTGGGTCGGGGCCCTCGCCCGTGAGGGTGAGGTGCGCCCGCAGGGTCGCCAGCTCGACCTCGCGGCCGGTGAACTCGGCAATGTCGGGAGGCAGCTGGAAGGGGCGGGCCTGCCTGGGCGGGGCCCAGTCCAGCTCGGGCGCTTGACGGAGGACGTCTCGCTGCAGCGCCCGCAGCCTCGAAGAGTCAAGCCCCTGATCGAGGAGGAGCCCCAGACCCTCCTGGCAGGTCCGAGCCGCCTCCTCTTGCCGGCCGTTGCGGTACAGCGCGAGCGCGAACTGGCGGCGCAGTCCCTCGTCATATGGCTCTCGCATGACGAGCCCTTCCAGCTCACCAACCACCTCGGCGTGCTGGCCGAGCGCGAGCGCGCCCTCGATCTTGGTTTGCTGGGCCGCCCGCCGGAGGCCCTCGAGACGCGTGATCTCCCGGACGGCGAATGCCCGGTCCGCGACGTCGACGAGCGCGGGGCCGCGCCACAGCGCCAGAGCGGCGCGGGTGCGCTCGACCGCGGTGTGGGGGTCGTTGGCGGCCAGCGCGCCGCGTGCCCCTTCCACGAGCCGCTCGAAGTGGAACGCGTCGACCTGCTCGGCACGGATCCGCAGCGCGTACCCCGCGGCCTCTCCCGTGCCCTCAGCGACCAGGATCTCGAACCGAGCGCCCGCCTTCCGCTCTGGCTCCAGGATCTTACGCAGATGGAGCACGTGGCTGCGTAAGGTGATCGCGGCCCCCTCTGGCGCCGGGTCCCCCCACAGCCGCTCGATAAGCCGGGACCGTTGCACGACGCGGCCCGCCTCCAAGAGCAACGCGGCAAACACGACACCCTGCTGCGGACCGAGCCGGACCTGCCGGCCGCCGATCTCGATCTCCAGTGGGCCAAGTATCCGAATCTCCACGCGCCCCGTGTCCCCTTGGTAGGCCAGTAGCCCCGCGCGCGCTCGTGACCAGCCCGAGTTACTGGGATGTCCGGGCCGCCACCGCATACGTGCTCACGGGTATTGAGCTTACATACGGAGTCTGTATGGCGAAACCGCGTGAACGTGTGGGGCGCCAACCGCGGCCGGGCACAGGCTGCGCCAGCCTAATCCCGTACTGTACGGCGGAGGACCTCACAAGAAGTCCCATACTGCCCCGTTTTGCCCGATTCTCATCTTCCGGGGTGATGGCGCCAGCCAGCATGAGCTGCTGTGATGATGTCGCCTGGTCAGCGCCAAAAGCTGTGCATTCTGCCGCTCGCTCACCGCAGATCACCGGCTGGGCGGTTAGGGACGCCGACAGCACCGAGCGGCTGATGGACCACGCCGCCCAAGAACTCGTTGCCGTGGCAACCCTGACATCGACGAGTCGAAGGGCAGTCCTGCGCCCACCTCGGCGCTTGCCAGCTCGTGCTCGGGCCGTTCGCGCTGGCGCTCGACCCCACCCGCCCCACAGATACCCCTTTTGCGTCGAATCAGAAGACGGTGCCGGCGGCTTCGGCGTGGTCGGCCCAGGCGCGCAACGCCGCCGCGATGTGGGAGTACGAGGCTGCGGCCAGCGCGAGCGTGGCCGCGCCGCTGGCGTCATCGACGACCAGGAGCTGGTCAGAGCCCCTGGTCGTGGTCGTCAAGCGGCGCTCCCGCGCCGGGCTCACCCGAAACGTGAGGCTGTGATGCGTGCGGTAGCCCCCCGGGACGAGGGTCTCTACCAGCGTGTCGATCTGGCCGGCCAACGCGTCCACCGCGCGGGCCAGGTCGACGTCGCCCGGGTGATCGCCCGCCAGCCGGCGGGCGTGGAACAGCAGCGACTGCAGCACGTCGAGCAGCTCAGCAAGCCCCATCATGGAATCCCGTCCAGTCGCGGTCAGAAAGTGGTGGGACGGCCGGGAGGCCCGGCCCCGGGCCCGGGGCAACGACCGGGCCGGGCCTCCGGCCTCGCAGAGGCGCGGCGGTGTGGGGAAGGGAAAGGCGCTGCCATGCCCGTCACGGGAAGGAATGACGGCAGCCGACCAACACAGAGCCTCCCCTTCCCGGCCTCATCCGCGGGGCAGGTCATCGTCGGTCCACAGAGCCCGCAACCCGGAATCCGTCCTGGCGTCGGCCTGCAGGTCGACCGCCCGGGCGCGCAGCCGCTGCATACCGCACTCAGCCACGCCCCCGGGACCGCCTCACCCTCGTCGTAGACGTAGCGGGCGCCGTGGCACGGGGTGAACACCGCCGCCACGCCTGGCACGCCCGGGATGAACACCACCGTCGCCGACTTGGGATGCCGGGGCCGCGGCAAGGGTCCAACCAACCAAGCGCCCCTCACGGCGCCTGCTCCCCGCGCCTGCGCACCGGACGCAACACGCCAGCCGCAGCCGAACATTTCGAGCGGGCCGCGGCCACACACGCTGCGGCGTCGTCCGGTGCGACCAGCTCGGCCACGCCGACCCGCTCCACCCCGACGTACGCCTCGACCATCCCGAGCATGCCCAGCACCAAGCCTGGTGAGGCAGCGGGCCGATCGCGAACAACTCGCCGCCAACCCGGATCACGGCCACCCACCGGCCCTCCGACATCGGCCCGTCGACGGGCTCCGCCGCGGCGCTCACTGGCCACCCTCCTGTTTCTGGTCGGCCTCTGTCCACACCGGGCGCATGC
>Ga0187893_10003833_pt1 | contig 29613 bp, 20 predicted proteins | sample MA1701074metaG_FD_139574 | JGI IMG/M metagenome (GOLD analysis project Ga0187893, IMG submission 139574) | White microbial mat communities from a basaltic lava cave in the Kipuka Kanohina Cave System on the Island of Hawaii, USA - MA170107-4 metaG ...
ATGCAGTTCGACCGCGGCTTCCTCTCGCCGCACTTCGTCACGAACCCGGAGTCGGTCGAGTGCGTCCTCGAGGAGCCGTTCATCCTCGTGCACGAGGACAAGATCTCCTCCGTCGGCAAGCTCGTGCCGCTCCTCGAGAAAGTCTCCCAGGCGAAGAAGCCGCTCCTCATCGTCGCCGAGGACGTCGACGGCGAGGCGCTCGCGACGCTCGTCGTCAACAAGCTCCGCGGCATCCTCCAGTGCTGCGCGGTGAAGGCGCCCGGCTACGGCGACCGCCGCAAGGCGATGCTCGAGGACATCTCGACGCTCTCGGGCGGAAAGCCGATCTTCAAGGACCTCGGCATCGACCTCGAGAAGGTCACCTTCCAGATGCTCGGCCGCGCGAAGAAAGTGATCATCGACGCGGACTACACGACGATCCTCGAGGGCGCCGGCGACGACAAGGCGATCGAGCAGCGCTGCGCGCAGATCCGCGCGGAGTACGACGAGAGCGATTCCGACTACGACCGCGAGAAGCTGCAGGAGCGGCTGTCGAAGCTCTCCGGCGGCGTCGCGCAGATCCACGTCGGCGCGGCGACCGAGACGGAGCTCAAGGAGCGCAAGCGCCGGGTCGAGGACGCGCTGCATTCCGTGCGCGCGGCGCTCGAGGAGGGCGTGGTTCCCGGCGGCGGCACGGCGCTCGTGCGCGCGGCCGCGCGGCTCGACGGGCTGAAGAGCGACGTGGAGGACGAGCAGATCGGGATCGACCTCGTGAAGCGGGCGCTCGAAGCGCCGCTGCGCGTGATCGCGGAGAACGCGGGCGTGGATCCGTCGACCGCGGCGCGCCGCGTGCGCGAGGACGCGAAGGTCGGACTCAACGCCGAGACGGCGCAGTTCATCGACTTGAAGAAGGCGGGCATCCTCGATCCCGTGAAGGTGACGTGGACGGCGCTGTCGAACGCGGCGAGCGTCGCGGCGCTGCTGCTCACGACGGAGGCGATCGTGACGGAGATTCCCGAGCCGGAGAAGGAAGCCGCGGCCGGAGCCGGCGCGCCGATGATGTGAACGCGAAGGAACAACCGCACAGTACGCAAAGGAGAGAACCATGAACCTGAGACCGCTGGGCGATCACGTGGTGGTGAAGCCGCTGGAGGCGGAGGACAAGACGTCGGGCGGCATCATCCTTCCCGACACGGCGAAGGAGAAGCCGACGCGCGGCGAGGTCATCGCCGTCGGGCACGGCAAGGTGCTCCCGAACGGCAAGCGCGTCGACCCGCTCGTCAAGAAGGGCGACAAGGTCATCTACGGCCGGTACAGCGGCACCGACGTGAAGCTGGACGGCACCGAGTACAAGATCGTCACGGAGTCCGACATTCTCGCCGTCGTCGAGAAGTAGTCCGCCGACCGCTGACGACTGACAACTGAGGGAAGACCATGGCCAAGCAGCTGATGTTCGACGAGGAGAGCAACCGCAAGGTGCTCGAGGGGATCCGCAAGCTCGCGTCGGCCGTCAAGGTGACGCTCGGGCCGAGCGGCCGCAACGTCGTCATCGACAAGAAGTTCGGATCGCCGCAGGCGACGAAGGACGGCGTCACGGTCTCGAAGGAAGTCGAGCTCGAGGACCCGTTCGAGAACATCGGCGCGAAGCTGGCCAACGCCGCGGCCGAGAAGACGAACGACGCGGCGGGCGACGGCACGACGACGGCCGTCGTTCTCGTCGAGGCGATCTACTCCGAGGGCTTGCGCAACCTGGTCGCGGGCACGAACCCGACGCAGCTCAAGAGCGGCATCGACAAGGCCGTCGCCGCCGTGGTCGAGGCGGTCCAGAAGCAGTCGCGCCCCGTGAGCGGGCTCGAGGACTACCGCCGTGTCGCGATGGTCTCGTCGCACTTCGACGAGTCGGTCGCCGAGCTCGTCGCCAAGGCGATGGACAAGGTGGGCAAGGAGGGCGTGATCACCGTCGAGGAGGGGAAGAGCTTCGAGACCGAGGCGGAGTTCGTGGACGGCCTCCAGTTCGACAAGGGCTACGTGTCGCCCTACTTCGTGAACAAGCCGCAGTCGCTGTCCGTGGAGTTCGACGACGCGTACCTGCTCTTCACGGACAAGAAGCTCTCGAACGTGCAGGAACTGGTGCCGCTTCTCGAGCAGGTGGCTCAGACGGGCAAACCGCTCGTCATCGTGGCCGAGGAGGTCGAGGGACAGGCGCTCGCGGCGCTCGTGGTGAACAAGCTGCGCGGCGTGCTCCAGGTGGCGGCCGTGAAGGCCCCCGCGTTCGGCGACCGGCGCAAGGCGATGCTCGAGGACATGGCGATTTTGACGGGCGGCCGCGTGGTGGCCGAGGACACCGGCGTGACGATCGACAAGGTGAAGCTCGCGGACCTCGGCCGCGCCAGGCAGGTGAAGATCGAGAAGGAGAAGTGCACGATCATCGACGGCGCGGGGAGCCGCAAGGCCATCGAGAGCCGCGTGACGGAGCTGCGCGCGTCGATCAGGAAGACGACGAGCGACTACGACCGCGAGAAGTTCGAGGAGCGGCTCGCGAAGCTGACGGGCGGCGTCGCGCTCATCAAGGTGGGCGGCCCGACCGAGGCGGAGATGAAGGAGCGGAAGTTCCGCGTCGACGACGCGGTGCACGCCGTCAAGGCGGCGGCGCAGGAGGGCATCGTGCCCGGCGGCGGGACCGCGCTCCTGCGGTCGGTCGCGGCGCTGCGGGCCCTCAAGCTCGAAGGCGACGAGGCGATCGGCGCGCGGGTCGTCGAGCGCGCGCTCAAGTCGCCTCTGGCGAACATCGCGATGAACGCGGGCGCGGACCCGTCGACGGTGCTCGAGGACGTGTCGTCGAAGACGGGCGCGGTCGGGTTCGACGCGCGCACCGGCGAGCTCGTCGATCTCTTCAAGGCGGGCGTGGTCGATCCGACGAAGGTCGTCCGCTGCGCGCTTCAGAACGCGGCGAGCGTGTCGTCGATGCTGCTCACGTCGCGCGCGGTGGTCGTCGAGCTCAAGGAGAAAAAGAAGGCGGTCGCGGGGGCCGTGAAGTAGTTGGATGGAAAGAAGGACTACTACGAGCTCCTGAGCGTCGCCAGGACCGCGACCACGGACGAGATTCGCAGCGCGTTCCGCAAGCTGGCGCTCAAGTACCACCCGGACCGCAATCCCGGCGACAAGGAGGCGGAGGCGAAGTTCAAGGAGATCTCCGCCGCGTACGACGTCCTGTCCGACGACGAGAAGCGGAAGGCCTACGACCAGTACGGGCACGAGGGCCTGCGCGGCTACGCGCAGCGCGACTTTTCCGGCGCGTCGTTCGAGGACATCTTCTCCGCGTTCGGCGACCTCTTCGGCGGCGAGGGCGTGTTCGGCGACATCTTCGGGATGGGGCGCGGCCGTCGCGGTGCCGCGCGCGGCACGAGCCTCCGCGTGGAGGTGGAGCTCGACTTCAAGGAGGCGGCCCGGGGCGTCGAGAAATCGATCCTGATCTGGCGCCACGAGCCGTGCGGCGAGTGCGGCGGGAGCGGCGCGAAGAAGGGGTCGCGTCCGCAGACGTGCCGCGACTGCGGCGGTCGCGGCCAGGTCCTCCGAAGCGCGGGCTTCTTCAGCATCAGCCAGGCGTGCCCGACGTGCGGCGGCGCGGGGCACGTGATCTCCGATCCGTGCGCGAAGTGCCGGGGCGCGGGCGTCGAGCGCGTGCGGCGCGAGATCAAGGTGACGATCCCGGCGGGCATCGACGACAGCACGCGCATGCGCGTGGCGGGGCAGGGCGAGGCGGCGCCGGGCGGCGGCGCCCCGGGCGACCTCTACGTGGACGTCTTCGTGAAGACGCACGCGTTCTTCAAGCGCGACGGCGCGGACCTCTACTGCGAAATGCCGGTGCCGTTCTCGACCGCGGTGATGGGGGCGGAGATCGACGTGCCGACGATCGACGGGCGCGCGAAGCTCAAGGTGCCTCGCGGGACGCCGAGCGGTCAGGTGCTGCGACTCAAGGGGCAGGGGCTGCAGGTCCTCAACGGCCGCGGACACGGCGACCTGCTCGTGCGCGTGGTCGTGCACGTGCCGGCGAAGGTCTCGAAGCGCCAGGAGGAGCTCCTGGCGGAGTTCGACAAGCTGGACGGCGAGAACAGGAAGGGATTCTGGGAGAAGCTCTTTGGATAAGCCCGACGAGGTGAAGGCCGAGACGCAGCCGGTGCCGCCCGAGGCGAAGCCGGACGAGGTGATCGACCTGCGCGCCCGGCTGGAGGAGGCGGTGGTCGCCGCGAAGCGCTGGCAGGCCGAGTACGTGAACTACCAGGCGCGCGTGTCGCGCGAGCGCGAGCAGGACCGCAAGTACGCGCTCGAGGGCCTGCTGCGCGAGCTGCTGAGCGTGGCGGACGCGCTGCAGCGCACGCAGGCGCAGCTCGCGAGGGCGAACGCGGCGCCGGGCGTGCTCAAGCCGGTGGAGCTGGCGGAAAAGGAGCTCATGCGCGTGCTGGGCCGCTACGGCGTGAAGCCCGTCGAGGCGAAGGACGCGTTCGATCCGACGATCCACGACGCGATCGAGACGGTGGAGGCGGCCGACAAGCCGGACGGCATGATCGTCGAGGTGCTCGCGCCGGGCTACATGCTGAACGATCGCGTGCTTCGCCCGGCGACGGTGAGGGTGGCGAAGAAGGGGTGACGCGTCGCCAGACGGATCGGCCGTCCGGCGCGAGACGACGGAGGCCGGCCACGACCGTCGGCATGGCGATCACTCGCCGGGGATCATCCATCCGTCCGTGGACCAGAAGCAGCCCTTGTCGCCCAGCACGAAGGGGATGAAGCGCTCGACGTCGGGCACGTTCTCGCGCGCCAGCTCCTGGCCGGTCTTCGCGTCGAGCGTCACCAGTCCGAGGCCCGGCGCGGTGAAGAAGAGCTTTCCCGCGCGCTGCACGATGCGGCCGCAGAAGTCCTTGATGGCGTAGGTCCAGGCCGTCCTCCCGTCGGCGAGATTGACGCAGAGCAGCCTGCCGTCGGCGTTCGCCCAGTAGGCTGTGCCGTCGCCGAACTCGAGGTGGCCGCGGAACGTCGTCGCCACCTTCGGGTCCTGGTTGTCGCTCTGGATCGCCCACTGCTCGTCTCCGTCGTCCTTGAGGCACGCGAGCCGGTAGCCCTGGCGCGCCGCGTAAACGGCGCCCTTTCCGGCACCGATGAACGTGGTGGCGTCCGGCACCTTGAGCGTCCGCACCTTCCTGCCGGTGCCGAGCTCCAGCTCGTGCAGGTGCGAGCCCTCCAGCACGTACACGCCGCTGCCGACCACGCGCACGTCGCTCACATACCCGCACTCGCCGCGCCACGCCTCCTTCCCGGCCGCGGGATCGAGGAGCATCAGCCCGGCCCCCTCCGGTATGAAGAGCTTGTCGCCGGCCCACTCGAACGGGAACGGCCCGCGGGTGGGGCGGGTGTTCCACTCCCCTTTCTTCTCGCGCGTCTTGCCGTCGAAGAGGAACGCCTTCCCGCCCCACGTGGCGACGACCGTCGAGCCGCGCGCGGCCGGGCCGAACGGCAGCGTCGTGCCGGTGCTGCCGATCGGGATTTCGACGGCGATCGTGCGGGTCTCCAGGTTCACGCCCAGGAGCTGTCCGCGGTTGCTCACCGTCCAGACGAGCCCGTCGGCGAAGGCGGGGGCGGAGAGGAGATCGACGTTCTGCGTGTAGCGCAGCGGCGACTTCACGTCGCTCAGGAAGATGGACTTCGCGGGCACCACGCGTTCGCGCACCAGGTCGGTGCCGGAACGCTTGAAGCAGATGACGCCGCGGTCGCCCGCCTCCTGGATGTGCAGGTACTCCATCGCGGGTACGCTCCACGCGTGGCGGCCGGTCGTGATCTCGATCGCCGTGACCCTGCCGTCCTTGTAGAGGACGATCGCGCCGCCGACGGCCATGAAGTTCTTCGGGTAGCCGTTGCCGCTGGGCGTCCACGACCACGCGGGCGCGCGCTTGACGACGTCGAACGCGAAGATCTCGTACTTCATGTTCGTGTAGACGAGGAGCGAACCGGAGAGGAACCGGAACTCGAACTTGTCGGCGTCCGGCATCGGGACGGCGAACTGCTGCTGCCCCTTCTTCCAGTCGAAGGCCACGATCGCGCGGGGGGCGCGCGTGGTGCGGAACACGTACAGGTTGTCCTCGTCGTACGCGACGTAGTAGCTGCCCGTGTGGGAGATCCCCCACTTCTCGTCCTTCTTCCCGTTCTTCAGCCAGTAGGCCCACATCTTTTCCTCGTCGCGGACGATGACGCGATCGTCGGTGACGGCGACGGGCTGTGCCAGGAACTCCTCGGTCTGCCAGCGGTTCTTGCCGTCCCGGAGGCCGAGCGACGTGACGCGGAAGTTGTCCTTCCTCGGCACCGTGTAATAGACGAAGTGCTCGTCGTTCACCAAGAGGGTGGTGCCCTTGTGGACCTCGTCGCTGCGGAAGTTCCGCTCCAGCTTCTGCTTCTCCGGGCTCCAGAAGTAGAAGTCGGTCCAGACCTGCGTGACGTTCCTGTCGATCGTCCCGGTCCTGTCCATCGGGTGCCCGCTCTTGCCGACGCGCAGGAGGATGTGGTTGCGCAGGCCGTGGATGGCGAGGTTCGCGTCCTGGAAGCCGTAAAGGACGTCGCCGCGGTCGTTGTTGTCGAGCTTGAACTGCCAGGCCTGCTGGTGGGTGACCAGGTCGAAGCCGGTGAAGGTGAGCGTCTCAACGTCCTTCGCGTAATTGGCGCCCTGCCACTTGTAGCGCTGCTTCTCGTCGACCGTCTTCTCCTTGGTCACGACGATCACCCACGTGCCGTAGAAGACCGGCTTCATGGGGGCGAGCTTGCACGGGAGCTCCCAGAGCTGCCTGCCGGTGTCGGCGTCGACGGCGTAGGCCTTGTCCTGGGGCGGCTTGGGGGTCGCGACGAGCACGTTGTACTGCGTGACGTAGTCGAAGGTGACGTCCTTGAGCACGTCGTGCGGGAAGGAGCGATGGTCCGGGAAGGCGAGCAGTCGCGCCTCGCGTTCGATCCTGGCGATCTGGGAGCGGTCGACGCGGACGCGCTTGCCGTCGGCCTGGACGACCTCGACGAAGCCGCAGAAGTCGTAGACGCGGCCTTCGAGCTTCTTGTTGTCCTTGGTGTGGACGACGTCGGCCAGGAGGGCGAGCAGGGCGAGGAGGGTGGTCATGCCTTAAGGATATCCACGACGGCGGGGAATGTCAGACATCTCATTTCGAAGATCGCCCCGGTCACGGCGGTCACGGCGGGGCCCTGCTTGACCCACGTCCCCCGATCCGCTATAACTGGCCCCTCATTTCTCGGGAGCTCATCCGCATGCCGACCGCCGAAGACACCGCCAGCCTCAAGGACGTGTTCTCGACCGAGGATCTGCCCATCGTGCGCATCGTCGACTTGCGCCGCACGGTGCACACGAGCATCGAGCGCCGCGACGAGCTGGAGACGCTCCTGGAGAGCGCCGCCGACGTCACGAAAAAGCTCTCGAGCGAGAACAAGGCGGAGACGCGCCGCGCGACGATGCTCTGGGTGCTCGGTCGCGTGGAGGACGCGGTGCCGATCCTCGAGAAGGCGCGCGGAAGCAAGGAGAAGTCGTACCTGCTGGGCGTGTCGTACCTGGACCTGGGCCGGGCGCAGGACGCGGTCGCGCAGCTCAAGGACGCGCTCGACGCCGATTCGGGCGACGCGTGCATCGTGGCGTCCTACGCCGAGGCGCTCGTCCGGGCCGGCCAGTACGAGGACGCGGAGAAGCAGCTCGAGCGGGCGGGCAAGAAGTTCGACGGCAACGCGGAGGTGCTCTACGCGCGCGGGCTCTGGCACGACATGCAGGGGTTCCGCACGAAGGCCATCGAGGCGTACGAGGCCGCGATGGAAGCGGAGCCGGGCCACGCGCGGTCGCTCTTCCGCCTGGCGTACACCTGCGACCTCCTGGGCGACGACGCGCGCGCGATGGAGCTCTACGAGCAGCTGCGCAAGATGCGTCCGCTGCACGTGAACACGATGCTCAACCTCGGCGTGATCTACGAGGACCGCGGCGAGTTCGACAAGGCGGCCGACTGCTTCCGCTCCGTGCTCGACTACTTCCCCACGCACGCCCGCGCGCAGCTCTACCACCGGGACGCGACGGCCTCTCTCAACATGTACTACGACGAGGACGCGGCGCGCCGCGAACTGAAGGTCATCCAGGTCCTGTCGCAGCCGCTGGCCGAGATGCAGTTCTCCCAGCGCGTGCGCAGCGGCCTCCAGAACCTCGGCTGCAAGACGATCGGCGACCTCGCCGCGAAGAGCGAGGACGAGTTCCTGGAGATCCCGAACTTCGGCAAGACGTCGCTCAAGGAGATCAAGGACTTCCTCGCGTCGAAGGGACTGTCGCTCTCGACGGGCGGCAAGCCGGCGGCGCCGGCGCCCGCGGCGCCGGTCGGCAACGTCGAGGGCAAGCAGCTCACGGACTTCGAGTGGTCGGGGCGCATCCGGAAGATCTTCGAGCGGTTCAACATCATGACGGTGGGGGACCTCCTCAAGCGGTCGGAGTCCGAGCTGCTCGCGAGCAAGAACCTCGGCATCACGTCGATCAAGGAAATCCGGCGGAAGCTCGGCACGCTCGGCGTGGCGATGAGGCCCGAATAGCGGAACACGGGAGACGGCTCACGGAACACGGCCTCCGCGCGCGTGATTATCTGTGAGGCGCGGCGTCCATGAGATAGCGTGCTCCGTGATTCGTGATCCGTGTTCCGTGATACGCGATGGATGAATCCCGCCGCATTCTGTTCCTGATCTTCTCCGGGCTTTTCGGCCTCGTCGTCGGCAGCTTCCTCAACGTCGTCATCTTCCGGCTGCCGCGCAACTGCATGTCGATCGCCGGCGGGCGCTCGAAATGCCCGTCGTGCCGCACGCTCATCGCGTGGTACGACAACGTCCCGGTCGCCAGCTGGCTCGTGCTCGGCGGCACGTGCCGCACGTGCGGCGTGCGCATCTCGCCGCGGTACGCGCTCGTCGAGCTGCTGACGGGGCTGCTCTTCCTGGCCGCCGGGTACCTGCAGCTCTGGCGGCCGACGCTCGACGCGCCCGTCGAGCGCGTGACCCAGTTCGTCATCCACGCGTACCTCATCAGCGCGATCGTCGCGTCGACCTTCATCGACATCGACTGGGAGATCCTGCCGGACGAGATCAACCGCAGCGGGCTGGCGCTCGGGCTCGTCGCGGGCGCGGGCCTGCCGGCGGTGCTCTTCGGGGAGGTCCCCCGGACGATCGCGTGGCTCGGCTGGCTTCCGGACGCGCTCCGGCCGCACGCGTGGGGGCTCGTGCACTCGGGGCTCGGGGCGGCCGCGGGCGGCGGATCGATGTACGCCGTGAACATCCTGGGCAAGATCCTGTTCCGGCGGAAGCTGGCGCGGCTGAAGCTCGACGACGCGATGGGGTTCGGCGACGTGAAGTACCTCGCGTTCCTCGGCGCGTTCCTCGGATGGCAGGGGATGGGGCTGACGTTCCTCGTGTCGATCTTCGCGGGCGCGCTGTGGGGCGTGGGGAAGGGGCTGGTGACGCTGCGGTTCGACCGGGCGCTGCTGGAGCGGCCCGAGCGGATGGGGTTCGGCTCGGTGTCGTGGGCGATGGGGAAGGTCCCGTTCGGTCCGTTCCTGTCGGTGGGGGCGCTGGCGGTGCTCTTCGCGAAGCCGTGGCTGGTGCGCGCGATCCAGGCGTACCTGGAGCTGTTCCAGGGTCCGCGCGGATAGCTGCGGAAGCCGGACCGATGTGCCGATACACCCCTCAGAGCTTGTGAGAGAGGGGAAGATGAAGCAGCTTCTGAATCTGTTCGTCATCGCCGGCGCGTCGCTGTCCGCGGTCGGCTGCGCGGGCGTGGATCTCGAGGGGCGCGTCGAGGAGCTGACGCGCGAGCGCGAGGATCTGCAGCGCCGCAACACGCAGCTCGAGGGGCAGCTCGCCGCCGCGGAGGCCGGACGCGCGTCGCTCGAGCGCGACCTCGCGAGGCGGCCCGCGAAGACGACGAACGCGGACATGGACCTTCCGCCGGGGCTGCGCGAGAAGGGCGTCGGCATGAGCCGCCGCGGGAACGACACCGTTCTGGAGCTGCCGAGCGACGTCTTCTTCGCGTCGGGATCGGCGACCCTGGCGAAGGACGCCGAGCGGACGCTCGCGCAGGTGGTCGACGTGGTGAGGAAGCACGCGGCCAGCGGAGCGCTCATCCGCGTCGAGGGGCACGCCGACAGCGATCCGGTGCGCCGCTCGAAGTCGAAGTGGCACTGCAACTGGGAGCTGTCGTTCGAGCGGGCGCACGCGGTCGTGCACTTCATGATCGAGAAGGGGATCGACCCGCGGAACCTCGCGTGCGACTGCTACGGCGAGTTCCACCCGCAGGACGCGAAAAACAAGGCGAAGAACCGCCGAGTCGAGATCGTAATCAGCCGCTGAAGCGGCCGATCGCGCCAGTCCGGGTTCCCACGTCCCACGTCCGAGGCGAGCCCGCTTCGGAACTGCGAGGCCATTCCGATCCGCCGTCAACGGTCGCGCCATGCCGGACAGCCGCGGCGGACCTTGGACATTGGACTTTGGACTTTGGACTCTTCTATAATTCCGCCTCCCAGCGGCCCTTTTCCCCCGTCTTGGAGGCTTGCGCGTCTCGATGGGAAAATACGACACCAAAGACATCCGCAACGTGGTCCTCGTCGGCCACGGCGACTCCGGGAAGACGTCCCTGGCCGACGCGCTCCTGTTCAAGGCCAAGGCGACAAACCGCCCCGGGTCGCTCGACGAGGGCACGAGCGCCTTCGACTTCGAGCCCGAGGAGAAGGACCGGAAGTGCTCGATCGACCTCGCGGTCGCGTTCTGCTCGTATCTGGGGCGGGAGATCAACCTGCTGGACGCGCCGGGGCGTTCCGACTTCGTGGGCGAGGCCGTCAGCGGACTCAACGCGGTCGAGACGGCTCTCCTCTGCATCCACGCAGGCACCGGCATCGCCGTCAACACGCGCAAGATGTGGGACCGCGCGAAGCAGGCGGGCGTGGCGCGCGCGATCGTGATCAACAAGCTCGACGCGGACAACGTGAACTACGCCGAGCTCGTGAAGTCGGTGATCGAGACCTTCGGCCCCGAGTGCATCCCGTTCAACGTGCCGAGCGACACGGGCGGGGCGTTCAAGGGCGTCGTGAGCGTGCTCGAAGCGGCGGACAAGCTCCCCGCGGAGGCGAAGGACATCGCCGTCAAGGCGAGCGAGGACCTGCACTCGATCGACGACGCGCTGCTCGAGAAGTTCATGTCGGACCAGCGCGCGACGCCCGAGGAGATGGCGAAGGCCCTGCCGAAGGCGCTCGCCGCCGGGAAGGTCGTGCCGATCCTCTGCGCGTCCGTGAAGCGGGACGCCGGCGTCGCGGAGGTGCTCGACTTCATCGCGAAGTACTGCCCGTCGCCGGTGGACGTGCCGCCGCGCAGGGGGCTCGACCAGGAGAAGAAGGCGGAGCTCACGCGTGACGCCTCCGCCTCCGCGCCGCTCTCGGCGCAGGTCTTCAAGGCGATCGCGGACCCGTTCGTGCAGCGCCTGGCGTACGTGCGCGTCTACAGCGGCACGCTGTCGAACAGCGAGCAGCTCTTCAACCAGCGCACGGGCCGGGCGGGCCGCATCGGGGGCATGTTCAAGCCGTTCGGCAGGGAGCAGCGCTCGGCGACCGCGGCCATCGCGGGCGACATCGTCTGCGTCACGAAGGTCGACGAGCTCAACACGTGCGACACGGTGTGCAAGCCGGATGCCCTCATCCACTACCCGGCGTTCAAGTTCCCCGCGCCGATGGTCTCGCTCGCCGTCGAGGCCAAGAGCAAGCAGGACGTGGCGCGCATGTCGGAGTCGATGACGAAGATGGCCGACAGCGACCCGTGCTTCAAGTACATGCGCGACCCCGGGACCGGCGAGGCGGTGATCAAGGGGATGACGAAGCTGCACCTCGATGTGTCGCTCGCGCGCCTGAAGCGCAAATTCGACGTGCAGGTGCTGACGCACCAGGCGCGGATCGCCTACAAGGAGGCGATCGTCGGATCGGCCGAAGGGCACTACAAGCACAAGAAGCAGTCGGGCGGCCGCGGCCAGTACGGCGAGGTGTACCTGCGCGTGCGGCCGACGACGCGCGGGGAGGGCTTCAAGTTCACCGACTCGATCACGCAGGGGCGCATCCCGCAGCAGTTCGTTCCGCCGATCGAGAAGGGGATCCGCGAGGCGCTGGAGCGCGGCGTCATCGCCGGCTACGTGGTCGTCGACGTGGAGGTCGAGGTGTTCGACGGCTCCTACCACGAGGTGGACTCGGGGCCGGAGTCGTTCAAGCTGGCGGGCTCGAAGGCATTCAAGGAGGCGTTCAAGGCGGCCAAGCCCTGCATGCTGGAGCCGATCGTGAACATCGAGGTGGTCGTGCCGGCGCGCTTCATGGGCGACATCACGGGTGACCTGTCGAGCCGTCGCGGCCGCATCCAGGGGATGGACAGCCAGGGCAACCTCCAGGTCGTGCGCGCGACGATCCCGATGAAGGAGATCCAGGACTACGAAACGCAGCTCCAGTCGGTCACCGGCGGCGAGGGCGCGTTCACGTTCGAATTCTCGCACTACGACCCGATGCCGTCGAACCTGGCGAACGAGCTCATCGCGGCGAAGAAGGCGGACGAGGCGGAGGAGTAGGCCGGGAGCGCGGCCGCGGCCCCGCCCGATTCCCGGTCTGCTCCGTGCCTCCGCGCCTCGTGCTTATCCTCGGTGTTCCCTCCGCGGTCTCCGCCCTCCGTGTGCTCGCGTGATCCGTGATCGAACTCGCGGCGCTGATTCCCTGGCCGAAGCGCGCACGGGCGAGGCATAATTACGGGCGGACTTGCGCTACGCTCGGAATGGGGCAGAATCGTCATTGGGAAATGGCCCAATGGCTCAATGACCCGATGAGGGAATCCTAATGGTCAGCCTCGAAGAGCTCCTGCAGTTGCTCGTGCAGCGCGGCGGTTCGGACCTCCACCTGGCGGCCGGCTCCCCGCCGCGGCTCCGCATCGACGGCCAGCTGCGGCCCACGGAGTTCGAGACCCTCACGAAGGACGAGGCGCAGAAGCTCGTCTACGGCATCCTCTCCGACGACCAGATCGCCCGCTTCGAGAAGGAGTGGGAGCTGGACTTCTCGTTCGGCGTCGAGAACCTCGGCCGCTTCCGCACGAACGTGTTCCTCCAGCGCGGCTCCATCGGCGCCGTCTTCCGCCTCGTGCCGAACGCCGTGCGCGGCTTCGACGACCTCGGCCTGCCCCGCAAGACCTGCCAGGACCTCTGCGCGCTGGTGCGGGGCCTCATCCTCGTGACCGGCGCCACCGGCTCGGGCAAGTCCACCACGCTCGCGGCGATGGTCGACTACATCAACGCGACCGAAAACTGCCACATGATGACGATCGAGGACCCGATCGAATTCGTCCACCGCAACAAGAACTGCCTCATCAACCAGCGCGAGGTGGGCACCGACACGCACGACTTCAAGAACGCTCTGCGCCACGTGCTGCGCCAGGACCCGGACGTCGTCCTCATCGGCGAAATGCGCGACCTCGAGACGATCGAGGCCGCGCTCATCATCTCCGAGACGGGCCACCTGACGTTCGCGACCCTCCACACGTCGGACGCCGTGCAGACGATCAACCGCATCGTCGACGTCTTCCCGGCCTACCAGCAGCAGCAGATCCGCACGCAGCTGTCGTTCACGCTGTCGGGCGTCTTCTGCCAGCAGCTCATCCCGAAGTCCAACGGCAAGGGGCGCTGCCTCTCCACGGAGATCATGATCGCCAACGCCGCGATCCGCAGCCTCGTCCGCGAGAACAAGGCGCACCAGGTGTACTCCGTCATCCAGACCTCGGGCAAGATGGGCATGAAGACGATGAACCAGTCCCTCTACGAGGTGTACAAGGCCGGCCACCTGACGTACGAGGACGCCCTGCAGTTCAGCGGCGACCAGGAGGACCTGAAGAAAACGTTCCAGCGCGGGATGTAGCTCTCGATGTCCAACCTCCCCAAGCTCGTCAAGAAGACCCTCGCGGACGTGCTCCTCCAGGAGGGCATCGTCGCGCCGAACCATCTCACCGACGCCCAGCAGCGCCAGAAGACGTCGGGCGAGCCGCTCAGCGCCGTGCTCACGAAGATGGGCGTCCTCTCCGAGGTCGACCTCGCGCGCGCCCTCTGCAAGCAGTACAACCTTCCGTACATCGACGCCTCGCGCTACTCCGTCCCGAAGGACGTCTCCGGCCTCTTCACGGCCGACGACATGATCAAGCACAAGTTCGCCCCCATCGACAAGATCGGCAAGGTGCTCCTGATCGCGCTCGGCGACGTGCCGGGGGCCGACTTCATCGAGATGCTGGAAAAGCGCACCGGCTCGACCGTCTTCGTGTACGTGACGACCGTGAGCCAGCTGACGAACGCCGTGAAGAAGCACTTCGCCAACGGCCAGAAGTAACCGACCGCGGGGGTCGCGATGAGGGACAAGTTCGCACAGCGCGTCCGGAAGGCGCTCGCCAAGCACGGGGCCCTCGAGCTCTCGCGGCTCGACGAGGCGTACGGCATCGCCGAACGCGAGGACGCCGTCTCCTTCTCCGAGGTCCTCTTCGAGCGCGGATACGTCGACGAGATGTCGTACCTCTCCGCGATCTCGCTCGAGACGAACTTCCCGCCGATCGACCTCGACAAGGTGGCGCCGGACACCGCTGCGCTCACCGTCATCAACCAGGACCTCGCGTCCTACTACTGCGTCCTGCCCGTGTCGAAGGCGGGGAACATCCTGACGCTCGCCGTCGGCCAGCCGTTCGACATCCTGAAGCTCGACGACCTCCGGCTCCTCACCAACTCCGAACTGCGCCCGCTCGTCGGCACCGAGCGCTCGATCCGGCGCAACCTGTCGCGCGCCTACACGACCGACGAGTGGGACGGCATGCCGGGCACCGGCGAGGAGGCGGGCGAGCCGTCGAGCATGGCGGCGGCCATGGCGACGGCGATGGCCGGCGGCGACGCCCCGGCCGACGGCGGCCTCGAGGTCGCCGAGAAGAGCACGGACGACGTCGTAGACATCGCGCAGGCCGTCGAGGAGGCGCAGGGGTCGCCCGTCATCAAGGTGATGAACACGCTGATCGTGCAGGCCCTGCGCGACAAGGGCAGCGACATCCACATCGAGGCGTACGAGAAGCAGTCCATCGTGCGCTTCCGCGTGGACGGCGTGCTCAAGGACATGGCCACCCCGCCGAAGACGATGCACAACGCGATCATCTCGCGCATCAAGGTCATGTCGCAGCTCGACGTAGCCGAGCGGCGCATCCCGCAGGACGGCAAGTTCCAGGTGCGTTTCGAGGGCCGGCAGGTGGACTTCCGCGTGTCGATCCTGCCGTGCATCCACGGCGAGAAGGCGGTCGTCCGCATCCTGGACTCCAGCTCGCTCAACCTCGGCATCAGCCAGCTCGGCTACGAGCCCGACGCCGAGGCCGCGTTCCGCCGGTCGCTCGAGGCGTCGTACGGCCTGATCCTCCTCACCGGGCCGACCGGCAGCGGCAAGTCGACCACGCTCTACGCGTCGCTGCGCGAGGTGCTCAACCCGGAGGAGAACGTCGTCACGATCGAGGACCCGGTCGAATACCAGCTCGACGGCGTGGTGCAGACGCCCGTCAACGTGAAGGCGGGACTGACGTTCGCGATGGCGCTGCGCTCGACGCTGCGCCAGGATCCGGACATCATCATGGTCGGCGAAATCCGCGACTTCGAGACCGCGGACATCGCCGTCAAGGCCGCCATCACGGGCCACCTGGTGCTGTCGACGCTCCACACGAACGACGCCGCCAGCGCGATCACGCGCCTCACGGACATGGGCGTGGACGCGTTCATGGTGTCGAGCTCCGCGGTGCTCGTCGCCGCGCAGCGCCTGTGCCGGCGGCTCTGCGACAGCTGCAAGGCGCCGCTCGACGCGCTCCCGGCGAAGGACGAGCAGCAGCGGATGGGGTTCGTCAAGGGGGACGACCTCAAGGGGCTGCGGAAACCCGTCGGGTGCGCGAACTGCAGCGCCGGCTACCGCGGACGCTTCGCGATCATCGAGGCGCTCGAGGTCGACGACAACATCCGCCGCATGATCATCCAGGAGCGCCCGCCCGCGGAAATCAAGGCGTACGCGATGACGAAGGGCATGCTCACGCTGCGCCGCACGGGACTGCTCAACGCGCTCCGCGGCAAGACGTCGCTCGAAGAGGTCGTGAGGATGACGATGGGAGATTAGGATGGGGATCGGATCACGGAACACGCATCGGGGAACACGGCGGAAGAGCCTCGGCCCGTGCTCCGTACTCCGTGCTCCGTGAGCTGAGCCCAAATATGCTCGACAAGTTCCGACAGCGCATCAAGAAGGTGCTCGTCAAGCACGGCGTCCTCGAGGAGGGCCGCGCCACGGAGTCCCTCGCCCTGTCCGAGTCGGAGGACGCGTCGTCGTACGCCGACTGGCTGATCGAGAAGGGCTTCTGCGGCGAGTTCGCGTACCTCGGCGCGATGGCGCAGGAGACCAACCTGCCGCCCGTGGACGTGGACAAGGTGGCGTTCGACGAGGCCGCGCTCGCGGTCATCAACCCGGAACTGGCGCAGTACTACTGCGTGCTGCCGGTCTCGAAGATCGGCGGCGTGCTGACGCTGGCGGTCGGGAACCCGTTCGACATCCTGAAGCTCGACGACCTGCGCACGCTCACGGACTGCGACCTGCGGCCGGTGCTCGGCACCGAGGGCGCGATCAAGCGCAACATCGGGCGCGCCTACCAGGGCGTGGCCCGAACCGGCACCACCACCGTCACCAGCACGGACCTCGCCACGAAAATCGGCGCCGTGGCGGCGGACCAGGACGACGGGGACGACATCGAGCTCAAGAAGGAGGCCCAGGAGGTCATCGACGTCAGCAAGGAGGTCGAGGGCGCGAAGGACGCTCCGATCGTCAAGACGGTCAACATGATCGTCGTCAACGCGCTCAAGCAGAAGGCGAGCGACATCCACATCGAGCCGTTCGAGAAGTACGTCCGCGTCCGGATCCGGATCGACGGCGTGCTGCGCGAGGCGCCCGCGCCGCCCCCCCAGATGCACAACGGCGTCATCTCGCGCATCAAGATCCTGTCGAACCTCGACATCGCCGAGCGGCGCGTCCCGCAGGACGGGAAATTCCAGGTGCGCTTCGAGGGCCGTCAGATCGACTTCCGCGTCTCGATCATGCCGACGATCTACGGCGAGAAGGCCGAGCTGCGCGTGCTCGACTCGTCGTCGCTCAACGTCACGCTCAACCAGCTGGGCCTGTCGCCCAGCTCGGAGCAGGCCTTCCGGCGGGCGATCGGCGCCTCCTACGGCTGGGTGCTCGTGACGGGTCCCACGGGATCGGGCAAGACGACCACGCTCTACGCGGCGCTGCGGGAGATCCTGAACCTGGAGGAGAACACCGTCACGGTCGAGGAGCCCGTCGAATACCAGCTGGAGCGCATCAACCAGGTGCCCGTCAACGTCAAGCGCGGGCTGACGTTCGCCTCGGCGTTGCGGTCGATCCTCCGCCAGGATCCGGACGTCATCATGATCGGCGAGGTGCGCGACTTCGAGACGGCGGATATCGCCGTCAAGGCGTCGATCACCGGCCACCTCGTGCTCTCGACGCTGCACACCAACGACGCCGCCAGCGCGATCACGCGTCTCGTGGACATGGGCGTGGACGCGTTCATGGTGGCCAGCTCGGTCATCATGGTCGGCGCGCAGCGGCTCATGCGGAGACTCTGCGAGAAATGCAAGGCGCCGCTGGACACGGTCCCGCCGAAGGACCGGCTGCTCCAGATGGGCTTCGCGAAGGAGGAGATCGCGCGCGCGAAGTTCTGCAAGCCCGTCGGGTGCAGCTCGTGCGGCGGCGGCTACAAGGGACGCTTCTGCGTGATGGAGGCGCTCGAGGTGACGCGCGACGTGCAGCGCATGATCATCGAGGGGAAGGCGGCCACCGACATCAAGGCGCACGCGCTCGGCACCGGCATGGCGACCCTGCGCCGGAGCGCCTGCCAGGCGGTGCTGGAGGGGAACACGTCCATCGACGAGATGCTGCGCAACACCATGGGGGATTGAAGCGGATCCCGGATTCCGATCCCGGGTCGTGAGGACGGGGGGTCGCATGCGTCGAACCCCGCGTGGTGCAGGAGCAGGCTGGGATCGGGAAATCTGGAATCGGGAATCCACCGACGTTGTGTCCACCGTGAAATGATGTAGAATCATGCGAGCGGAGGACTTGGGATGGCCGTTTTCACCTACGAAGCGCGCAGCGCCGAGGGCAAGAAGATCGACGGGACGATCCGCGCCGCGGACCGCTCGGCGGCGACCTCGGAGCTGAAGAAGCGCAACCTGACCGTCACGACGCTCAACGAGCAGAGGTCGGCGCCCAAGCGGGGGCTCTTCGGGCCGCCCCGGGCCCGCGCGCGCACCAAGGACATCGCCGTCGTCACGCGCCAGCTCTCGACGATGATCTCGGCCGGCATCCCGCTGCTCGAGTCGATGGAGATTCTCCACGAACAGGCGAGCGACCCGGGCTTCCGCGGCGTGCTCGATACGATCATCGAGCGCGTGCGCTCGGGAACGGACTTCTCCACCGCGCTCTCAGAGCACCCGAAGTGCTTCTCCGGCATCTACGTGAACATGGTGAGGGCCGGCGAGGCGGGCGGCCAGCTCGACACGATCCTCAACCGCCTGGCCGACTACCTCGAAGCGATCGAGGAGATCAAGCGCGAGGTGCGCGCGGCCCTGACCTACCCGGTCGTGTCGCTGGCCCTGATCCTGATCATCACCATCGGCCTGGTCGTCGGCGTCGTCCCGCGGTTCAAGATGATCTTCGACCAGCTGCAGATGAACGACCGGCTGCCGCTGCCGACGGTCCTGCTCCTGACCGTCAGCGACTTCATGCGCAACCGCTTCCTGCTCATGGTGGCGATGATCGCCGCGATCATCATCGGTTTCATGCTCTACATCCGCACGCGCGCGGGACAGCGCGTGTGGCACTGGTTCCTGCTGCACGTGCCGGTCTTCGGACCACTGTTCCGCAAGGTCGCGATCTCGCGCTTCGCGCGCACGTTCTCCACGCTCATCCAGTCCGGCGTCCCGATGCTCTCCGCGCTCGACATCGTCGCGGGCACGTCGGGCAACCGGATCGTCGAGGAGGCCGTCCTCAAGGCGAAGGACGCGGTCTCGAAGGGCGAAACGCTCGGCGAGCCTCTGGCGGCCACCAAGGTGTTCCCGCCGATGGTCACGCGCATGATCTCGATCGGCGAGAAGACGGGCGCGCTCGAAAAGCTGCTCTCGAAGATCTCCGAGTTCTACGACTCGGAGGTGCGCGCCGCGGTGAAGGCGCTCACGTCGCTCATCGAGCCGCTGCTCATCGCGATCATGGGCATCCTGGTCGGCAGCATCGTGCTGGCGATCTTCCTGCCCATCATCGAGATCCAGAAGAAGCTGGCGGGGTAGCGCGGTGCGGCGGGAGGCGGCGACGCCATGAGCCCCGCGGACCGTCCGCTCTCGGAGTCCCGGCTGGAGAGCCGCCTCAACCGCGCGATGGCGATCCGCCTCGGCGTCGCGCTGCTGTGCCTCACGGCCGTGATGGTCTTCGAGAGCGGACTGCGCGCGTTCTCGCCTCAGCCCCACTACTTCGTGCTGACCGCCGCGTGCATCGTCAACCTCGGCTACATGATCGCGGCGCGCTGGGGCGCCAACCTCCGGCGGCTGGCCGTCCTTCAGCTCGTGACCGACGTCGCGATGGTGACCGCGCTCGTCTACCTGGTCGGGCCGCAGCGGTGGTACGTGCTGCTCTACTTCCTCGTCGTCATCGGCGGCGCCGCCCTCATGGGCCTGCGCACCGCCATGTCCATCGCACTCCAGTCGGCGCTCTTCCTGGGAGGCGTGGCCGCGCTCTACTACTCGTACAGCGAGACCGGACTCTGGCTGGTGGAGAAGCGCGTCCTCGAGGACACCGACAAGCGGATCGGGTTCCTCGGCTCCTACGCCGCGTTCTGCGGGCTCGGGCTCGTGGCCGTCGCGTTCCTGGCGGGCAAGCTCTCGGAAGAGGCGCGCGAGGCGCGCATCATCAACGACGAAATCCTGCAGAACATGGCCGGCGGCGTCGTCGCCGTCGACCGCCTCGGCTCCATTGTCTACGCCAACGAGCAGGCGCGCGGCATGCTCTCCATGCGCAACGGCGCCTCCGGCGAGGAGTACTCCCGCGCCCTCCCTCGCGAGGTCGCCGCGCTCTTCCAGCGCGCCATCTCCGGAGGCGAACGCGTGAAGGAGGAGATCGTCGTCGGCGGGCGGCCGGTCGAGATCGCCATCTCCCACCTCGGCGACGGGCGCCTCGGCAACATCCGCGGCGTCGTCGCGATGGTGAACGACCTGTCGCTCCGGAGCGAGATCGAGAAGGTCACCGAGCAGGCCGGCCGCTTCCGCGCGCTCCTCGAGATGAGCGCCGGCATCGCCCACGAGATCCGCAACCCGATCGCCTCCATCCGCGGCGCCGCGCAGGAACTCCAGACCGCGCGGTTCCCGGACCCCGACGACCGGAAGCTCCTCGACGTCGTGATGCGCGAGAGCGACCGCCTCGACAAGATCATCACCGACTTCCTCGAGTACGCCAGCGACCGCCCCATCCAGACGTCGCTCGTCAACCTGTCGGAGCTCCTGCAGGAGGTGGCGACGCTCCTCGAAGCGCGCGACACCGAGCGGAAGATGACGATCGAGCTCCAGACGCCGCGGACGATCGTCGTGCGCGGGGCGCCCGACAAGCTGAAGCAGGTCTTCCTCAACCTCGGCGTGAACGCGCTGGAGTCGGTCCGCCGCGGCGGACGGCTCACGATCCGATGCATCGCGCAGGCGGCGCGGCAGGGTCCCGCGCGCGACGGCGCGCGGGTCGAGTTCGTCGACGACGGGACCGGGATCGCCGTGCAGAACCTCGAGCGCATCTTCGACCCGTTCTTCACGACCAAGCCGAAGGGGACGGGCATGGGCCTGGCGATCGCGCGCAAGATCGTTCACGAGCACGGCGGGTCGATCGGCGCCGAGAACGTGCAGCCGTTCGGCGCGCGGTTCAACGTCTGGCTGCCGGCGGATTAGCCGGGCCGCGCGGTGGAGTGCTACGATGGCGCCATGCGCCTGACCGCCGCCGGCGTCGTCGTCCTCCTCGCGTCCGTCTTCGTCACGTGGAGCGGCTTCGCGTACGACGGCGTGCGCCTGCCGGTCGTTGCCGTCGGCGCGATGCTCGTCGCCGTCGGCGGAGCCTTCACGGCGAGGAACCCCCTCCCGGCCCCCGGGCGGGCGTGGGCGGTCGCCGCGGGCGCGTACCTGGCCGCCCACGTCGCGTCGCTGGCCGCGGCCGTGAACGTCGGCGCCGCGATCGACGCGCTCGTGCCCGTCGCGGGCGGGGCCGCGATCGGATGGGCGCTGGCGCGGCGGGCGATGCCCGCGCTCGCCAACGAGCTGGCGCCGGTGGGACTCGTGCTCGTCGCGATCCTGACCTCGCTGTACGGCATCGCGCAGAGGCTGGACGGCGGCGCGGCCGTCGGCGTGCTGGGCAACACGAACTACTCGGGCGCGTTCGCCGCGATCCTCGCGTGCGCGTGCGCCGCGGTCGCGATCTTCGCGACCTGACCCATCCGCCGCGCGATGGGCGCCGTCGGCGCCCTCGTCTCCGTCGGCCAGGTGGCGGCCAGCAACGCGCGAGGGGCGATGCTCGGGCTCGTCGCGGGCATGCTCGCCATCGGCGCGCTGCTCGCCGCGCAGCGGCGGTGGACGTGGCTGGCGCCGTGCGCCGCGATGCTGGCGCTCGCCGCGGCGCTCAACGCGCCGCGCGTGAAGGCGATCGCGAACCTCCGCGACGATACGGCGCGCGTCCGGCTCGGGCTCTGGAAGGGGACGCTCCGCCTGGCGGGCGCCCATCCGTTCGTCGGCTGCGGCGCGGGGAACTTCCGGTTCGCGTTCCCGCCGTACCGCGACGAGGGCGAGTTCGCGATCAGCAGCGCGGGGGCGCCCGCCTTTCCGGAGGCGCGCGAGCCGCACTCGACGCCGCTCGCGGTCCTCGCGCAGACGGGCCCCGTCGGGTTCGCGGCGTTCGTCGCCCTCCTCGGCCTCGCGGCGGCGTCGATCGCGCGGGGGCCGCGCGACGTCCCGCGCGCCGTCGCCGCGGGCGGGCTCGCGGCGTACGCCGTGGCGGGACTCTTCAACACGCTCGGCGGATTCGCGCCGTTCGACGTGGTGGCCGGCGCGCTCCTCGGTCTCGCGGCGCCCGAGGGGCGGACGGCGCCGTCGCGGGTCGTGGCGTATCTCCCGGCGACGCTCGGATCCGCGGTCCTCGCCGTGCTGGCGGCGCGCGCCGTGGCGGCGGATGCGCGCTTCACCCACGCGATGAGGGTCGTCGACACGCCTACCGAGCGCGCGGAGTGGCTGCTCGCGTCGTTGCGGATGCGCGAGCGGTGGGAGACGCGGCGATGGCTCGGCGACGTCTTCCTCCGGACGGGCGACGCCGGGAACGCGGTGCGCGAGTACCGCCGCGCGCTGGCGCTGAACCCGCATCACGTCCCGATGCTCCAGGAGATGGCGCAGGCGACGCTCGCGGAGGGGAACCGGGACGGGGCCGTCGCGTTCCTCCGCCAGGCGGAGCGCCTGCAGCCCAACTACTGGATGACGCATCACAACCTGGGCGGCATGCTCGCCTCGCGCGACCACTATTCGCGCGCGATCGCGCTCAATCCGGGGCACGGCAAGTCGTACTATTTCCTGGGTACGCTCGCGCTCGGCGAGGGGAACCGCGCGGAGGCCGTCGACTGGTTCGCGCGCGCGAGGAAGAACGGCGTTCCCGTGGCCCGCGAGCTGCGCCGGCTGCAGCCCGATCTCGAGAACGACCCGCTGTTCAAGCCGCTGTTTGTCGAGGAGAGGAAATGATGCGCACGCTCGTCCTGATCCCGCTGCTGCCGCTCCTCCTGCAGGACAAGGAGTACGAGTTCAAGTGGGGCCTCGCCAGGGACATGGCGGCCGACTACGCGGTCTTCGACACGTCCAAGGGCAGACCCGTCCCGAAGAAGGACCGCTTCTTCATGATCTTCGGGCCCGACCTCAAGGACGACGGCACGAACAACCTGCTCGTCAACACGTACGACGACCTGCCGTGGCACTTCGTCTTCCAGCTCCCCAAGGGGAAGGTCAAGGCCGGCTCGCGCTGGACCCTGGAGGAGGACCTCTTCGAGCCCGCGCGCCAGGCGCTCTCGACGATGCACGCGTTCAAGCCGGTCGCCGTCCGCGGCGTCCTGAGCCTCAAGAAGATCGAGAAGATGAACGACGTCGAGTGCGCGCGCGTCGACGGCGTCTTCCAGCTCTTCGAGATCAAGATCGACTCGATCAACAACAAGCGGTCGATCTCGAAGTCGCAGTTCGCGCAGTTCTCGACGGTCGCGTGGCTCAGCCTGGAGAACACGGTGCTCGTGAAGGGCGGCTACGACTACAACGGCAAGGGGGACGAGTACAAGGGGATCAAGCAGGGCGAGGAGCCCAAGACGCGCAAGATGGACCTCGGCGAGCTCATCGAGATCAAGAAGGAGCTCGTCAAGGTGGACCAGGTCGCGCACCTCGACCGGATCCACGGCGCGATCAAAAAGGGCGTCGAGGCGCTCCGCAAGATGCAGCGGAAGGACGGCTCGTGGCAGGACGAGGGCGGCTCGTTCGCGCGCGACTTCCCGGCCGGCATGACCGGCCTCTGCACGATGGCGCTCGTGCACTCCGGCGTGAAGGTGGACGACCCGCAGGTGCGGATGGCCTTCGCCTACATGCAGAAGGCGCAGTTCAAGAAGGTGTACGACGTCGCCGCGACGATCATGGCGTTCGAGACGAAGTACCTGCCGCTCGAGAAGTTCGAGGACGTGCAGTCGCTGACCGAGCAGGGCGCGCGCGACGCCATCGCGAAGGCGATCACGAAGGAGGACCTCGCGTACCTCCAGAAGGCGGTCGACTGGCTCGTCGGCCTCCAGACGAAGGACGGGACGTGGGGCTACCCCGAACAGTCGGAGAACTACGACCACTCGAACACGCAGTACGCGATGCTCGCGCTCAAGAGCGCCGCGCGGTGCGGCATCAAGATCCGCGCCGACGTGTGGAAGAAGGCGGCCAACCACTGGATCGCGTCTCAGCGCGTGGCGTCGCCGAAAGTCGCGCTCAAGCTGACGTGGCTGTCGGACGAGGAGGCGGGCGTCGACACGTCGACGAGGGCGGAGGAGCAGTTCACGCAGGGGCCGTGGGGCTACTTCACCGTCAAGCCCGTGCACGACGCGATCACGGACAACGGGTACGGGTCGATGACGTGCGCGGGGCTGACGAGCCTGCTCGTCGCGGAGAGCGAGCTGGTGCAGATGAAGGAGCTCGACGACGCGCTGCGGAAGAAGATCGACCAGGCGAAGAAGCAGGGGCTGGCGTGGCTCCAGGAGAACTTCACCGTGCGCGGCTGCCCGCCGCAGGCCGGCTTCTGGAGCGTCTTCTACACGTATTACCTCTATTCTCTCGAGCGGGTCGGCGTGCTCTACGGCATCAGGAAATTCGGCGACCACGACTGGTACCAGGAGGGCGCCCTCGTGCTCGTGCACCAGCAGCGCGACGACGGGTCGTGGAACCTGTACGTGGACATCCCGGTGCTCGACACGGCGTTCGCGCTCCTGTTCCTGAAGAAGGCGACGATCCGGGTGTCGACGAGGGCGGCCACGCCGAAGTAGGCAGGAGCAGGGTGCCTGACAGCCGCGCCAAGTCCCGAGAGAATCCCCTGAGAATCGCGCCCGCGTGTGCGATTATCCTCCGGAGGGACGACGCATGCGATCGATCTCTTGGCGACTTGGCGTCTTGGCGGTTCCACTGCTCCTGGCGGTTCCCGTTCTCCTGGCGTTCTCTTCTCCCCAGGACGACGTCGAACTCGCCTGGTCTCTCCCCGCCGACTCCGCCGCCGAATACACCGTCTACGACACCTCGAAGGGCCGGCCCGTCCTCAGCCGGGACCGCGCCTTCGTCGTCTTCCCGGGCGACGCCAACGGCGGCTTCCTCATCAACACCTACGAAGACCTTCCGTGGCACTTCGTTCTCACGCTCCCGAGCGGCAGGCAGAAGGTCGGCGCATCGTGGCCGGTCGAGAAGGACCTCTTCGAAGAGGGCCGCGCGGCCGTCGCCCCGATCATCGCGTTCAAGCCCGTCGCCGTCCGCGGCGTCTGCACGCTCAGGAAGATCGAGAAGGTCGGCGACGCCGACTGCGCGCGCGTCGACGGCACGTACCGGCTCCACGAGATCAGGATCGACGAGAAGAACAACAAGCGCACCGTCTCGAAGAGCGAGTACGCGCGCTTCACGACGATCGCGTGGTACCGCCTCGCCGACGGCGTGCTCGCCAAGGGCGCGGTGGACTTCGACGGCAAGGCGGACGACTTCCGCGGCGTGAAGCAGGGCAATCTTCCGCGCTCCGTGAAGAAGTCCACCGGCGAGCTCGTCGAGCTGAAGGCCGTCGTCAAGGTCGACCAGCTCGCGCACACCGACCGGATCGGCGCCGCCATCAAGAAGGGCGTCGAGGCGCTCCGCAAGATGCAGCGGAAGGACGGGTCGTGGCAGGATGACGACGGATTCGCGCGCGAGAACGCGGCGGGCATGACGGGCCTCTGCCTCATGGCGCTGCTGCACTCGGGCGTGCGGGCCGACGATCCGCAGGTCCGCGCGGGGTTCGGGTACGTCCTGGCGCAGCCGCTCAAGCGCACGTACGACGTCGCCTGCGCGATCATGGCCGTCGAGACGAAGTACCTGCCGCTCGAGAAGTACGAGGACGTGCAGTCGCTCACCGAGCCCGCCGCGCGCGAGGCCGTGGCGAAAGCGATCGCGAAGGAGGACCTCGCGTGGGTCCAGAAGGCCGCCGCCTGGCTCGTCGAACGCCAGACCCGGGACGGCACGTGGGGCTACCCGGAGAACGAGGACTCGCGCGACCACTCGAACACGCAGTACGCGATGCTCGCGCTCAAGAGCGCGTCGCGCTGCGGCGTGGCGATCCGCGCCGACGTCTGGAGGAAGGCCGCGAACCACTGGATCTCCGCGCAGCGCGTCGTGTCGCCGCAGGTCGGGCTCCGGATCACCTGGCTCTCGGACGACGAGAAGGGCGTCGACACGCGCGCCGAGGAGCGCGTCCTGCAGGGCCCGTGGGGGTACTTCACCGCCGCGCCGAAGACGGAGCTCATCACCGACGGCGGCTACGGGTCGATGACGTGCGCCGGGCTGACGTCGCTCGTCGTCGCGGAGAGCGAGCTCGTGCACCTGAAGGAACTCGACGCCGCGCTTCGCAGGAAGATCGACGGCGCGAAGAAGCAGGGGCTCGCGTGGCTCCAGGAGCACTTCACTGTGCGCGGCAACCCGCCGTCGGCGGGTCTCTGGAGCTTCTTCTATTCGTACTACCTGTACGGCCTCGAGCGCGTGGGCGTGCTCTACGGGATCAGGAGGATCGGCGACCACGACTGGTACCAGGAGGGCGCGCTCGTGCTCGTGCCGCAGCAGCGCGAAGACGGCTCGTGGAGCCTCTATGTGGACATCCCGGTGCTCGACACGGCGTTCGCGCTCCTGTTCCTGAAGAAGGCGACGGTGCGCGTTGCGACGCGCGACCCGAAGCGGCGGTAGTACACTGGGGGCATGACGCAGGAGCTCGACGCGAGCCGCCAGCTCGTGCGCATGCTGGTCCACCGCGGCCTCGTCTCGGAGTCGGAGGCGGCCGCGTTTCTCGACGATCTCGAGGCGAAGGCGGCGGCCGGCGAGACGACGCTCCCGGCCGTCGACGAGCTCCTCGCCTCGCGCGGCGGCAACCTGAAGCGGTTCGGCCCGTACGTCATCCAGGCGGAGCTCGGCCGCGGCGCGAGCGCCGTCGTCTACCGCGCGCACCACGTGTCGCTCGACCGCCCGGTCGCGCTCAAGGTGCTCCTCGAGACGACGAACGCCGGCCTCGCGGAGCGCTTCCGGCGCGAGGCCGTCGCCGAGGCGCGCCTCCGGCACCCGAACGTCGTGGGCGTGCACGACGCGGGCACCGTCGACGGCCGCCCGTACATCGCGATGGAGCTGGTCGAGGGCCGCACGCTCGCGGAGGTGCTGGCGACGCGCCAGATGACGCTGCGCCAGAAGGTCGAGCTCGTCGCGAAAGCGGCCGACGGACTCGCGCACGCGCACACGCACGGCATCGTGCACCGCGACGTGAAGCCGACGAACATCATCGTCGACACGCACGGCGAGCCGCGGATCGCCGACTTCGGCCTCGCGCACCTGGCGGGCGCGGGCACGCTCACCCGCGCGGGCGTGGCGATCGGCACGCCGATGTACATGAGCCCGGAGCACGTGCGCGGGGAGGGCGTGGCGGAGCGGAGCGACGTGTGGGGGCTCGGCGTGACGCTCTACGAGGTGATGACCGCGCATCCGCCGTTCGCGGGGGCGACGATCGAGGACATCTTCGCGCGCATCCTGATGAGCGATCCGGAGCCGCCGCGCACGCTCAACCCGGCGATCTCGCGCGACCTCGAGACGATCTGCCTCAAGGCGCTCGAGAAGGACGCGTCGCGGCGCTACGCGACGGCGGCGCAGATGGCGACGGACCTTCGCCGCTGGCTCGAGGGGGCGCCGATCGCGGCGCGTCCGCCGTCGACGATCGAGCGCGTGTCGCGCGGAGTGCGGCGGCGCCCGGCGGTGGTTGTCGCGGTCGCGGCCGTCCTGGTGCTGGCGATCGCGGGCGCGATCGTTGTCTGGCGGTGGCCTCGGGATCCGGCCGCGTCCCCGCCCCCGGTGGCGGATCGCCTGCCCGAGGCGATGGCGGCGATCGAGCGCGGACGCGGCGCGCTGGAGGAGGCGGTGCGCGCGACCTACGTGCGGCCGCTCGACGTCGCGGGGATGCGCGAGCGGCTGGCGAAGGCGCACGCGGCGTTCGAGCAGGCGCTCGCGGCGGCGCCGCGGCTGGCGACGGCTCATTTCCTGATGGGTCGCGTGTGGGAGCTGGAAGGGTGGTGGGACCGGGCGGAGGCGAGCTGGCGCGAGGCGTTGGCGATCGACCCGTCGCTCGCGGCGGCGCGCTACCAGCTCGCGCGCATGCGGGTCGTCGAGTACTTCCTGCTGCGGTGCGGCGCGGAGTCGGAGCGCGGGCGGCCGCCGACCGCCGCCGTCGCGGAAGAGGCCGCGAGCGAGCTCGAGAAGTCGGCGGAGGACGACGTGCAGCGCGCGGTGGCGAGGCTCCTGCTCGCGCAGGTGCGGGATCCCGCGACGTTCGACGCCGTCGCCGCGCCCGCGCTCCGGGAGCTGCAGGGGCGAACGGGCGCGGAGGATCTCTTCTGGGTCGCCGCGATGGGCGTGCCGGAGGCGAACCGGGCGAAGCTGCTCGACGCCGCGATCCAGCGGCGGCCGGGCCACGCGGCGGCGCTCTTCCTGCGCGCCAGCCTCCGCGCGCGCGGCGAGTCGAAGGCCGCGCTCGCGGACTACGACCAGGCGATCGCGATCCACCCGCGCTTCTTCTTCGCGTACGTGAACCGGGCGTCGCTGCGCGAGCCGCCGGAGGCGCTGGAGGATCTCGCCAAGGCGATGGAGCTCCGGCCCGATCATCCGGTCCCGTACAACAACCGCGGCGACGTCCACAAGGCGCAGCGCCGCGAGCGGGAGGCGATCGCGGACTTCGAACGCGCCGTCGCGCTCGATCCGTCGTACGTGCGCGCGTGGGTGAACCTGGCCGAGGTGCACGCCGACGCGGGGGATTTCGACGCGGCGATGAAGGTGGCGGAACGCGCGATCGCGGCGCGGCCGGGCGGCGCACGACTGCTCACGGTCCGCGGCCGGATCAGGATGCTGAAGGGCGATCTCGCGGGGGCGCGCGCGGACCACGACGCGGCGATCGACGCCGATCCGCGGCTCGCGGAGGCGTGGAACAACCGCGGCTCCGTGCGTCAGCAGCAGAAGGACTACGCGGGCGCGATCGCGGACCTCACGCGCGCGATCGAGCTCCTGCCGGACGGCGCGGGCGCGTGGTTCAACCGCGGGGTCGCGAAGCACTTCTCCGGCGATCCCGCGGCGGCGCTCGCGGATTACGACAAGGCGATCGAGCTGAATCCGGGCTACGTGAACGCGCTGTTCAAGCGCGGCGTCGCCAGGCAGGATCTGAAGGACGCCGAAGGCGCGCTCGCGGCCTACGACCGGGTGCTCCAGCTCCGGCCGAAGCACTACGAGGCGCTCTACAACCGCGCGGGGGTCAAGCGGCAGAAGGGCGACCGGCCGGGGGCGCTCGACGACTACCGCCGCGCGCTCGAGGCGGCGCCGAAGGACTGGCCGTACCGGGAGCGGACCGAGGAGCGCATCCGCGCCCTGGAGCGCGGAGCGTGAGCCGCGGTCACCGGGCTCCAGGGAACACGAGCGAGCCGCTGGGACGCCCGCCGGGCAGGCACTGGATCGCCGCGCAGCACGCCACCACGAGCGCGACGAAGAAGAGCGCCAAGATCACATCCCAGACGCGACACCGACGGCCCATGCGACCGGAGTGTCCCGCGACGCGCTGACGGCGCGGTGAGCGCGGAGTGAATTCGCACTCATGAACGCATCATGAGAAGGGCCGTGCG
>Ga0187893_10003834_pt1 | contig 29604 bp, 25 predicted proteins | sample MA1701074metaG_FD_139574 | JGI IMG/M metagenome (GOLD analysis project Ga0187893, IMG submission 139574) | White microbial mat communities from a basaltic lava cave in the Kipuka Kanohina Cave System on the Island of Hawaii, USA - MA170107-4 metaG ...
CCTTCCGGTCCTCGCGCTGTCGCGCTCGGCCTGCAGGCCGGCCTCGCAGCCGCCCGCTGGCGCGGGCTCCCGGCTGCTCCGGCGGTCCGCGGCTCCGCACTGCTCGCCGCTCCCCTCTGTGGTTTCCGTCGTCCTTCCTCAGAACGACCTCGGCCGCATCCACGCTTCGATCTCCTCGACCGTCCGCGGGATGCCGGCCGAGAGCACTTCGCAGCCGTCCTCGGTCACGAGGACGTCGTCCTCGATGCGCACGCCGAGGGCCTCCTCGGCGATGTAGATACCGGGCTCGACCGTGATGACCATTCCGGGCCGGAGGATCGGTTCGGGCATCGCGTCATGGACATCCATCCCGAGGCCGTGCGACGTGCCATGCGGCAGGTGTCTCCCCGCCTCGGAGCGGTCCCGGATGAGGCCGAGGCCGATGAGCCCAGCCGCGACGGTCTCCTTCGCAATGCGGTCGACCTCTCCGTGGGGGAGGCCGGGGCGGATTGCCCGGAAGGCCGCCTCCTGCGCCGCGAAAACGATCTGGTAGACCCGCCGCTGCCTTTCGGAAAAGCTTCCGCCGACCGGCACGGTGCGGGTGATGTCGGCGGCGTAATGCGCGCACTCGGCGCCGATGTCCATCACGACGAGATCCCCGGCGTCGAGCCGCCGGTCGTACCGGTCGTAATGGAGGATGCAGGAATTGGGGCCCGATCCGACGATCGACGGAAACGCCCATCCGCCCGCGCCGCGGTCGCGGAACTCGTGCTCGATGGCCGCCGCGAGATGGTATTCGAAGATGCCCGCACGCACTTTCTGCATCGCGCGGCGGTGGGCCTCGCCGGTGATCGCGATGGCCCGCCGCAGGAACGCCAGCTCGGCGGGGGACTTCACCTGACGGAGCGGGGCGATGAGGGAATGGGCGGGCCTGAGATCGATGTGGAACGCTCCGCTTCCGAAATGGGTCACGAGGAATCCGTACTCCTCGGGGAGGGGCTCGCCGGGACCCGAGCGGCGGCCGAGGTTCACGTGGAGGACCGGCCGGCCCGCCGCTACCCGTCCATGGAACCCAGCCGCAGGCCTCACAGCCTTCTTGAGGACCTCGTCGAGCCGCTGGCGGGGGAAGATCTTGCTCTCCGTGAGGCCGCTCCTGGCCGCCGCCTCGGCCGGACCGGGCCGGCGCGCGATCCAGAGCCCTTCTCCACGCTGCGCGGGCGGGAGGAAGAGCGCCTCGTGCCCGATTCCTGCGATCTCCGTCGCCGAAAGGAGCATCGCCGCCCCTTCGGTGTCGATCCCCGTGAGGTAAACGAGATCGTTCGCCGGCCGGTAAGGATATTCGACCTCCTCGGTGAAATGGGCCGGCGGACCGGCCCGCAGGAGGAGGACGCCGCCCGCTGCGGAGTCCTTCTCCAGCTCGGCGAGCACCCGCGAGCGCCGGACGGCGTATTCCTCGGGCGAGATCGGCGCGGGAGCCGTCTCCTGGCACCAGGCATGGCCTCGAGCGAGAACCTCAAGAAGGAAAACGTAAACGAACCGATCCGCGCGCATAGTCGATCCCTCGTACTGAGTGGTGGCGACGACTTCGTTGAGATTCTATCGACCGGGGCCGCGGCGGAGGGCCTTGAAAATCCACCCCCGGATGCAAGAATGCGCCCGTGCGAGCCAACGACGACTTGCGAGGCGCGAAGCTCCTCGAAAGACTGACCCTGGCCGGAGGGCCGCCCGGGGCAGAAACGGCCGTGCGCGCGGTCGTGCGCGAGGCGCTCGCGGGCATCGGACGGATCCAGTGCGACCGGCTCGGGAGCATCGTCTGCGAGAAGCCCGGCAAGCTCGACCGGCCGCACGTTCAGCTCGACAGCCACCTCGATGAGGTCGGCTTCATGGTCCAGAGCATTTCGGAGGACGGGATGCTAGGATTCGTGCCCCTGGGGAGCTGGTGGGAGCATGCGCTGCTCGCCCAGAGGGTCGACGTTCTGGGCTCGAAAGGGCCCGTGGGCGGCGTCGTCGGCTCGAAGCCGCCCCACTTCCTTTCGCCGGAGGAGCGGAGGGGCGTCCTTCCGATCGAGAAGCTCTTCATCGACATCGGCGCCGCCGGCCGCGACGAGGCCGAGGGCTTCGGGGTTCGTGTGGGAGACCCGGTAGTACCCCACTGCGAGTTCCGGCCGCTTGCGAACCCGAGCATCCTCAGCTCGAAAGCGTTCGACAATCGCGCCGGCGTGGCGCTCATGATCGAAGTCCTCCTCGATCTTGGAATGGACCACCCCGGGACGGTGTTCGGGGTCGGCGCGGTCCAGGAGGAGGTCGGTTGCCGTGGAGCCGGCACGGCGGCCGAGATCGTCGACCCGGACATCGCTCTAGTCCTCGAGGGGACGCCCGCCGACGACACCCCGGGTTTTCCACCGTCGCAGCGGCAGGCGATCCTGGGGAGAGGGCCGCAGCTTCGCTTCTACGACCCGACCGCGATCTCCAACCGGGGCTTCACGCGGCTCGTCGAAGAGACCGCTGCGCACGAGAGGATCCCGATCCAGCTGGCCGTCCGCCGGAGCGGCGGGACCGACGCCAAGACGATCTCCACGCACCGCCGCGGCGTCCCGACGGTCGTCATTGGTGTTCCGGCGCGGTACATCCACACCCACGTCTCCTTCATCCACCTCGACGATTACGAGGCGGCGAAGAGACTCGTCCTCGCCGTGATCCGCCGGCTCGACCGCGCGACCGTCGAATCCATGGTTGCGTTCTGACCGTGCGTTCAATCGCCACGCAGGCTCCCTAAAGGTGGCATTCCCCGGCCCGTGGGGTGGCCAAGTGAGGGCGACGCACTCCGTGGTGTGCGCCTCCGGGCGTCGAGGAGGGGTGTTCAGCGACGATAAGCCGCCGCGTGGAGGGCTTTGCGAAACTACCGTGCGATGAAAAGGTCGAACCTCCCGTTTGTGCGCTTGGAAGCGAAGACGATTCCGATGGTCCCCCCGTCGCCGTCCGGGAGGAAAGCGGGATCCCTGTCGTCGGCCAGGCTGCGCGTCACGGCGCTGACGAGGCCGCTCTCGATTTCCAGGACGTGGATGTCGAAATTGCCGGCGCGCGGGTCGTCCGGCGGAGGAAAATCCGCAGCGAAGGCGATGGAGTCCGCCCCCGCCGACCAGGCGGGGGACTCGATCCGTGCGTTCGGGTTCGAATGGCGCAGGAGCGGCTTCGACGATCCCTCTCCGCCGATCCGCATGAGCCAGAGGTCCGGGACGCCCCCCCGATCGGATACGAAGGCGAGAAGGCGGCCGTCGGGAGAGACCTGCGGCTCGGTTCCCTCCGCCACGAGCACAAGGCCGCTTCCGTCGAGATGAGAGCTCCAGATCTCGCCGCCCTCGGGCCCCTCGAAGTAGACGCGGACCGCCGCGCCGCCGGCGGTTGAGACTCGCCCGAGGGGGGCACTGATTCCAGGCGGCCCCAAGCGCAAGCGCGGCGATCCTGACATCTCCTGGCGAAAGATCGACGCCGCCGGTGTCCCATCCCCCGTGCTTTCCGACGATGAGCTGAATGCCAGCGACGGGCCTCCATCGGGGCCGGCAGCGACCCAGCAGGGCGGTCCGGCGAACTCCCCGTCGACCCGCCAGGGCTCGCCCAGGGCGAGCACACCCCGCGCATCCCGCAGGAGCCGGCGGACGACGGCCCGCGCGCCGCCGGACGCCGGCCGGAGTCGATAGGCGAGCGATTCGCCGTCGGGAGAAGGGGCGGGCGATGTTTCATCCTCGTCGGGCGTGCGGGTGAGGGGTTGGATGGAACGCGGCTCGGGGGGCGGGTCGCGTAGGCTCAAGCGGCCCGGGTTGCTCCAGCGACCGGCGGGGCGGTCCGGAACGGGCAAGGCCCGCACGCGGACCTCGTACGTGCGGCCCGGCTGAAGATCCTCCCCCATTGCGAAGCGGCGGCCGCGAGCCGTCCCACGGATCGTGTTCGCTCCCTGAGACATCACGACGATCTCCCAGAGGGCGTACGCCGGACCCTCGGATTTCCACTCGACGATCGGCCGCAGCGTCCGGGCGACCACCTCTCCGTCCGCCGGAGGATAGACAAGGGTCGGAGGAGGGTCGGGGAGCGGAGCGGGAAGGCGTGCGGGAGAGGAGCGAGGTGGGGAAGGGGCGGGGGGCGTGGCCCGCGAGCGCGACGAGGATGCGGGTGCGGATGCGGATCTGGGTTCAGATTCCGATGCCGATGCAGATTCGGCTGCGGCTACGGCTGCGGATGCGCGTGCGGCTGCGGTTGCGGGCGCGGTTGCGGGCGCGGTTGCGGGCGCGGTTGCGGCTCGGGGTGCCGATGTGGTTCCGGCCGCGGCTGCGGCTCCGGATTCGAATGCATGACCCGCCACGGCGGCCGGCGCCGATGCGTCACGTGGTTCTTCCCGTGTTCCCATCGCGCAGCCTGCCAGGAATCCAAGCAGCGCGATCGATCCAGACGTCTTCCGGCGTCGGTTCATGCCTTCCGCCCTCCTCTTCAGTCCTCCGGAGCCTTCGCATCACACCGCTCGCGCGCAGGATTCTCTTTCCGAACCGCACCAAGGGAAAGAACTTTTGGCTCGCACCGCGCCGATCCGACTATAATGTCGCCTTCCAATTCCCTGACCACCCGCTCGAGGAAAGGAAGACTCGAATGAAGCTTCTCCTGGCGCTTATCTCTGCGGCGTTTTTCGCCGCGATCGCTGTTTCCGCTCCGGTTCTCGTCGACGCCCAGGCCGGAAAGAAAGAGAACAAAGAGGAGAAAAAGGACGAGAAGAAGGGGGAGAAGAAATCAAAGAAGCAGTCGAAGAAGGTCGAAACGACGTACGACCTCGACACGCTCGGCGTGCTTGGCGCCCCCGCGAAGTCCTCCCCGGACTTCTACGAGTTCACCTATTCGGTCGTCGACGGCAAGAAGAAGAGCAGCAAGAAGGCCTGGATCAAGATTGACGGCGAGTGTCAGCTTCTGCGGGACCGCGTGGCGGCCCTCACGGAGTTCAAGGAGGGAGACGCAATCCACGTTTTCACGAAGCCGGTGGCTCGGGAGGCGGGCGCCGGCGCCGTGGGGGCCAAGGTCTACCACTTGCAGGCGTCGCGCGTCGTCATCGGCGGCAAGGAAATCTCGGTGAACGACGCTTACAGCGACCCGAAGGACAAGGAATTTCAGTGGTGCGAGGGCAAAGTGGAAAAGCCCGGCCAGTCGTTGACAGTCTCCTACGAGGATGCGTCGTACAAGCTCACGCTGGAGAAAGGGGCGGGGATCCTCATGCGCGAGGACGGCGATATGAAGCGAGACGTCCGCAAGGGGAACCGCATCCTCGTCAAGGGGAGCGCCATCAGCGAGAAGCCCGAAGGCGAAGACGAACGGCCCGTCTTCAAGGGCGTCAAGGTGCTCGTCGTGGAGCGGCGCCTGAACCACCTTTACGAGGCCCTCATTCCGTGAGGTCGAAGCCCATCGAGGAATCGATCTTGGAACCGAATCGGGAAACGTGGGGCGGGGCCCGTTTCCTCCTTCTGGCCGTCATTGTTGCTGCCGGTTGCGGTCCGGAGACAGCCCGGCCGGTCCCGGCGCCCGGAGAAGCTATTGCGCCGCCGGCCGGGGTTGGGGCGGTCGGCACGGACCAATTCGCCCGCCGGCGGGAGGAGATGGTGCTTGGGCTCGAGGCGGTTGTGAAGGATCGGCGAGTCCTCGATGCCATGAGGATCGTCCCTCGCCATGAGTTCATCCCCGAGCCGTTGCGCTCCCGCAGCTACGTCAACACCCCGCTGGGGATCCAGGAGAACCAGACGATCTCCTCGCCCGAGATCGTGGCGCTCATGACGGAAGCGCTCGCCTTGACGGGTTCGGAGAAGGTGCTCGAGATCGGTACCGGATCGGGTTATCAGGCGGCCGTCCTCGGCGAGCTGGTGCCGGAGGTCTACTCGGTGGAGATCCGTCCGACGCTCGTCCAGACGGCCCGGAGCACGCTCGATCGCCTCCGGAGCGCCGGAATCCTCCACTTCAAGAAGCTCGAGGTGATCGAGGGGAATGGTTGGAACGGCCACAAGGCTCAGGAGCCGTACGACTGCATCATCGTCACCGCGGCTCCCCGGACGGTCCCGACCGAGCTGATCAACCAGCTCAAGCCGGGCGGTCGAATGGTGATTCCAGTGGGGGACTTCCACCAGGAGCTGCAGCTCATCATGAAGGACGCCGAAGGGAAGTTCACGACGAGGAACATCCTGCCGGTTCGCTTCGTGCCGATGGTCGGGGGAGAACGGTGACCGCGCAGAGGGCCTTCGGCCCAGCGCGGTCACTGGACTTCGCGTTCAGTCGCCACGCGGACTGTGCGTTCAATCGCCACGCAGGCTCCCTAAAGAGTGGGTTCCTCGGTCCGGGGGGCGGCCGAGTGGGGGCGACGCACTCCGTGGTGAGCGCCTCGAGGTGTCGAGGAGGGGCATCGGCGTCGCGTAACCGTTCACCGGGCCTGGCGGCCTGAGAGCGGCGATAAGCCGCCGGGTGGAGGGGCTGATCGAAGAGCGGCTAGTAGCCGCGGCCGGCCTCATTGCCGCGTTCTTGGCGAGCGGATAAGCATCCCGAGGACCATCCGGGCTTGCAACTGCGACCCGGTCAGGCGAGCTTCATCCGCGTTGAAACGCGCCGGGTCTGCGGAGCGGCCGAAGTTGTTCAGTCGCCACGCAGGCTCCCTGAAGAGGGTTTTCTTGGGCGCGAAGCCCGCGCCGAGTGGAGGCGACGCACTCCGTGGTGGGCGCCATGATCGCGTTGGGATCAGAGGGGCTGGGCGGATCTGTGGCCCGGTTCGGTCATTTTTATGGCCCGAGGAACCGTGCGACTTCCCGGTGCACCTTTGCCGTCTCAAGAAGGAAGGCGTCGTGGCCGTGGATGGTCGGAATCAACGCGTAGTGCGAGTCCCTGCCGGCGGCCGCCAGCACTCTGTGGACTTCCTCCACCTGATAGGCCGGGCAGAGAATGTCGGTGTCGAAGGCGACGAGGAGAGCTCGGCTGCGGATGCGACGCACCCCTTCTTCGAAACTCGGGAAACCTTCCCCGAGGTCGAACAGGTCCATGGCCCTCGAGTAGTAGAGATAGCTGTTGGCATCGAACCGCTTGATGAACTTCGCGCCTTGATGGTCGAGGTAGCTCTGGATCTGGAACTTTCCTTCGAGGAAATGGGGCCGGGGATCTCGGACATCGCGCCGGAATCTCTCCTGGAACTCTCGATCGGAGCGGTACGTGATGATCCCGATCTTGCGCGCGAGGGCGAGCCCGCGGGCGGGAAATCGCTGGTCGCTGTACCACCCGTTTTGCCAGTCGGGATCGTTGAGGATCGCCTCCCTCTGCACCGATCGGAGAGCGATCGTCTGCGGGTACGAGCGCCCCTGAGCGGCGAACACGAGGATCCGCGCGACTTCGTCGGGAAACTGCGCACCCCAGGAGAGCGCCAGCATCCCCCCCATCGATCCGCCCGCGAGCGTGAGGCCTTCCCGGACTCCGAGATGGGCGAGGAGAAGCCGGTAGGCGTTCACCATGTCCTCGAGGGCGATCGGGGGAAAGTTGATCATCGGTTTGCGGCCCGTAGTGGGCTCGACGGTCGTCGGTCCGGTCGAGCCATAGCAGCCGCCTAGCAAGTTGGCGCAGATGATGAAAAAGCGCTCGTGGGATACGGGCCCCTTGGGGTCGAAGAACTCCTCCCACCACCCGGGATGGGGATGCAGTTCCGAGGAGCGGGCGTGGCTAGAGAGCGAAAGCGAGTGGAGGACGACGAGCGCGTTGTCCCGGGCCGCGTTCAGTTTCCCCCATGTCTCGTAGGCGAGCGTCACCGAAGGCAGGCTGCCCCCGAGCTTCAAGGGGAACTCCTCCGGATGCGTCCATGTCGTCCAGGTAACGGGCTGGGGGTCCATGCTTTCTCGGCCGGGTCAGGATGCCGCAGTTTTCGGCAAGGCAGGAATTATGCCAGATGTCTCCCGGGCTGAAAGGAGGAGTAAATCATGCCGCCGCAGGCTCCGGCACTCATGGACGGTCCGGGATGTGGCATGGAGAAAGGACGGGATGGTAATCTCCCTTGCCTGCCAGAAGCTGCCTGCCAGAAGCTTACGGCCGAGAGGAGAACAGAAATGAACCCTTGCCCGGAGTGCCTTCCCACGCAGAAGTGTGTCCCGCGGAGGGCTGCGTTCACCCTGATCGAGTTGATGATCGTAATTGCAGTGATCGCGATTATCGCCGCGATCGCGGTGCCGAGCCTCCTCAACGCACGTATGGCCGCCAACGAGGCCTCCGCCATCTCGACCATGCGCACACTGGTGACCGTCAACGAGCAGTACCGCACGCGCTTCGGCTCGTATCCGGGCGGGCTCACGAACTTGTGGGCGGAAGGGTACATCGACTCCACCGTCGCGGACCCGTACAAAGCGGGGTACACGTTCACTTACACGGGAGCCGGAACGACCTACTTCTGTAACGGCGACCCCACGAACCCGGGGACGAGCGGCACGCGGTATTTCTTTGCGGACCACAGCGGCGTCATCCGCTTCAGCACGACCGGCACGGCCACATCGGCGAGTCCGCCCATCGACGGCTGAACCCCTGCGGTCGGATGTCGCGGCCTGGACCTGACCCGCGGTTGGCGGGATAATCCCCGCCCGTGCCGCGAGCCCAAGTACGAGACGGGAATAGGGGCGTCTGCGATCCCGTGGATCGGCGCGGGTCATGATGCCGGAGCGGTCCACACAAAAGGGCACGAAGAAGGGCAGAGAGAAGGGCAAGGCGAAGGCGTCGCATTCCTTTCCCGGTGAAGCCCGCCGTGTGGAAGTCATCGCTCACCGAGGTCTTTCCGCCCGGGCCCCGGAGAACACTCTCTCCGCCATTCGCGCAGCCATCGAAGGGGGGGCGGACCGCGTCGAATTCGACGTTCTTATAAGCCGCGACGGCGTCCCGGTCGTGATCCACGACGCGGATCTCGACCGGACAACCGACGGGAAGGGGCCCGTCGCCGCCCTGAATATCGAGCAGCTCCGCCGGCTCGATGCGGGCCGCTGGTTCCATCCGCGGTTTGCGGGCGAGCGCGTTCCGACGCTCGACGAGGCGCTCGACCTGTGCCGCGGGAGGATCTCCGTTAACGTCGAGGTCAAAGGAGAGGCCGTCCGGCCCGGTGCCCGCAACGAACCGAAGGGGGTCGAAGCCCGCATCGTCGAGGCCGTGCGGCGCCGCGCCATGGAGGCGGTCACGGTCGTCTCCTCCTTCGAGCCGCTGGCACTCGAACGGTTTCGCGTCCTTGCCCCTGAAATCGTCCGCCAATCGCTCTACGAACCAGCACGCCACCGCGGGCTCGGACCGGCCGACGTGTGCCGCGCCGTCGCGGCCCGGGCGTTCAACTGCTCGAAAGACGAAGTGAATGCGGCCTGGATCGACGAAGCGCACCGGGCCGGACTCAAGATCAACGTCTACACAGTCGACGAGCCGCAGGAGTTCGAGGATCTCATCCGCCAGGGGGTCGATGGGATCTTCACCAACCGCGCCGACGGAATGCTGGAGCTGCTCGGCCGGAGGTCGGAGACGCAGGCATCGCGCTGAAAGGAACCGCGGAGATTTCATGAATCACGGACCCCCTGCCCTCTGGAGCTTTCTGCCTTTCCTCGGCCTCCTCCTTGCGATCGCGATCTTCCCCCTCGTGCACCGGCTGTCGCACTTCTGGGAGAAGAACCGGAACAAGCTCATCGTCGCCCTTTCCCTCGGCGCCTGTACCCTCCTCTACTACTCCGTCGCACGGGGGCCGGCGGCGGCGGGTCATGTGCTCGATCACGCTCTCCTGAAGGAGTTCGTGCCCTTCATCGTCCTGCTTTTCTCCCTCTACACGATCGCGGGCGGGATCTTCCTGCGGGGAGACCTTCCGGCGACCCCCGGGGTCAACACGGCGTTTCTGGCGGCGGGTTCGGTCCTGGCGAGCCTCGTGGGCACGACGGGGGCGAGCATGCTCCTCATCCGGCCCGTCTTGAGGACGAACCGCCAGCGCCGACGGAAGGTGCACACGGTCGTCTTCTTCATCTTCCTCGTCTCGAACATCGGCGGCTGCTTGACGCCGCTCGGCGATCCGCCGCTCTTTCTCGGATACTTGAAGGGCGTTCCTTTCTGGTGGACGCTTCGCCTCACGGTTCCGTGGCTCGTCGCGAGCGGCATCCTCCTGGTCGTCTATTTCGTTTGGGACCGGTGGGCTCACGCGCGCGAGAGTCCCGCGGACCTGGCGCGCGATGACGCCCAGACCCAGCCCCTCGGCCTGAAAGGCGGCCGCAACTTCATCTACCTGGCCGCGGTGGTCGCCTGCGTCGCGACCGTTGACCCCGCCAAACCGCTTCCCGGGACGGACTGGATCCCTCCAGCCTTCCTCCGGGAGGGTCTCCTCTTGGTTCTCGCGGCCCTCTCGTGGTTCACGACCCCTCGCAATCGCGAGATCCGAGCCGCAAACCAGTTCAATTTCTCCGCGATTGCCGAAGTGGCTTGCCTCTTCGCGGGGATTTTCATCTGCATGCAGGCTCCCGTGGAGTTCCTCAGGCTCGAAGGGGCGAAGCTCGGCATCACGACGCCTGCGGGATTCTTCTGGGTGACGGGATCCCTCTCGAGCTTCCTCGACAACGCTCCCACCTACGTGGTTTTCTTCGAAGCCGCGCGTGCCGTCGCCGCTGGCGCGGGAGAAACCGGGCCGGCCATCCCTCCGGATTCTCTTCTAATAGCCGTCTCCCTTGGGGCGGTCTTAATGGGAGCGAGCACGTACATCGGCAACGGACCGAACTTCATGGTGAAGGCCATCGCCGAGAAGTCGGGCGTCCCGATGCCGTCCTTCCTCGGCTACATGGCCTACAGCGCGGCGATCTTGATGCCGACGTTCCTCGCCCTCACCTGGATCTTCTTTCGAGGATAGGCTCTTAACGAACCCAAGCCTTCCGGCGGCGTGCCGAGGGCAATACAATGCGCGCTCAAGAAGCGGGCCTCTACTGCCGCGAGCGTGCCCGAGGGGAGGGGCCCGATTTGCCTTGAACGGCAAGCTATGTACGTCCCAAAGAGCGGATATCGGCAAGTCGGCGGCGCTTGGATTCACCCCGAGGCCCGGATTGCCGATGGAGTGACCATCGAGCCCGGGGCGGTGATCGGCGCCGACGTGGAGATCGGTCGGGAATGCTGGATCGGATCAGGAGCGCTGCTCTATGGACCGACGGTGCTCGGGGAGGAGAACGAGGTCCATCCCACGGCGGTCCTCGGCGGCCCCCCGCAAGACGTTGGATACAAGGGAGAGCCGACGCGGCTCCTGATCGGCCACCGGAACGTGTTCCGCGAGGGGGTGACTGTCAACCGCGCTTCGGCGAAGGCATCCAGAGTCACTCTCGTCGGAAGCGGCGGGTACTTTATGTCGGGGAGCCACATAGCCCACGACTGCGAAGTGGGGGACAATGTCATCCTGGCCAACGACGTCTTGATCGCCGGCCACTGCCGAATCGGCTCCAACGTGAACCTCGCCGGCGGAGTGGCGATCGTCCAGCACACGACCGTCGGCCGGTTCGCCTTCATCGGCGGCCTGGCGGGCACGTCGATGGACTGCGAGCCGTTCATCCTTCACGACGGAATGCCCGCGCAGCCGCATGGAATCAACATCGTGGGACTCAGACGGGGCCGGTTCGCCCACAAGACCATCTGCAACCTCAAGGAGGCCTACCGGGTACTCTTCAGCGCCGGCCGCTGCGGGCTTCAAGACCTCGACGACGCCCGCGGGGAGATCGAGCGCCGCGGGGCGCTCTGCGCGGAGGTCGATGAGCTGCTCGAGTTCATGAGGAAGTCCCGGCTGGGCCGCTTCGGCCGCCAGCAACAGACGCAGCCGGCCATCAAGCTCGTTCCGGAGGCCCCGGCGGCGGGCGAGGGCTAGCTTCACCTACGGGGGACCGCTGGATGCGCCTCGCTCCGGCGCGGAAGGCTTCCAGAGGACTTCCGGGACACCTTGGAGCTTTGCCGCCAGCCGCGCGGCGACGAAGAGCCAGTCGGAGAGGCGGTTGAGGTAGGGAACTGCGGGCGCAGCGAGGGGCTCTTCGCGGTGAAGCCGGATCGTCTCGCGCTCCGCGCGGCGGCATACGGCCCGGGCGACGTGCAGGAATGCTCCCAGTTTGCCTCCTCCCGGGAGGACGAAGCTCTTCAATGCGGGGAGCCGCTCGTTCCAGCGGTTCATCTCGCCCTCGAGATCTCGAATTTCCGAATCGCCGACGCCAGGCATGCCTGCCTGGAGCTTGCCGGGAGGTGTCGCGAGGAAGGCGCCGAGGTTGAAGAGCTGCTGCTGGACGCGGGCCAGCGGGTCGGCCAGCTCGGCGAGCGCCGCCTCCAGTACGGGCGGAGCGAGACCGCGGATCTCTTCCGCCACCACGCCGAGCCAAGAGTTCAATTCATCGACGGTGCCGAAGGCCTCGATCCGCGGCGAATCCTTGGAGACGCGCATTCCGCCGGCAAGGCCGGTCTCGCCTCCGTCGCCGGTGCGGGTGTAAACGCGGTCGATCCGGATCGCCATGGGATTTCTTGACTCTATCTCATCGAGCTTTCATCGAGCTTTTCATTCCGCCGGCCGGGCCGGCTGCCTCTGGGGGCCGGAGCCTGGCGGCCCGGCGGCCCGCAGAATGCCGGCGTAAGGCCGGGAAAAGGCCGGGAAAAGGCCGGGAAAAGGTAAGGATCGTCACGCGGAGTGATGGCGTCCGCGTCGGCGACGCCCGCCGCGCCGGCGCCGGCGGCGCTGGCCTCCGCCCTCGTACGCGGCACCATCCGTGCGCCCCATCGGCGCGGTCTGGCAAGCCTCGGCACCGTCGCCCCCGCCGGTCGGGATCGGGGCGCCTTCCTCCGGAGGCGTCGCGCCGGCGGAAACACCCGCGCCGTCGATGGAAGGAACCGCACCCGGCCGGATCGGGCCTTCCATCCCCTCCTTCCTCTCTTCCGCCGGCGGAAACTGGCCCGCCGGCTCCTCGGGTGGAGATCTTCCTGGCCCACGCCGTCCATCGCGGCGCCGATCGCGGCCGTGGTTCTGCCCGCCATCCATCGGGCGCCGGCCGTCCTCGCCCCGCCCTCCGACGAACCCGCCGAGACCGAACGCATACCGCTCGGGTCTCTGGGGCTTGTCCGGGGCGAATTGACTCCGCCAGGAAATGATCTGGTCCACGGGCCGCCCATGGGAGGCGAATTCGATCTCTAGAAAATCGAACGCCTCGTTCAGGTAGGGCTTTTTGTGGAAGATGTTGGGGAGATGGCTTCGCCCCAGCGAGTGGACGAGCTTGCGGAAGGCGATGAGGATCTGAGAGACCCGCTCGGCATCGCGGCGCGAGATGCGGAGGTGCCGCGAGCATTCGATGAAGTTCTTCATGAGCATCCGCCAGATGTCCACTTGCAGGCCTCGCTCGCCGGACCAGCATTCGGGAGCCGGCAGCAGCACGGTGTGGAGCAAGACGCTCAGGAGAACCGGATTGGTGCTCTCGCGACCTTCCTGGGACCAGCGGTCCAGGACGCTCAGCCTCCGCCACAGCGGGTGGTCGAGTCCGACCTCGCGGAGCTGGACGGCCAGCGAGGGGAGGAATACATCCAGAAGGTGCGTCTCCGTGATGCCCCTGAAGAACGTCGCGGCCGCTCCGCCGCGCAAGTCCTTGAACACCTCTTCGAGAAGCCGAGAAGGATTGGCCTTCTGCAACTCGCCTCGGTTGCGATAGATCGCCTGCGACGTGTTCTCCTCGACGCGGAATCCGGTCCGTGCGGCGTGGCGGATGGTCCGCACCATCCGCACGGGATCCTCCTGAAAACTCAGATCCGGATCGTTGATCGTCCGGACGAGCCGGTTGTCGAGGTCTTCGACGCCGCCGACGTAGTCGATGATCGAATGAGTGGCGATGTCGTAGAAAAGGCCGTTGATCGTGATGTCGCGCCGGCGGGCATCTTCCTCCGGCGTTCCGTACTCGTTGTCGATCAGGACGACCGTTCCGGATTCCTTCGGGATGTGAGTGACGGACCCGCGCCGGAACGTAGCGACTTCCACGATCTTCTCGCCGGGGAAGAAGACGTGAGCGATGCGAAACCTCCGGCCGATCACGCGGCAATTGCGGAAGATTCGCTTGAGGCGGGAAGGCTTCGCATCGGTTCCGACGTCGAAGTCCTTCGGTTTCTTCCCGAGATAGAGATCTCGGACGCCGCCACCGACAAGGTAGGCCTTGAAGCCCAGGCTCGAAAGGCGGTAGAGAACCTTGAGAGCTTCGTCTGAGATGTCCTTACGCGAGATCGGGTGAGCGGGTCGCTCGATGATTCGAGGGCTCGTCGCCAGCTGTTCGGGTTTAGCTTCCTGGGTCCGCTCGCCGGAGGGCGTCTCTTGAGGGGTCAGGTCGAAATTCACGCGGCTACGGGATAAAAGAAAGTGTTCCGGGAACGAAGAACGCGAACCCGAGATTCTCGTTCTTACAATTTCGTTGCGCGTCTCGGGTTATGCGCAGGAATCGCGGGGTGAAGATACCAGAAGGTTGGCCGTATCTCAACCCCATCCTATCGGCCGGACCCCGGTTTTTTTTCAGCCCTTTTTCTCGGCCCTCCCATCGCGCCGGCGTGCACGGGGTCAGCACCGCGGGCCGTGATAATCCTCGCCCGAGGGATTCCATCCCGCGGCGAGCGACGCGCTAAGTCTTTCTTCGGTGAAGACGTGAAAAATTTCTGGAGAACTCTCCCTTGACGGCACCCACGGGTTGTGGCTATTTTGCGCGACTCTCGCACAGGTTGTGGTTCTCCCGGGTCGTAGCCGGGGATCACCGATGGGTGGAGGATGACCCATCCGGTGCGAGCTATAACCCGCGGCAACCGTGCCGTGGAATGAAGAGCCCCGCGGCAATCGTGTCGCGGACTAAAGAGAACTGAAAAGAAGTCGCAAGAGAAATCGTAGCACGGAGAAAAGTTCTTCCTCGATCTGCCGGAAGCTAGCTGTCGGGAGCGATCTGCCGGGACATCAACCGGGACTTACAGTGCCGGGTGAGTTTTTGGGCCCGTTCCGGTGTACCGCAGCCCGTTAGCGGGTTTGCCGCTAGGGGTCCCCTCCGTTTTTCCTTTCTCGAGCGCCTTCCTTTCCTCGGAACCGTCCTAAAGGCCCGATCGATCGGTGATCGGGATACACGGGACAGTTCTGTCGGCTGGCGTCGGATTAGCAGGTCAGGTGGATAGGTTAGGGTGGAGAAAAGATCCCTTTGGGACCTGCGAAGCATCGGGTCCCGGGTGTAGTTTGGTTTCTCCGAGCTTCTGGAATCCAGGCGACCGCTTCAAGCGGCGTGAGACTTCTCCCGGCGCCCGGTTCCGGCAAAAGGGGAGACCGACATGGAGGAAGCATGGCGTTTGATCTCGAGCGGGACAGCAGAGAATCCGAGGGGGTTGGGAGTGGAGCCGAGGCGGTCAAGGAATGGGCCGGGACGGGACGCGAGAACCGAACGAACCTGCGCTCCTCTCGTCCGCAGGCGACCAGGAGTCGAGTGGGCGGATTGAGGTTTTCACCTCATTTCACCGCGCCGAATTTCGTGGGCCCGAGCACTACGGCGCTCGGACTCGGGTCGAGTTCCGTCGATGCGAACCGTGGGGCCGGCACGCTCGATTCAGGCGAAGCCGTTCGGCCCATCGACCCGTACCGTACCGTCGAATGGGACCGCCGGACGACCCGCATCACCAATACCGATGGTTCGGTCGTCTTCGAAATGAAGGACGTCGAAGTGCCGCGCCAGTGGTCTCAGGTCGCCGGGGACATTCTCGCGTCGAAATATCTCCGCAAGGCCGGAGTCCCCGTGCGCGATGCTTCGGGAAACCTGGTCCGGGACGCCGCGGGCGACCCGATGACGACGGGCGAGACATCGGCCCGGCAGGTCGTGGACCGCCTCGTCGGCTGCTGGCGCTTTTGGGGCGAGCAGTACGGCTACTTCGCCTCTCAGTTCGATGCGGAGGCTTTCGAGGCGGATCTGGCCTACATGCTCCTCCACCAGTTCGCCGCCCCCAATTCCCCCCAGTGGTTCAACACGGGGCTGCACCACGCCTATGGGTTGACGGGCCCCTCGCAAGGGCACTACTTCGTCGACCCGGACACGCAGGAGCTGCGCCGGTCGACCGATGCCTATTCGCGCCCGCAGCCGCACGCCTGTTTTATTCAGTCGGTGCGTGACGATCTTGTCAACGGCGGCGGCATCATGGACCTCTGGACCCGTGAGGCCAGGCTCTTCAAGTACGGTTCGGGGACCGGGACGAATTTCTCCGCAATCCGCGGCGAGGGCGAACCGCTGGGCGGCGGCGGATTCTCCTCCGGTCTCATGTCGTTTCTGAAAATCGGCGACCGCGCCGCCGCGGCCATCAAGTCGGGCGGCACGACGCGCCGCGCGGCCAAGATGGTCTGCCTCGACCTCGACCACCCGGACATTGAAACCTTCATCAACTGGAAGGTAGAGGAGGAGCGCAAGGTCGCGGCCCTCATCAGGGCCGGCTATTCCAGCGATTTCAACGGCGAAGCGTACAGTACGGTCTCCGGCCAGAACTCGAACAACTCGGTCCGCGTCCCGAACAGCTTCATGAAGGCGGTCCTCGACGACGCCGAGTGGAGCCTCCGCTGGCGCACGAGCGGCAAGGTTTCGAAGACGCTGCGCGCCCGCGACCTCTGGGATCGAGTTTGCCGCGCCTCCTGGGGCTGCGCGGATCCGGGAGTGCAGTACGACACGACGATCAACGAATGGCACACGTGTCCGAAGAGCGGCAGGATCAACGCTTCGAATCCCTGCTCGGAGTACATGTTCCTCGATGACACGGCCTGCAACCTGGCGTCGCTCAACCTGGTCAAGTTTTACGATGCGAAGACGCGTCGCTTCGACATCGATTCCTTCCGCCACGCCGTGAGGCTTTGGACGACCGTCCTCGAAATCAGCGTTCTCATGGCTCAGTACCCGAGCGAGGAGATCGCCCGGCGGAGCTACGAGTTCCGCACCCTGGGGCTGGGCTACGCCAACCTCGGCACGATGCTCATGCTGGCGGGGATTCCGTACGACAGCGACGCGGGCCGCGCCGTCTGCGGCGCCATCACCGCGATCATGACCGGCGAGAGCTACGCGGCTTCGGCGGAAATGGCGCGGGAGCTGGGGGCGTTCCCCGGATACGCCAAGAACCGAGAGGACATGAACCGCGTGATGCGCAACCATCGCCGGGCCGCGTACAACGCGCCCGCGACCGAGTACGAAGCGCTCACCCTCATACCGCCGGGGCTCGAGGGGCGCGCTTGCCCGGCGCAGTTCGCCGATCTGGTCGACGCCGCGCGCGCCGCGTGGGACCGCGCCGTCGAGATGGGCGAGCGGTACGGCTACCGCAACGCCCAGACGACCGTTCTGGCTCCCACCGGGACCATCGGACTCCTGATGGACTGCGACACGACGGGCGTCGAGCCCGAATACGCGCTCGTGAAGTTCAAGAAGCTCGCCGGCGGCGGATATTTCAAGATCCTCAACCGGTCGGTCAGCTGCGCACTGGTGGCCCTCGGATATTCCGAAGAGCAGATCCGCGACGTGATGCAGTTCGTCGAGGGGACGAATTCGTTTCAGCCCGCCGGTTTCGAGTCGCCGATCCAGCGGAGCGACCTCATCGGCCGCGGTGTGGCGGAAGAGCAGCTGCGCCGCGTGGAGGAAGCCCTCCCGCGGATCCTCGACCTCAACTCGGCATTCAGCGCGGCCGGTTTCCCCTCCGGGCACCTGGCGTCGCTGGGATTCACTGCCGTGGACATCTCTCGGGCCAACGACATCCTGTGCGGGCGGCACACGGTGGAGGGCGCACCGCACCTGAAACCGGAGCACCTGCCGGTCTTCGACTGCGCCAACCGCTGCGGCCGGTACGGGAAGCGCTTCATCCACTACCTTGGCCACATCCGGATGATGGCCGCCGCCCAGCCGTTCATTACGGGAGCGATCTCGAAAACGATCAACATGCCGTCCGATGCCACGGTGGCCGAGATCGATCGCGCCCACATGGAGAGCTGGCGGCTGGGGCTCAAGGCGATCGCCCTCTACCGCGACGGCTGCAAGCTTTCTCAGCCCCTCTCGACGGAGACGCAGGACGAGAAATCCGAGAAGAAACCCGAGGAGAAGGTCGAAGCGGCGCCGGTGATCAAGCTGACAGCGGCACCGTCTCCGGGAGTCACGCCGCCGCCGGCCGCCGTCGAGCCGGCCAGACGAACCCCCATGCGCCGGGCGCTTCCCAACAAGCGGCGCGGATTCACGCAGGAGGCCCGGATCGCGGGCCACAAGATATACGTGAGGACCGGCGAATACGAGGACGGCACGCTGGGCGAGATCTTCATCGACATGCACAAGGAAGGCGCGGCGTTCCGCAGCATCATGAACTGCTTCGCCATTGCCGTGTCGAAAGGGCTGCAGTACGGAGTGCCGCTCCGGGAATTCGTCGAGACCTTCTCGTTCACGCGCTTCGCTCCTCAGGGGAGAGTGGAAGGCCATCCGAACCTCAAGATGTCGACGTCCATCCTCGACTATATCTTCCGCATGCTGGCCCTCGAGTACCTCGGCGACACGGATCTCGCCCATGTGAAGCCGCAGGTCCTCGGGGATGGCGATCCCGGCGAGCAGAACTGCGCCGACCGCATCCAGGAATCGGCCGCAGCCCACGCCCGGGCCGCGGCGCAGGCCGGCTCGCCTCCACCAGCGGCGGCAGCGCGCGAGGGAGGATTTCGCCTCCCCGCCGATCCGTTCGAGCGCGAAGCCAATCTTCACCGCAGCGAGCTGATGGGAGATGCCCCCTTCTGCGAGAATTGCGGCCAGATCACGGTGCGCAACGGATCCTGCTACCGGTGCGAGAACTGCGGGCATTCCATGGGGTGCTCCTAACGGAGCACCCATGGAATGCGACCTTGCGCGGTTCCCGTCCGTCCGTCCGTCGTTCTTCTCCCGCTCACCGGGCGGCTTCGGGGTGCAGCGCCAGGAACTCCCGCTCCAGCTCGGGGAGCAGATCCTGGAGGCCGCTGTTCTCTCCGGCCGCTCGGCTGCCCTTTGCGATGACGTGATCGGGGACGATGGAGCGCGTGAGGGCCTGGTGGAGCCCGCGCAGGAACGCCGCGGGGTTTCTCCCACTCCCCGCGGCTGGCTCGTCCAGTAGGCTCAGCTCTCGATAGAACCGCTCGATCTGGCGGCTGGCGATATCGTACACCTCATCGAGGTGGACCTGGACGATGGCGAACCTCTCCATCGCCATCATCCTCGGAAGCTTGAGCCGGTCGAAGCACCTCTCCATCGGCCCCATGAGGTCCTTCATCTTCTCCAGATCGGCCGACATTTCCTTTTCTTGCCCGCCTGCGACCGTCTGCGCGGCCTGTTCGAGCACGTACGAGCCGTTGAGCGCCCCTGAAAAGTCCGTCGCGGCCCAGAGCAGCGAGCGCACCGCCACGATCCAGCGGTCCGTGCGGCCGGCGGCGAAGTCGTTGCACGCCAGGACGAACTCCTGGCAGGCATGGATGAGCCCTCCTCCGGTCACCGCCGCCGGGACGATCAGCTCCGGATCGACGCCTGCTCGTTCGGTGAGGAGGCGAAAGGCCGTCGAGAGCGCGCCGCGCGCGTTGGGGAAGATGGGCAGGGGAGCCTTCAACCCGGGGTGGAGCAGCTCCCGGTTGGGATGGAACCTGCCGGAGCTCGCGGACCCTGGATTCTTCTGGACCATAGGCCGGGATTATAGAGCAGTCCCGCGGACGCGGAGAGGGTCTACCTGCGCCGTCGAGCGTGCGGCCCCGGCCGGCTCACTTCGAGGTGGCGGTCGCTCGCCATCCGCACGCGGAATCCCCGGCCGAGCCGGGCGGCGCGGAGCTGCTCGCGCACCTCGTTGGTCGTGAACGCCGCGAGAAGCGACCGGTAGAAGAGCCGCCTGAGGAGCGGGGATGAGCCGCGCGCGTGGAGCCTCACCAGAGCCCACGCCCGCTCGCGCGTCCGAGGCCGAGCGAGATCCTGGACCAGGATCGCCCCGCTCCGTCCGGCCAGTCGGCCCACCTCGCGCCAGAACGGAATCGGATCGGGGAGATGGTGGACCAGACTGTTGGAGATGACGAGGTCGAACGGACCCCGCACGAGCGCCAGGTCCGTCGCGTCGCCGCGAACGAGCCGGACGCGGCGCGAGAGCCCGGCGGCCGCAATTCGATTCCTTGCGGCGCGCAGCATGGCGCGGGAGGCGTCGACCGCCACGATCCGCCAGGAGGGTGCCAGCGAGCAGAGGATCACAGGGATCTCCGCGGGACCCGTTCCGAGGTCGATCGCGCGGCCGCGGACGCTGCGTCCGGCGACCGCGAGGGCTCGCCGCGCGCAAGCGGTGTTCACTTCTGTGAAGTCCGCCTGGCGGTAGGCCTCGACCTCGAGGGCGTCATCCATGACCTCCGGCTCGGGGATGCGAGCCTTCAACCGCCCCTTCACTGCTGAATCCGGAAGATCTCGTGGAGGAAGCTGACGTGGTGGAAGCCGATGGCCACTTCGATCCCGAGACGCTGGTTCTGCCGGGAGACGGCTCTCTCGGTCTGGATGAACTGCATCAGGGCCGTGTAGGTCCTCTCCGGCGCTCCCTCATCCGCCGGGCAAAGGACCAGGTACAGGTCGAGTTCCCCCACAATGGAGGACTGCACCTTGAGCTGGTCCCCATTCTCGAACCAGCCTTCGCGCGGCCCGGGGACGATGCGCGATTTGATCTTCCCATCCCCGTGGATGAGGATCTCGATGAGGTACACCGGATGCGGCGTGCGGAGTTCCACCGTGAACGGTTGGTTCCGGCGGAGAATCGACTCGCCTTCGGCCTGGACGACACGGCAACTGTACGGGAAATCTCCAAGGAAGTGCCAGGCGGCGAAGGCGAAGAGCGCCGCGCCGGCGAGAAAGAGCCCGCACCAGAGAGGCTTGCGGCTCTTCGGCGGAGGAGCCTCCTCCGGGCGCGAGAGTCTAAACGACCCGCTTCTCGCGAAGCCCTGGCCCTCCGGACGGGACCTGGCGGGAGCCGACGCCGGCGGGGCCTCGACCGACTCTACGATCCCCTCCATCTTCGAACGGCACCGGCCGCAGGCTTGCAGGTGGTTCTTGAGGTCGTTTGTCGTCGCCTCGTCGAGCCCCCGCCGAGCAAGCGCTTCCAGGTCGCCTCGACTGGGACAATCGCTGCCGCTGATCGCCTTCGACAGCTCCTGAGCGAGCGATGTCTCGTCGAGGATGCCGCGGAGCGGATCTCGTTTTCCCCTGTAGAGGGGATTCTTGGGGTCCATGGCTCAGTGAAATATAGCCCACCCCCTCGCCAATTGACCAGGACCGCAGGGAAGAAACGGCCGCGGCCGCGCGCAGGTCTCGATGTTATCGGAGGGGGCGCTGCGCCGGCTCCCGCGCCGGCCCCCTCAGTCTCAGGAGGCAGGGGCCGCCGGAGGAGGGCCTCGTGAGCCTCTTCCATGTCTCGCCGACGTGCGGCTGAAAGAAGACCGGAGCCGCGCCGCGGCGGACCAGGAGGTGCGGCGAGCCCACCATGTTCGCCAGGGGAGGCGAGAGGAGGAAGAGCACCGTTCGCTCGGCGGCCATGGACGGAATTGTACCGCTCCGCTCGGCCCGCGGAGCGCATCCCTTCCGGCCCGATGGACCGTTGACCCCGAGCGAGCGGGTCACCGGTTTCTCCCATCGACCGGGCACGAGGCGATCTCCACTTCGCCCCTCGGGCCGATGAGGGTGAAGTCCTCCCAGAGGTTCACGGTGGGGCAGACGTGGCGAGGAACGAGGAGCACGCTTTCGCCGATCCCAAGCGGCTGCGCGCATCCGGCGTCGCATCCGGTGTGCCGGATGACGGTGTGCTCCTCGCTCGTCGCGACGACTTCCAGCCCCTCGCGGCTGAAGACCTCAATCGGCCCGTGGTCGATCGCCCACCGCTTATGCCCGAGGTCGAGCGTGATCCGATCCGTTCCGGTTACGTCCATCACTCGCGCGAAGATGAGCGCCGCCGGCCGGAAGAGCCCCGGCATCTTGAGCCCGTAGTTCGAATCCCAATAGACCCACGTGCCCGGCGAGACCTCGATTTCCTCGGCCGTACGGTCATTGAGGAGCCAGGCGAGGTCGGGGAGGAAACCGGGCGTTCCGCCGGCGACGATGAGCTCCACCGGCCGGCCCAGAGCGCGGATCGCTCGAGCGCAGGCGGCGAGCCGGCCCATCGAAGTCTCGACGATCTCGCCGCCATCCGCGGTCGAGGCCCCCGCCGGGTGCTTTTCGTAGGCGTGGAGGCCCGCGAAGCGCAGCCGCTCGCCCGCCGGGCCCGCCAGGACCGAGCGCAGCAGGTCCGGGGCGCGATCCGGTGCGATTCCCGTGCGCCCCATGCCGACGTCAAGGTCGATGAGGAACTCCACGGTCACTCCGTGACGCCGTGCCGCCCGATCGAGGGCGTCGGCGTGCTCCGGCGCCGAGATTTGCGCGAGAAGACGGAAGGGAGAGGGAGCGGCGGGAACGAACCGGAGCGCCTGCGCTATGGCGCGCGCGATCGCGTCCGCGGTCGGCGGAAGCGGCGGGTAGGCGAGGAAGATGTCGCGCGCCCCGGCATCGAGGAGCATCGAAAGCTCGTTGGGTGTCGCTTTGAAGCGCGTGATGCCGGCGTGAAGCATCCGCTTGACCGCCCACGAGGATTTGCAGCTCTTGACGTGCGTGCGGAGGTGGCGGAAGCCGGACCCGGGCGCCGCGGACTCAAGAAGCGCCCGCATGCGGGCGATGTTGCCCTCCACGTGCGTGCGGAAGACGAGAAGCCGGGGGCTGGCGATGCGGTCCGGGTCCCGCACGGGGTACTCCGCGGGGTCAAAGAAGGGCTCGAGAAGGCCCGTCATTCAGTCTCCGGCCTTGCCCGGATTTCGAGAGGCGGTCCTCTCCGGGCTCGTGCGCCACCAGTCGCGCCAGCGTTCGATTTCGGGTCCAAAATCTCTGCCTACGATCTTGCGGAGGGTGCGGATCCGCGCTTCCATCTCGACGCGGCGGACCTTGACGTCGAGGACGACGCCCGTCGTGACCTTGGAGATCACGGGGTCGGCGACCTCGACGATCGAGAAGCCCGTCCCTCCCGAGATCAGCTCGTAGTCGGCGACATACGCCCTCTCCTCGCCCTGGAAGAAGAAGCTGCGGCCTCCGCCGGACCAGGTGAGGCGCGCGCTGCCGAGGAGGATCGGGATGGCTTTCACGGACGGCAACTCCTCCAGCGCTCGCATGGCGCCGATGCGCTGATCGCTCGATGGGCTCTCGAGGTAGGGGATGAAGCGGTCGGCGGCTCCGGGATCTCCCAGGGTCTTCAAGGAGCCGAGGCAAGCCGTTCGCACCGGTTCCTGGGGATCGGAGACGGCTCCGTGGGCGAGGAGCCGGCGAACCCTGTCCGCTGCGCGATCATCGAGATCTGGGGCGGCGAGCTCGCGCGCGGCGAGGACCTTCACTTCTTTGCCCTTCGACTTATCGAGCAATGCCGCACTCAAACAGGCGTGCCGCTCCTCGACGGGCAGCGCGCGCAATCGCGCCTCCGCCGCCGCGGCCTCGCCGGAGCCGCGCGCCCAAGCCTCGAGGTCCCGCAGCGATTCCTTCCGGCGCCGGGCCGCCTCTTCGCGCAGGATGCGGACCTTCTCGCGGAGGGTGACTTCTCCGCCGCGGAACTCCACCTTCTCGTCGGGGGCGCTTTTTCGGTGAGAGGCGACCATCCCCTTCGCGAGCCGGATCGGTTTGCCGTCCTCGAGGACGAAGGTGACGAAGCCCTCCTGCTCCTTGTAATCGACTCCGCGAAGAGAGACGCCGCTCGTCAGATCGACCCAGTCGCCGAGCAAGGAAGGACAGGAAAGCAAAACCAAGAGTGTCGTGAAAGCCGCCCAGGTGGAACGCATCGAATCCTCCCACGCTTGCGCGTGTCACCGGTCCGCTCGATGGAGCGGGCCGGCCAATCGTCACGACCCCGCGAAAGGTGAAGGCGCCCGGTCAAGTACTTCTCTCGGCTCCGCATCGTAGAAAGGACAGCCGGAGGCGTCAACGATGGGATGTCCACCGGACCCGTTAGACTCATCGATATCGCCGATGGTCTTGCCCAGCTCCGTCTCGATGAACCGCCGACTCCCCAGCAGGGCGCGATCGGCCCCGATCCGACCGCTGACGCCGAGTCCCGCGTGGGCTCGGCCGTCGCTCACGGCGGGCGTCCGAACCTCGAGCCGCCCCGCCTCGAAGGCGATGGCACGTGATGCCGGGTGAACGGATGAGCGGGCGAGCGCTCCGGCGACGGCGAGCAGCTCGGCCGAGGAGACTCCGCGAGCGGGGATCGCTCGGGCGACTTTGAGGGAGCCCTGGGTGAGGGTTCCCGTCTTGTCGAAGACGACGGACCGAACCCGGGCCAACCCTTCGATGGCCTCGCCGCCCCGGATGAGAATTCCGTCTCTTGCGGCCGCGTCGAGGGCGCCGAGGACCGCCAGCGGGGTGGCGAGGCCCAGCGCGCACGGACAGGCCACGAGGAGGACCGCGAGGGAATGGAGCAGCGCTTCGAACGCTCCGCGATCCGGCAGCCAGACGAAGAACGTCGCCAGACCGGCGAGGGCGGCCACCGGGAGAAAGTACCGCGAGAGCCGATCGGCGAGCCGCTCCATCGAGCCGCGGCGGCGGCGGGCCTCGTCGATGAAGCGGGCGGCGCGGTCGATCCATCGCTCTCCCGCGCCGGCGGTGACCTCCATCTCTCCGCCTGTGGGGCCCCCATCCACGTCGTCTTCAGCCGGTTCTTCCCGGGGCGATCTCTCGCGGTGCGAACGGCGTGGGGGGTCGGACTGGGGATCGTGATGTGGCTCGTGAACTTCTACGGGTTCCTCTCCTGGCTCCAGCCCCTCCTCGTCGGCGAGTTCTACATCCGAGAGATCCCGTGGTGGGTCGCCGCGCTGACGCACATCGCCTTCACCCTCGCCGTTCTCCTCGCGCAGCCTCTCGGCGAGTTTAAACCGGAGAGCTATCGGCCTCCGAGCGCGACCCCGGGGAAGGGCGAAAGAGCGGAGGCATGAACCTCGTGAGGAACCGCCGGCCTCGCTTTCCTGCTATGGGTACTCCACCGACCAGCAGCGAGGCCCCGAGGGAGTCTGGACCGCTCCCTCGACCGCCCGTAGGCCCGATCTCCTCGTGACCTTGACCCTCACGACCCACGGCTCATCGGGCGCGTTCGGCCGGGTCGCCTGCGCCCGGGTTTCGAAGGGCACGCTGCGCTGCGCGAGGGCGAGCTTCAGCTCCCGGATGAATTCCATTTCCTGCGGGTCTTCCTCCGGACCGGGGAGGGGCAGGACGAGCGGTGTCCGGCCGCGACCTTCCTTCCGCGCGAAGGTCTCCCGGAGGTTCTCGATGACCTCCGACACCCAGCGGGCGGCCTCGTGGCGGCTCGAAAACCGTCGCGTGGACGCCCCGTCGTCCGCCGCCCGAAGGTGGGAGCCGGCCTGGGTGGATACGCTCGCCGTCGAGCCGAGAAGGACCTCCTCCGGGGCCGCCTCGGCGGCGACGGGACCGGAGAGGTGCTCCCCGTTCGAGGAGAGGATCAGCGCCCCCGCCGCGCAGGCCACGAGGAGCACGGCCCCCGCCGCCGGCTTGAGGAAGCGCGAGGCGGCCTCGCGGCCCGCGAGTCCGCGGGGAAGAGATGGCGGCGCCGCGGCCCCGGCCGGGGCCGCAGGGCCCGCTGGCACGGGCGGCGGCTCACCGCCGTGGAAAGACGGCAGGCTCGAGACCTTGATCGAATCGAAAGCGGCGCCCGCGGAAAGCTCCCGGAGAGCTTCGACGTCCCGGAGCATCTCACGCGCCGAGGAGTACCGCTTGTCGAAATCCGTCATCGCGCGGTTCGAGATCCACTGGAGCGCGAACGGCACGGGGCGCGAATAGCGCGTCAGCGATCCCGAGGCCGGGAAACCCCCGTCCAAAATGAAGTAGAGAACGGCCCCGACGGAGTAGATGTCGAACTTGGCGCAATCCACATCCCGAATCGTGGCCCCCCGGGTCGCCAACCTCACCATCTCCGGGTCGCGGAAGTACTCGGTGCCGTGGGTCGTGAGCTGGAGCATGCTCTCGAGCGGGGTGAGGAGGCCGATATCGATGAGGTGGAGCTTTTCTCCTTCGACGATCAAGTTATCGGGCTTGATGTCCTTGTGAAAGACTCCCCGCTCGTGGTACTCGACGATGACCACGAGGAGGTCCCGCAGCCACCCGAGGAAGCGGTTCAGCTCCGGGTCCGAGGGCCGGGAGCCGTCCGGGAGCCGCCGGTGCATCGCGAGGATCTCCTGGGTCAGCGTCGCCCCGTGGTGGTACGGCATGACGTAGTAGAAGCTGGTGGGGGACATCTTCGAATCGAGGACGATCCCGAGCTGGTTCGCCAGCCGCACCGCCCCCGATTCGCGGATGATGGACTCGAGGTGGCTGCCGATCGTCAGGTCGAAGTATTTGAGGACCGCGCGCTCCCCCCGGCTCGTGGATCCCGGAGGAAGCCCCGGAGGAAACGAGCCACGGCGGGGAACGACCACGAACACCTGCGCGGTGGAGCCTCCCGATGGGAGCCTCTCCACGATCTCGTAGTCGGACTCGAAATCGAACGCCGGCCGGCGGAGCATGGTCGCCGACGCCTTTTCCCCCGCCCAGTCCAGTGCCCTCCTCCCCTGCCGGTGCAGGTGGCGCCGGACGAGGTCGAGCGCCCGGCGGAAGTTCCGCGCCAGCTCCATGGGGAGGCCGAGGAGCTTCTCCGCGTCCGCTTTCACCTCGCCGGCGAAGTGGTGCGCCTGGGCCTTGATCAGGAGGGCCTTTTCACGCCCCCCGAGCCCCAGCGCGAACAGGCTCGATCGCAGGAGGTGGAAGAAGATCGCGACGAAGAGCCAGGCCAGGTCGAGGAGGAGCTCGATCCCGTGGAGAAAGGCGACGAGGAGGCGCGGCCCGGAGAGGACGAGCGTCAGGACCGCCGCGGCCGGCAGGATGATGCACCAGGCGAGCGCTCGGAGAATTTGCCGCAGGATTCGCATCTCCTTCTCCCCTTCTCCCTTCAGGCTCGGCCCTGCACCGTCCTCACGGGATGGTGATGCCGCTTTTGCTCCTCCTCCACGGCGGCGTAGATGTCGCCCAGGGCGGAATCGAACAGTTCATCGTCCCCATCGAGGCGATGCTTCTCGATCTCCTCTACTTCGTCCTGCGTCCACGAGTACTCCCTCACCACTTGCCGGAGGGTCTCGCGGAGACGCTCGCGGACCTTTCGGAGGTGGCGCGAGACCCCGGCTTCCGAGATCCCGAGGATCGCGGCGATCTCCACCGCCTTGATCGGGCGGGAGACCTTCATCTTGTAGACTTCGAACTCGAGGAAATCGCTTCGCCTCTCGACGAGGCGGATCGCGTGATAGACCTTCGCCCGGAAGACTTGCTTCTCGAACTCCGCGGCCGGAGAGGCCGCACCGCCATCCAGGTCCAAGACATCGCCCAGGGAGAGCGGCTTGAGTCCCCGATTTCGCTTCAGCGCGTTCCGTCGTGCAATCTCCGCACACACGATGTGCCGGGCGATGGCGTAGAGCCAGGTCGAGAAGTTCGCGCCGCGCCGCGTGTCGAAGTCCTCGATCCTCGCGAAGACTTGGAGCAGCGTCTCCTGGCGGAGGTCCTGGACGGTCTCGGGTGAGAAATACCGCTTCGCGATGGAGGCGACCATCCGCTCGATGGCGGGCCCGAAGACCTCCCAGAGCTCGAGCCAGGCGTCCGAGTTCCGCTCCTTCAGGCGCCGAACGAGGTTCGTGTTGGGTGTGACCATCTCCGGATCATTATTGCGAAGGAGGACTCGAGAATCTCAGGCAAATCGTGAAATTCTCGCCGGCCGGATCGCAATAACGCAGTGGGGGCCCGGTTCAGGGCCTGTTCGCGACAATTCGTCAAGCCCTCGAGGAGGTCCATCATGACGCGGTTCGTCTCACGGTCGCTCAAGTACTCGGTGATCCTTGTCCTCGTCCTGGCAGCCGCCGCGGCGACCTTCGGTCCGTGGCGGATCCGCGAGGCGCTGCGCTACGTCAAGCACGCGGCGGTCGAGAACGTCGACGGCATGATCCCCGACGAGGTGAAGCTCCGAAACGACATCGAGACGCTGCGGGAGGAGTACCCCAAGCGGATCGCCGAGCTGGACTCGATGGTCGCCGGGCTGACACGCCAGCTCGGGGAACTGGAGCAGGACCGAGGGCTGTGCCGCGAGGTCCTCGACCTCTGTCATGAGGACCTCGGTCAGCTTCGGCCCGGCGTCGAGGCTGAGAGCGCTGGAACTCCCGCGCACGACGGGCGGATTCAGTTCCGGGGGGCGAGCTTCTCGTACGGTGAGGCCCTGGAGAGGAGCCGGAGGATCCTCGAAATCAAGGACATGTACGACGCGCGGCTCAAGGCGTCCACTGAGTCGGTGGCGCTCCTTCAATCCGAACGCGAGCGGCTGAGCGCCGATCTGCTCCAGGTCCGCAAGGAGTACGACCAGTTCATCGCCCAGTACCGGGGACTCGAGCGCGAGATCGACCTCCTGAAGCACAACGAGAGGCTGATCGAGATCGCCGGCCGCCGAGATCGCCTCGACCGCCTGGACCCATCGAGCTGGCTCCGCTCGCTCGACGCCATCAAGTCGGCGATCGCGCGCCGCAAGACCGAGCAGGCGGAAAGGCTTCGGAGCTTCAAGGTCGGAAACCCCGTGGCCGAGTATGAGACGCGGGCCCGGGTCCGTGCGTTGTGAAGGGGAGGCGATCCATGCAGGGCCATCCCGAATTCGCTCCGCTCGGCCGGATCGTCCACAAGGGGCGTTCGTTCCTCTCCACGCTGGCGCTCGGCCTCGGCGCGACCCTCGTCACGTTGACGCTCAGCGGCGGCGCCGTCGTCCTCTACGGCTTGAACATCGCCGACCGAAAGAGTCACGACCTCGTGGGGCTGATCCAGCAGGCGGTCCGGGGGCTCCCGGACCTGCAGAAATCCCTCCCTCCGGTCCTCGCGGACGTGCTCAGCGACGAACGGCGGCCGGACTACCTGCCGCGGATCGCCATCACGGCGAGGGTCGTCGAGAAACGCGGGGAAGCGCAAACCTTGCGTGCGGTCGTGGAGATCCAGAACGGCGGCACGGAGGTCGTCTCCCTCCTCTGTCTGAACGTGCTCCTCGTCGACCGCGACGACGTCCCGGTGGCACGGTGGACGATCTGGGCCGCCACTCCCCTCGCGGCGGACGGCGGTTGGGCGGGACCGCTCCTCCCCGGCTCCACGCGCCGCCTCGACGCCGGAGGATGGAGAAGCCTGACCGAGCGGCGGGAGGACCTGAAGGCGGTCGTGGAGGTCTCCGACATCCGGCTCTGGCATCCCCCGGCAGAGCGGGGAAAGGAACTTTGATGGGAAGGGCGCCGCACTTAGTTCGAGTTTTGCACTTTCTGACGAGCCAGGGAGCGCCCGGATCGTCGAGATCGAGGCGCGACGACGAGCGCGATACAACGGAGAGTATCGCCGAGGAGGAGCAACGAAGAGATCGGCGATCCCGGCGCTCCCCCGAAGGGGCCGGCGGCATTTCGTGCGACCCATATCACCAGCAGGGTGTGCTGAAAAAGCCGGTTCGGCCTTGGTTGCCCGGGGGGAG
>Ga0187893_10003835_pt1 | contig 29599 bp, 25 predicted proteins | sample MA1701074metaG_FD_139574 | JGI IMG/M metagenome (GOLD analysis project Ga0187893, IMG submission 139574) | White microbial mat communities from a basaltic lava cave in the Kipuka Kanohina Cave System on the Island of Hawaii, USA - MA170107-4 metaG ...
GCGTGACCTTCCCGCTGAAGACCTGCCAGCGCCACCCATCGACGACGAGGCCGAATGGCAGGAAAGCGAGGCGCTCGAGGGCGGTGCGGAGCAGCAGGCCCACATCGCCGGAGGCGTCCGGCACGCGGTCGATCAGACCGACCTTGACGAGGTACTCCGGGGTGACCGACAGCGCAATTGTGTCCCCGATCGCCTCGTGGAAGCCGTCGTTGGCGCTGTCGCGGAAGATTGGCGGCTGGCCGGCGTAGGCGCGCGCGTAGAAGTCGTGCCCGAGCTCGTGATGGATGACCGAGAAATCCTCTGCCGTCTGGTCGATGCACATCTTGAAACGCAGGTCGTCGACGTTGTTGATGTTCCAGGCGCTCGCGTGGCACACGACCTCGCGATCGCGCGGCTTCACAAAGAGCGATCGCTCCCAGAACGTCGGCGGCAGCGGTTCGAAGCCGAGCGAGGTGAAGAACCGCTCGCCGTAACGCGTCATGTCGGTGGGACTGATGTTGCGCGCGCGCAGGACCTCGGTCAGCGAGACCGTGCGCGCCCCTCCCGCTGGGCCGACCAGGTCGTAGAGGTTGGACCAGTCCTGGGCCCAGAGGTTGCCGAGCAGGTGCGCCGGAATGGGGCCGTCGGCGGGCACCTGGTCGCCGTAGCGAGCACGGAGTTTGGTGCGGACGTAAGCGTGCAGCGACAGGTACAGCGGGCGCAGCTGCTCCCACAGCCGATCGAGCTCCTGGGCAAACGCCTCCGGCGGCATGTCGTACTTCGAACGCCACATTGCGCCGGTGTCGGCAAAGCCGAGCAAGCGCGCCCCCTCGTTCGACAGCTCGACGAACCGCGCGTAGCTCTGTTTCATGGGCGGTGCGATGGTGTGCCATCCCTCCCATACCCCGCGCACGCGTGCCGGGTCGCGGTCTTTCGCGAGGATCTCGGTGATTTCTTCGATGTCGAGGCACGCGTCACCCGATTCGCCGTCGTCGCAATACTTGCCGCGTCCGTAGATACCCTCCATGGAGGCGACCAGCTGCGCGAGCTCCTCCGCTTCCTTCGGGTCCGCGGGCGCCGCCATCGTCAGCGCGTTCTTGAGCAGCCTGAGCTGCCGTTGCTCTGACTCGGGGAGCTCTACGTTGTCGAACCGTGTGGCCTCTTTGGCAAACCGCGTGACGGCGGTCATGTACGCTGCGCTCGCGCGTGCCGCAATCGCCTCGGTGTCGACCGTGATGTACGTGTTCTGCACCCAGCCAGCCTGATTGGCTTCGTTGCTGAGCCGCAGCATCGTGTCGTTGGCGTCTGTGAGAAACACGCGCGCGTCGTCCGGCGACGGCGCCGGCGTGGTACTCCGGCATGCGGCCGTAGCCGCCGCAACAACGAGGGCCAGGAGAAGTCGCGAAAGGCTCATGGCGGGATCATACGGCAGGCAGGCGAGCAGGTCGCCTGTTTCACGGCAGCAGGGGCTTTTCCTGTTCGATGAAGTGGCCATGGAGCAACCGGACCGCCTCGTCCGTCCGGTCGCGGGGAATCATCCAGGTGATCCGGAACGACGATGTCGCCACGCCGGTCGGCTGGATTCCGGCGGAGGCGAGCGTCTCCGACCCGACTCGGACGTTCCGGTAAGTCGCGTTGATGCCCGCACCAATGGCGCTGACGGCGGCAAGGCCGTCGACCAGCCGCGCCCGCCCGCCCAGCCGCCGGTCGAGCGTCTGGCGCACGCGCGACTCGTCGTGGAGGTTCTCCCGCGAGACGACGAGCGACGAGCGGCCCGACGCGACGTGGAGTTGATTGCCCGCGACGCCGCATGCGTCGAGCGCAGCCAGGAGCGCCTCGGCCGGCGCATCCGACTCGAGGAGCAGGACGTCGCGCTCGCTCGCGACACCGACGACGGTGCCCGGCATGCGCGGCGGGTTGCGTCGCACGACGGTGCCGTCGATCGAAGGATCGGGACCGGGCAGCCGCCCGCTGGTCGCGCGCGCGTAGATAGCGATCCCCTTCTCCTTTGCAAACTCGACTGCCTGCGCGTTGAGCACCTTCGCCCCCGCCTCCGCCATCTCCTGCGTCTCTTCGTAGGACAGGACACCGATCCGCCGGGCCCCGGACACCACGCGCGGATCCGCGGAATAGACGCCGTCGACGTCGGAACAGATCTCGCAGTGGTGGGCGTCGAGGGCGGCCGCCATTGCCACGGCGGTGGTGTCACTGCCGCCGCGCCCGAGCGTCGTGACTTCTTTCTTATAGGAGACGCCCTGAAAGCCGGCGATGACGACAATCTTCCCCTGCGCGAGTGCGTCCTGGACGCGGAACGGCCGGACCTCAATGATCCGTGCGTCGATGTGGCGGTCGTTGGTGATGATGCCCGACTGGCTCCCCGTGAAGCTGATGGCGTCGCCGCCCAGCTCTCGAATCGCCATCGAGAGTAGTGCCATCGAGATGCGCTCGCCGGCCGACAAGAGCATGTCGAGCTCTCGGCGTTCGGGATTCGGCGACACCTGCTTCGCCATGGCGAGCAACTCGTCCGTCGTGTCGCCCATCGCCGAGACGACGACGACGACCTGGTGCCCGCCGCGCTGGGTGTGCATCACGCGTTCGGCGACCCGCCGGAGCTTGTGGACGTCGGCGACGCTCGTCCCGCCGTACTTCTGGACGACAGTGGACATGACGAAGGCCTCAGGCCTCAGTGTGTTTCAGGCCCCAGCAAGACTCGGACCTTCTGAGGCCAGAGGCCTGGGGCCTGGGGCCTGAAGCCTGAGGCCCTGTATAATCCGGCAACGGCTCATTAAGTGACGGTAAAGGGAGGCTCATGAGACAACGCACTTGTGTCCTGTCACTCGCGATCGTGGCGGCCCTCGTCGCACCCGCGTGGGCGCAGACCCCGCCGGCGCAGCTGCGGTCGCCTGACGTCATCTTCGTTCCGACGCCTCAGGAGGTGGTCGACGCGATGCTCAAGCTCGCGAAGGTCACCAAGAACGACGTGGTTTACGACCTGGGCTCCGGCGACGGGCGGGTTCCGATCACCGCCGCCAGAACGTACGGCGCGCGCGGCGTGGGGATCGATATCGACCCGCAGCGCATCAAAGAGGCCACCGAGAACCTGAAGGCCGCTGGCGTCGGCGACCGAGTCCGCTTCCTCAATCAGGACTTGTTCACAACGAACATCAGCGAAGCTACCGTCGTGACGCTGTACCTGCTGCCCTCGCTCAACCTGAAGGTGCTGCCGAAGCTCAACGCCGAGCTCAAGCCGGGCACGCGTGTCGTGTCGCACGCCTTCGACATGGGCGACATCAAGCCGCAGGAAACGCAGAACGTCAACGGCCGGACGATCTATCTCTGGACGGTGCCGATCAAGTAACTCCGCGGGGCGAGTGGGACGGGTAAGGAAGATTCCTCACTCGCCCCGCTTGCGTCACCTGCCGCACGGTTACTTGGCTCGCGTCCGGATCCCCTCCGCGATCATCGCGACCTTGTAGGCCGCCCCGCGACCAACCGCGAAGAGCGTCCGTTTGTCGCGCCCGGCGAATCCCACACTCTGCATCCCGACCGGCGTCGGAATCGTCCCGAGGATTTGCCCCTGCGGGCTGATGACGTTAATGCCCGCCGCCACGGCTGCATACACCCGGCCCGCAGAGTCGACCGCGAGGCCGTCTCCGCGGCTGTCGGCGAACTTCCGCGGATTCCGCACGCTGCCATCCGGCTGCACGTCGAAGGCGACCAGATGCGTGCCGTTGGTTGCATACAGCGTCTTTTCGTCGGGGCTGAGCTGCAGGCCGTTCGGCGACTCGACAGACTCGGTGAGTTTCGTCAGTCGTCCGTCCGGCGTGATGTAGAAGATGAGCGGCTTGCGTCCCGGCGGCGGTTCGCGGAACCGGTTCGCGCCCGGAATCGGATCGGTAAAGTAGATGCCACCGCGTCGATCGACGACGAGGTCGTTCGGGCGCACGAGCGGCTGTCCCTCGAACGAGTCGGCCAGCACCGTTCGCGTCGGGTGCACGACGCCGACCTTCGGATCTCGCGACTGCGTCCCGATCAGCCGTCCGTTTGGATCGTAGGCGAGCCCGATGGTTCGGTTGGTGTTCTCGACGTATGTCGAGATATTGCCGGCGAGATCGATCCGGAGGATCGTGTCCGCGTCCTGTTCGGTGAAGAGGACGCTCCCGTCCGGCATCGCGATGACCCCTTCGGTGCCGTTGAAGCCGGCGCGGATGAACTCGACTTTCGTGCCGCCCTTGACGACGCCCGGGATGTCGGGCGTGGTGAGCATGCGGGTCGGATCGGGAGCGGGCCCCTCCTGTCCGCCGCCCGGCGCCTGTGCCACGGCCAGCGCGGCGCCAAGGACGCAGCCCGTCGAGATGAAGAATGCTCTGCTCCGCATGTTCGACCTCTGACCCGCAGTTATATACCCACCCGCCACACTCGCCCTACCCGCCACACTCGCGCTAGTGTTAGTATTGCGACTCATTCTCATTATCGAGGTCCCCCATGCTCCAGGCATTCGTTATTACGCTGCGCGAAGGGCTCGAGGCCTTTCTCATCGTTGCCATCAGCCTTGCGTATCTGCGCAAGACCGGCCGGCATCGGCTCGTTCCCGCCGTCCACTGGGGCATCGTCCTCTCGGTGCTCGTCAGTATCGGTGCCGGGATACTCCTCCAGCGAGCCTCGAATCAGGCGCTCTGGGAGGGGGTGCTGGCGTTGGCTGCCGCCGTGCTGGTCACGACGCTCATCGTCCACATGTGGCGGCATGCGCGCCGCCTCAAACACGAGATCGAGGCGCGGCTCGAGCAGTCGGCGCTCGAGACGGGTGCGAAGGCGTTTCTGGGGGTCTTCCTCTTCACGCTGCTGATGATCACGCGCGAAGGCATGGAGACGGCGATGCTGATGGGGACGCTGCTCTTCCAAGTACAAACGGCCAACGTCATCATCGGTGCGGCAGCAGGCACACTTTGCGCTGCAGGTGTCGCGTGGTTGTGGTCGCGCTACGGCCACCGGATCAACCTTGCGCTGTTCTTCCAGGTCACCGCTGTCTTCCTCGGTGTGTTCGTCGTGCAACTGCTCATCTACGGTTTCCACGAGCTGACCGAGGCTAACATCTTCCCGTATAGCGAGCCGTTGCACTGGGCCACTGAGCCGTACGGGCCAGACGGTCGCTACGGGCAATACCTGAGCTATATGCTCGTACTGCTGCCGACGATCTGGCTCATCGTCGCCGGCTTGCGCGGCAGGGGCGCCGCGGCGCCCGTGCAGACCGCGGCACGCTGACGGGAGAACTCGAAACTCAAAACCCAAATTCTTGGGTTTTGAGTCTTGAGTCTTGAGCTTGTCCAAGCCCCCCTTACTCGCCGAGCTCTTGTGGTCTGAGGGGCTGCGCTTCGACGCCACGAGCGGCGGCGCCGCGGTCGTCATCGATGGTGACGGGGCCGCGGGGCCGTCGCCGATGCAGCTGGCGGCGTTCGGTCTCGCCGGCTGTATGGCCGCCGACGTTGTCGAGATTCTCCGCAAAGGGCGGCATCCGCTCACTGGGTTGCGGATCATGTTCACGGGCGAACGTGCTCCCGAGCCCCCGCGCCGCTTCGTCCGGATTACCCTCCACTTTCACGTGTCGGGCGCGGTGCCGCCCGAGGCCGCTGCACGCGCGATCGCGCTGTCACGCGAGAAGTACTGCTCGGTGTGGCATTCGATGCGCCCTGACATCGCGTTCGCCACGACGTTCGACGTGCGTCCGTGACCGCTCCACTTCGCTCGGGCCACCTTACGGCGGCTCCATCTGTCGATCGGAAGGGGTATCTCGACTGGGCTGAGTGGCCGATCATGGCTGTGCCAGTTCGGCCGTTCGTCGCTCTTCGTCTACTGGATCCACGTGGAGATGGCGTACGGCGTTGTCAGCATGGCGCTGCACCGGCGTTGCCGCTCGTGCAGGCGTACCTCGGATTCATGCTCCTCAGCGCGCTGCTCTTCGGGTTGGTCCGACTCAAAGCAGAAATCACAAGTCCCAAGCCACGAACCACAATTCAGACTGAAGTTCCTGCTTCAGTGTGACTTGTACTTTATGACTTGTGACTCGGTCAGAAGGCCATCAGGTACGTCATCTTCGCGATCACCGCGCGGCTGAGCAGGATACCCGTGCGTTCGTCGCGCCGCTCGTTGAAGACGAGGAAGAAGTCGCTGAGCGGCCGGTGGATGATGTTGAACCGCAGGTTCGAGGTCCACTGGCGGTTGTCGCTGTTGTACTGGATGAGCGCGTTGAAGAACATCTTGGTGTTGAAGTTGTAGTTCACGCGCGTCGTCACCAGCTTGGAGAGGAAAGATCCCGTCGAGAGCGTGATGTCGTTGAACTGGAGATTGACCGCGGCATTGAACCTCTCGTTCAGTCTGAACGAGGGGCCCACGTTGACCGCGCGCCGGTCGCCGTCGTAGAACGGACCGACATTGACGCGCGTGACGACCGAGACGATGGCCGCCTCGTTCGTCCTCCAGAAGCCGAAGTAATCCGGGTAGTCATAGCGACCGGCATTCACGCGCGTGCCCGAAGCGCGGTTGATCGTGAACGCGAGCGGGACATCTTCCGCGTACTCGTTCACGCCGATTTCAGCGCTCGAGCCGTCCTGAAAATTGAAATTCCAATGGTAGCCGACGAACCGCGTGTCGAGCCCTCCGTCGTGCTGGCGCGTAAACATGTCGAATTCCCAGTGCGGCTGCATCTGTCGAAGCCAGCTCGACACGGCGGCCGGCCGCCACCGGTAGCCGACCCACGCGTCGAGGTTCTGGACGCCGAAGCGTGGGGCGAATCCCAGTTCGTCATTGAACCGCTCGCCGATGCTCCCGTGCCCCACCTGAAAGCGCCACTCGCGGTTTTCGTAGTCGACCCCGGCGCGCGTTGCGTACGCGTTGCCGCGGCTGGCGACGGCCGTCGCGGGTGACAAGGTCTTCGCGACGTACCCGTTCAGGCTCAGATACCCGAACCGGAAGTTCGCATCGACGCCGCCGACGCGGTTGAAGTGAGGCCCGCTCTGGTCCTTGTTGAGAAAGACCGCTCCGATGTCGGAGTTCGCCAGGATGTCCCGACGAAGGCGCAGGGTGGTGAAGTTGGTGGCGCCCACCGTACCCGTTTCCCGCTGCTGGATGTTGATTACGCCAAGGGAATAGACGCCCTGGCGCCCCGTCAGCCGCGTACCGCCGAGAATGGGCAGGGGTTCACCGTCGTCGGAGAGCCCGATTTTTCGGCTGAAGAACAGCCGCATTTCGTTCTGGCGGTTGGCGCCGCCTTGCACCTCGCTGCCGAACTGGAAGATTCCGGAGTTCTCGAGGAAGAAATCGCGCTTCTCCGGGAAGAAGAGGCTGAACCGCGTCAGGTTGATCTGTTGCTCGTCGACTTCGACCTGGGAGAAATCGGTGTTGAGGGTGAAGTCCCACACGAGCCCGCTTGTCACCCCGTACTTCACGTCGAGTCCCGCGTCGAGTTGGTTCGCGGTCCGCCGGCCCTGCAGCGTGGTGGACGTCGTTGCGGCGTACGGCTTGAACCGGAGGTTCATCCCGGGTCGCACCCCCCGGATCCCCTCGATCGTGCCCGCCATCGAGACCCGGTCGAGATCGTAAATACGAGGGAGCGGCGACCAGTAGCTGTCCTCGTTGGCACGCCGCAGCTTGCGCTCGAAGTTGATGCCCCAGGTCTGCGTGTCGCTGTTCTCGAACTTCAGCGTGCGGAACGGGATCCGAATCTCGGCGTACCAGCCGGTCTCGGTGGTCCGCGTAGCCACTTCCCAGATCCCGTCCCAGTCGGCGTTCCGCTCGCGCCCTTCGTTGACCATCTGCGCGTCGTACTTGGCGCCGGCAGGATTGGTGGCAAACGTATAACCGTTGCGTGAGTCGTGGAAGGTATCGAGGACGAGGCGAAAGCCGTCGCTGTTGTTCGTGTTGAAATCCTTCTTCAGGTCGCTGACGGTGAGCCGGCCCGGCTCCTCGTCGCGCGCGAACACGCCGAAGTACATGGCGTCGTCGTCATAGACGACGCGCACCTCGGTGTCGAAGGTCGCCGGATCGCCCTCACGCGGATCGTTCTGAATGAAGTGCGTCGCGATTGGCGCGCTCGCCCATGAGGGCTCGTCGAGCATGCCGTCGAGCATGATGGCGCCGGTTGCGCGCACGGCCTCGAGGCGGCGCTCCAGGCGCGCCGTGTCGTAGTCGATCGCGGGCGCCGACGCCGTCCGAGCGGTGTTCTGAGGGCGATTCTGCTGTTGTGCCGCTGCGTTTTGTGGAAAGCCGCCAACGGTACCGATGAGTGCGAATGCCACTGCGCACGATGTGGCACCGAGACGGACCATGCGTAACTCCTTGTGCCGACGCCAGATACACGGAGCAGACCACTCTCGCCCTCCCGAATTTCGAATAAAAACCGAAAAAACGGGTTGAGGAAGAGGACCGCGGGCCGATACAATTCGCCTCTTCGTGCGCCCCTAGCGGGAGCCGGAGAGGGACCCCACATGATAAGCGTTGCTGCCATCCGAATGCAGCAGTTTGGCGTGCAGTTCTATCAGGCGTCGCTGACAGCCGAAGATATCGACAAGCTGGTTCGGTTCGAAGTTTTGAGCTACGGCGAGGCAGGCCAACCTGTACGCGGGGCCCAGAAGAAGACTCCCTCGAAGGTGAACTGGGACCTGCTCGAGCGCCGGATCGCGGCGAACGAAAAAGCCTATCAGCGTCAGATCATCCGGCGAAAGATCGACGAACTCGTGCAGTACTACGAGCAGTGCCGCCAGGCGCGCGACCTGCCGTCGATTCCGGGCGCCGTGATCATCTCCTGCGACGAGAAGCTGACCTTCGAGCCGTCTGAAGCCGGATCGGTCGTCGGACGGCTCAAGGTGTCCGAGCGCGAGGGGATTCTGCGGGCGATCGACGGCCAGCACCGACTGCTCGCGCTACACGCCGACATCGACAACATGCGCGGCCACGATTTCACGGTGCCCGCGATCATCTTCGATCGCCTGCCCGAGGACCACATCGTGCAGATGTTCGTGACGATCAACGCCAAGCACACGCGCCTGAATCCGTCACACTTGGTGAGCCTCTCGGGTCGTCAGCTCTACCGCGACGAAGCATTAGCGGTGGCACACGACGTGGTACGCGCGCTGAACGACCGCGAGGATTCGCCACTGCACGGCGAGATCAAGCTGCTTGGCGTCGGCCGCGGCCGCGTGGCGCAGGCGCCGCTCGCGCAGGAGCTGAAGAAACTGTTCGCCACCGACGCCTTCGGCGGGCCGCGCAAGTCGGCCGACTTTCGCGAGGACGCCAAGAAGTTCTTCGTGAACTACTTCAAGCAGGTGTCGATGGTGTTTGGCGCCGCCTGGGGCGGCCGCAAGTACAGCATCAAGTCGGCGGCCGCGCTGCGCGCGTTCATCCGCGTTTCGCCGGACGTGGTGCGCCGCCTCGACCAAGAGCACATGGATCGGAGCGACTACCGCGCGATTGGGCGCGTGATTGCACCATGGGGTCGTCGCATCGGCGACCAGCGTTTCGAAACCGAGGGCGCGTGGAAGCGGCAGGGGACGACGGTCGACACGCTGGCTCGGGAGCTGAAGCTGGCGCTCGAGTACCCCGAAGGCGCGGGCGTCTGAAAAAAACAGGACGGACGCTGCAGAACAGCGGTCCGTCCTGAGACGCCGGCCTGGCTCCCCCCAGCGTTTACGACGTTCTGCCGTAAACCACAGACCGACGCCCCCAAGACAGGGCAACCGACGTACCGATGCGCTTTCCAAGTAAAACGGGGTGTTTTGCCGGCGGCCCGTTTCGGAAATGTAGCAAGAATTACAAGGGTGTACTGAGGTTACATGCGGGTTGACCTCAATGCGGACGTCGGTGAGGGGCGAAACGCCGCCGTTGGGGCAGAGGCCCGGAACGGTGGGGACGCGGTAATCATGCCATCGATCACGTCGGCGAACATAGCCTGCGGCTTCCACGCCGGCGATCCCGGCGTCATGCGCGCGACGGTCGCGTTGGCGCGCGACCACGGTGTGGCGGTTGGCGCCCACCCCGGGTTCCCGGATGTGGAGGGGTTCGGACGGCGCGAGCTGCACGTCGCGCCGCGGGATGTCGAGGACTTCGTGGTGTATCAAGTCGGCGCGCTGGCGGCCATCGCCGCCGCGCAAGGCGTGCGGTTGCAGCACGTCAAGCCGCACGGGGCGCTGTTCAACATGGCGGCGCGCGACGCAGCGCTCGCCGACGCGATCGCGCGGGCCGCGATGGTCATCGACCGGGAGTTGATCTTGTTCGGGCTGCCCGACTCAGAGCTCGTGGCGGCTGGCGCGCGCGTGGGCCTGCGGACGGCGCGCGAAGGGTTCGCCGATCGCGCGTATCAGCCGGACGGGACGCTGGTGCCGCGGTCCGAGGCCGGCGCGGTCATTCACACTCCCGAGATTGTGGTCCATCGCGCCGTGCGCATGGCACGCGAGGGCACCGTGGAGGCGGTCGACGGCAGCCGCGTGACCCTGACCATCGATACGCTCTGCGTGCACGGCGACACGCCAGGGGCCGCGGAGCTGGCATCGCGCATCCGCCGGGCGCTGGTTGACGCTGGAATCGAGGTAAAGGCCGTCGGCGCCGCGTGAGCGCCACGTTTACGGTCGCTGTTCGGAGACGAGCACGCGTCGCAGCACCTTGCCGACCATCGTTTTCGGCAGATCCCTTCGGAATTCAACCTGCGCGGGCACCTTGTACGGCGCGAGCCGCTCGCGGCAGAAGGCCCGCAGCTCGTCTTCGGTCACGTGCTGGCCGGCCTTGAGCACGACCCATCCTTTCGGCACCTCGCCCTTCACCGGATCGGGAATGCCGGCGACGCTCGCCTCCATCACCGCCGGGTGCACGGCCAGGACCTCCTCGATTTCCCGCGGCCACACCTGGAAGCCGCTCGTCTTGAGCATGTCCTTCTTGCGGTCGACGATGAATAGGTATCCCTCGTCGTCCATGTAGGCGAGGTCGCCCGTGTGCACCCACGGTCCGCCCTCGCCGTGGGTGCGCAGCGTGTCGGCGGTTTCGGAGGGGTTGTTCCAGTATTCGGCCATGTACTGCGGCGCACGGAGGATGAGCTCGCCCACTTCGCCGACGGGGAGATCGCGATCGCCGCGCTCGGCGTCGACGATGCGGACCTCGACGTCAGGAAGCGGCAGGCCGATCGATCCGATCTTGTTCTTGCCCTTCACCGGATTGACGCAGCACGCCATCATCCCTTCGGTCAGCGAGTAACCTTCGACAAGGCGTGCGCCCGTCGCCTCCTCGAACTGCCGCTTGGTCTCGGCCATGAGGGCAGAGGCGCCCGAGAAGCACAACTTGATCGAGCGGAGCGACACCTTGCCGGCGCGCACGTCCGAATGGTTGAGGATCGCCGTGTAGAGTGTCGGGATGCCGTTGAAGAAAGCTGGCTTCACCTGCCGGATCGTCTCGAGGAGATCGGCAATGTCGCGCGGATTCGGGACGATCGACAGCGGCGCTCGCGCCACGAACGCGAGCGGTTGCACGCCCACGTTGGCGTACACATGGAACATTGGCAGCGGCAGCATGATGACGTCGGTCCACGCGTGCAGCGCCGACTTCGTCCATTCGTACAGCTGACGGCCGGCCGCCACGTAGTGGCGATGTAGACCCACGACGCCCTTCGGTGTGCCCGTGGTTCCTCCGCTCGACAGGATCACCGCTGGGCCGTCAGGTCGCACTGTGGCCGCCGGACGCGGCGACAGCCGGTGCGCCTCGAGGAGCGCCTGAAACCAGACGTCCTCCCGTGCGAGCGTGATCCGATGCCCGGTCTTCTTCTCCTTGAACAGCGTGAACAGCACCCGCAGCAGCGCCGGCAGATACTCCTTGATCGACGTGGCGATGACGCGGCGGAGGCCGACCCGCGGTTGAATGTTCTTGATCTTTTCGTAGAAAGGCGTCAGCACGACGATGTGTGACGCGCCGACGGCGGTGATCGCGGTCTCCAGCTCCCGCTCGCTGCACATCGGATTGAGCGGAACGACCACGGCACGGGCCTTCCAGATGCCGAACTGCGCGATGAAGAACTGCGGGCAGTTCGGCAGCACCAGCGCGACACGATCGCCCGTGCGCACGCCTTCCGCCGCGAGCGCTGCCGCAAACGCGTTGCTGAGCTTCTCGAGTGTGGCGTACGACATCGACGTCCCCTTGAAGAGGAGCACCGGCCGATGGCCATGCTCGCGCGCGAGATCGGAGAGGTAGTCGACAAGGGTCTTGTCCGGATACGGTGCAACACTTGCGGCGACGTCGGCATCGTACTGCGCCAGCCAGGGTTTCACGGGGCGCCGAGGAGCATCAATAGAAGTGCCTTCTGCGTGTGCAGCCGATTCTCTGCCTGATCGAAGACGATCGAGGCGGACGATTCGAAGACCTCGGCGGTCACTTCCTCGCCGCGGTGCGCCGGCAGGCAGTGCATGAAGAGCGCGCGCGGCTTGGCAGCCGCCATCAGCGCACCGTTGACCTGATACGCCTCGAACCGGCGCCGGCGTGAAGCGGCCTCCTGTTCCTGTCCCATCGACGTCCACACGTCGGTATAGACGGCGTCCGCGCTGGCGACCGCGTCGCGCGGATCGCGGAACACCGAGACCTGTGCGCCGTTGCGCGCGGTCCGCACCGCTTCGTCCACGACGTGCGCAGGCAGCTCATAGCCAGCCGGCGACGCCAAACGCACCGAGATGCCGAACTGCAGTGCCGCGTGAACCAACGAGGTCGCCACGTTGTTACCGTCGCCGACGTAGGCGACAGTCCGTCCGACGCAGTCGCCCCAGCGCTCGGTCAACGTCAGCAGATCGGCGAGAGCCTGGCACGGATGCTCCGTATCGCTGAGCGCGTTGATCACGTGGAGATCTTGCGCCGCGGCAGCCATCGTCGTGACTTTGTCATGCTCGTACGTGCGAATGACGAGCGCGCGGAGCCAGCGTTCGAGGTTCCGCGCGACATCCTCGAGCGGTTCACGCGTGCCGTTCGCGAACTCGGCCGGGAGGTAGAGCGGATGTCCGCCGAGCTCACGAATCGCAATCTCGAAGGTTGCGCGCGTCCTCAGCGACGGTTTTTCGAAGAGCAGCGCCACGTGAGCGCCGGCGAGCGCGCGCGACGTAGGCGCCTGCTCGCCGAGCCGGCGGTCGGCCTTGAGCTGCGCCGCCAGCTTCAGCAGCCGCTCCAGCTCGGCGGTCGGGAGATCGAGAACGGAGAGGAAATCCTTCGTGACCGGCGGCGCCGGCGGGGCCGACCTGTTCATGTGCGGTACTCGCCGTTGATGCGCACGTACTCGGCGCTCAAGTCGCAGGTCCAGATCGTCGCCGAGGCGCGGCCGCCGGTTCCGAGGTTGAGGTCGATTTGGACGTTCTTGCCCTGCAGATGCCCGGCGGCCACCGGCGCTGCCTCGTCATGGGGCAGCCCGTGCTCGAAGAGCAGCGTGCCGCCCACGTGCACGGTCAGGCGGTTGATGTCGAAGACGACGCCCGATCGCCCTGCAGCTGCGACGATGCGGCCCCAGTTCGGGTCGGCGCCGTGGACGGCAGTCTTCACGAGCGGCGAGTTCGCAATCGTCCGCGCCACCTGTCGCGCGTCCTCCACCGTCCGGGCGTCGGCCACGGTTACGACAATCACCTTGGTGGCGCCTTCGCCGCCGCGGACGATTGCGACCGCCAGCTCGCGGGAGGCGCTCAGCAGTCCGTCGACGAGCGCGGGATACGTCTCCTCATCGATGACCACGCCGCTCGCGCCCGACGCGAGCGCGAAGAGCGAATCATTGGTGGAACACTCGCCGTCCACGGTGATCGCATTGAACGTGTCGCGCGCCGAGCGCTGCAATGCCCGGCGGAGGAGCGCCGGCGGGACCTCGGCGTCGGTCGTCAGGAAGCCGAGCATCGTTGCCATGTTCGGCTCGATCATGCCGGATCCCTTGGCCATGCCGCCGACGATGAAGCGTCCGCGCGGCGTTTCAACGGCGACGGCGTGATCCTTCGGGAACGGATCGGTCGTCATGATCGCGCGTGCCGCCTCCGCGCCCCGCTGACGGCTCACGCTGCCGATCGCCGCCCGGATGCCGCGAACCACCCGGTCCATCTTCAACGCCACCCCGATGACGCCCGTGCTCGCCACGAGCACCTCGTGTGGCGCGCAGCCGAGCGCCGCGGCGGTTTCGTGCGCCATCTGCTCCGCATCTGCCAAGCCTTGTGCGCCGGTACACGCGTTCGCACAGCCGCTGTTGACGACGACCGCGCGGGCACGCCCGCGCGCGTGCTCGAGGTGTCGTCGCGAGACGAGGACCGGGGCCGCCTGCGCCAGATTCGTCGTGAACAGCGCCGCCGCAGACACAGGTGCGTCGGCGACCAGCACCGCGAGGTCGAGTGCGGTCGGCGACGCCTTGATGCCGGAGTGCACGGCGCCGACAGCGAACCCGTGCGGCGCCGTGATCCCGCCTTCGACGGCCGTGATGGCGCCTCGGCTCTCGACAGCAGGGAGGTCAGCCATTTTGTGCGCGCCGAAGCATTCGGACGACGGGGTACTGGCCGCATTGACGGAAGCGCGGGCACGAGTGGCAGTCGGTCACGATCTTCTCGGGCAGCCAGGCGTGCGGCACGATCGAAAAGCCGAGCCGCACGAAATATGACGGCGCATGCGTGAACGCGCACAGGTTGTCGAATCCGGCGGCTGTCGCGTTCTGCACGAGCTCGTCGACGATCTCGGCGCCGAGCCCGAGACGCCTCGCATCCCGGGTCACGACCAGCGATCGCACCTCACCGATCGCGCGGCTGAGCGGTGCGAGCTCTCCGCAGGCCAGCATGCGAGTCCCGTCCGCCGCCACGATGAAGCGGTGCGCGTGGGCGGTCACTTCGTCGAGCGTCCTCGGGAGCAGATGCCCTTCGTCGAGGTGCTCGGCGATGAGCGCATGAATAGCCGGCGCGTCGGCAGCCGTCGCGGTGCGCAAGACAGGGGGTCTGACCTTCGTGAGTGGCGCTGGGCTCGGACTCCCTTGATCTGCACGGACTCGGCGCACGGCTGCGAGTGTCTGTGGGCTCACACCTTCACCTCCGATCTGACAGCCGCGAACACGGCATCGAGCACGTCCGTCGCACGATCGATGTCGGCCTGCTCAATCGTCAGCGGCGGCAGGAGCCGCACGACCTTCTCGTCGGTCCGGTTGACCAGCAGCCCCCGCGACCGCGCTTCGTCGACGAATGGCACGGCATCGACGGTGAGTTGAAGACCGCGCATGAGGCCGGCGCCGCGGACCTCGGTGATGATTGGGTGCTTGAGGGCGAGCGCGCGCAGGCGCCGCTCGAAGTGGATGCCCACCGACTTCACACGATCGAGCAGGCCGTGGTCCATCAATTCGGTCAGGAACACCACCGCCGCGCGCGTGCCCAGGAGATTGCCGCCATACGTACTGCCATGGTCGCCGGCGGAGATCGCCTGAGCCACGAGCTCCGACACGAGCGCCGCGCCGACGGGAACGCCGCCGCCGAGCGCCTTGCCGACCGGAATCAGATCGGGCGTGAGACCGAGCACCGGGGCGTAGAACGGGTGACCCGTCCGGCCGAGACCGGTTTGCACCTCGTCGGCGATCAGGAGCGTGCCGGTGCGCGTGCAGGCGTCTTCGATGGCTGCCGCAAACTGCGCTGAGAGCGGCCGGACGCCGCCTTCGCCCTGGATCGGTTCCGCGATGATTGCCGCCGTCCGGTCGGTCACGGCTGCTGTCAGCGCGGCCGGATTGTCAGGCTGAACGAACGTGACACCCTCGAGCAACGGTGCAAACGGTGCGCGGTAGTGCTCATCGTGCGTCACCGACAGCGAACCGAGCGTCCGGCCGGAAAATCCACCGGCCAGTGCCACGAACCGCGTCCGCTCCTTCGCTCCCTTGGTGTACCAGTAGCGGCGCGCGAACTTGAGGCACGCCTCCACCGCTTCGGTGCCGCTGTTGCAGAAAAACGCGCGCGGCAAGCCCGACAGCTGTGCCAGACGTGCGGCTGCCTCCGCCTGGTATGGGTGGTAATACAGGTTGGAGGTGTGGATCAGCGTCGCCGCCTGTTCCGCGACCGCGGCGGTCAGGGCCGGGTGTGCATGACCGAGCGACGTCACCCCAATGCCGGAAATGAAATCCAGGTATTCACCGCCGGTCGTGTCGTACAGGCACGCGCCGCTTCCGCGAACAAACGCGACCGGCTGGCGCTTGTAGGTTTGTAGGACGTGGCGCGCCTCGCGCGCCTGGATGTCTTCGAAGCTGACCTTCATCGCACGACCTGTGTGCAGCCGGGCAGCGGGCCGCGCGTGGCGGCCAGCGCGTCGAGCCGGACCTCCCGGCCGTTGACAATCATCACGTCGCCGACACCACGGCGGAGCGCCGAGCGGCACGCTTCGAGCTTTGCCACCATGCCCTTGTTGGCGGCGCCGCTTCGCACGAGGCGCGCCGCGTCGCGCGTCGTCAGCCGCGCAATCGTGCGCCCCTCGTCGTCGAGGACGCCGGCAGTGCCGCCCGCAATCACGAGACGGAAGGCGTGAAGCGACGCGGCCAAGTGTGACGCCAGCGTGTCGGCGTTGACGTTCAGCAGCTGGCCATCGCGGGTTGCTCCGATGCAGGCAACCACCGGGAAGTAGCCGCGCGCCACCAGCGTCGTTAGGAGCTCAGGAGTGCCGTTGCTGACCGGTGCGCCGACGAGCCCGAGATCGACGGTTTGACCCGCGACGCTCGTCATCGGCGCCGCGCGGCGCATCGTGGCCACCGACGCGTCGGCCCCGGTCAGGCCGACCGGGCGCGTCCCGGCGCCGCGCAGCGCGGCTACCAGCCGCGTGTTGATCGCGCCCGCCAGAACCGAAACGACCACGTCCAGCGTCCGGGCGTCCGTCACGCGGAGGCCGTCCACCTGCTGCTTCGGAATGGCAGCCGCGGCCAGCGCAGTGTCGATCTCTCGCCCGCCGCCATGGACGACCACGACCGGCGTCCGCCTGGCGAGGCGCGCGATGCCCGTGGCGATGCGATGGAGATCCTCCGACTGCTCGAGCAGCTCCCCGCCGAGTTTGATCACGATTCGGGATTCAGGGTCCGGGATCCGCGATCCGTGGGATCGGCGGGACCCGGAGCGGCGCGCCCGGCGGAAACGGATGCTTTTCGGACTCCGCACCCCCGATCCTGGATCCCGTCTCATAACAGCCCAGTGCGCTCGTCGATACCGAGCATGAGATTCAGATTTTGGAGGGCCTGACCGGCAGCGCCTTTCAGCAAGTTGTCGAGTACCGCGACGAGGACCAGTCGGCCGTTCGTCTCGTCGACTCGCCACCCGATGTCGCAGAAATTCGTGTGCGCAACGTGCTTGATCTCGGGCAAGTCAGTGCCCGTCAGCCGGACGAAGGACGTCGACGCGTACGCGTCCTGAAGAGAGGCGGCAACCTGCCCCTCGGTCGTCCCGCGCCGAAGGCCTGTGTAGATGGTTTCGAGGATACCGCGGTCGAGCGGCACGAGATGCGGCACGAAGGTCACACGCGTGCCGAGCTCTTGCTCCATTTCGGCCGTGTGGCGGTGCGAGAAGACACCGTACGCGGCGACGCTGCCGTGGTTCTCCGAAAAATGGGTGCGCTCGCTTGGCGTCTTGCCGGCGCCGGAAATGCCCGACTTCGCGTCGACGACGATGGCGCCGTCGAGCAGGCCGGCGGCGGCAAGCGGCTCCAGCGATAGAAGAGCAGCGGTCGGGTAGCACCCCGGGCATGAGGCGAGCCGCGCACTGCGGATCGCGGCTGCATGGCGCTCCGGCAGCGCGTAGACCACGCCGTCCGGCAGTGCGGCGGTGGCGGGGTACCAGCGCTGGCGGTCGGCGTCGTTGCGAATCCGAAAGGCCCCCGACAGGTCGATCACGCGAACGCCGCGGGCGAGGAGCGCCCCCCCGACCTCGGCCGACGCGGCTTCGGGAAGCGCCAGGAAAACGACGTCGGCATTGGCGGCGAGCCGCTCGACGTCGAGCGGCGCGACAGCGCCGTCCCAGATGTGCTTGAGCGCCGGGAGCGGCCGGGGCGCGCTCGTCGCGCCCGACGACATCGCGTCGGTCAGCGTCACCGCGGGATGGCGCGCCAGCAGCCGGACGAGCTCTTGCCCGGCGTAGCCGGTGGCGCCGGCGACGGCGACTCGGGTGAGCCGCGGCGGTGCCGCCGAGGCGCGTTCGCCGATCTGAGGGGCAGTTGGAGCCATTGTGCTTGTGGTTGAAAGAGAATATTTATACAGTTCGATGCATAAACAGTCAAGGCATTTGATGTATCCTTGTTGATCCATGAAAGCGCGTCGACAGTCCGTCATCCTGGAGACGATCCACGGGCAGCGGGTGCGCAGCCAGGAGCAGCTCCGCCGGCTGCTGCGCGCTGGCGGCTTCGATGTTACCCAGGCGACGCTCTCGCGCGACATCCGCGAGCTGGGGCTCGTCAAGGGCGGTGTAGATCGGGCGTATCAGTCGCCCATGGCGGCATCTGCCAACGGCCAGCCCGCGGCGCTGCTGAACCGCGCCGTCGGCGAGTACCTCACACGGGTCGATCGCGTGCAGCAGCTCGTCATCCTGCGGACCGGCCCGGGCCAGGCGCCACTCCTCGGTGTCGCGCTCGACGGCGCGCGGTTGCCGGAGCTGGTCGGCACGATCGCCGGCGACGACACCCTCCTCGCCATCGCGCGCGACACCCGCCGCGCGCGCTCTCTCATTCAGCGCCTCGAAAGGCTGACGCGGCCGTGACCAGGCGCATTGTCTTCGCCTGGTCGGGCGCCGCCGAGACGTGGCCGGCAATCGCCGCTACGGCCGCAGAACGGGGCGCCGAAATCGTGACGTTGACGCTCGATCTTGGGCAACGCGACGACCTCGAAGAAGTGCGGGACCGGGCGCTCGCGTCCGGTGCCGTCCGGGCGCACGTGCTCGACGTCCGAGAAGAGTTGGCGCGCGACTACGTGCTGCCGGCGCTCCAGGCGAACGCGCTGCAGCAGGATCCGATCGCGCGTCGCCTGGCCTCGCAGCTCGTCGCGTCGAAGCTGGAGGAAATCGCGGTCATCGAAGGGGCGACGCCAGCGGTCGACTCGGTGGCGATTGCGGACACGCTGCTTGGACGGGAGGGGGCGACCCACACGTTGACGACGGCACCCGCCGATGCGCCACAGATACCGGCCCACGTGGAGATCGCCTTCGAACGCGGTGTGCCGAGGGCGGTCAACGGCGTGCCGATGGCGCTCACGGAACTGATCGACATCCTGACGATCATCGCGGGCCACCATGGTGTGGGCCGGATCGGCGTCATCGAAGCACCGGCTGCCATCATCCTGATCGCCGCGTACAGCCAACTGGCCAACGGCGGTCCTCCGGACGCCGCGAGCGGTACCGTTCGCCTCAAACTGTTCAAGGGTGAGCACACCGTCGTGCCGCGGTCATGACGCTCTGGTCCGGACGATTCGACACCACGCCCGATCCCGCCGCATTCGACTTCGGTCTGTCGTTCGGCTTCGATCGCGTGCTCTTCGAAGACGACGTGACCGGCAGCATCGCGTGGGCCGAGGCGCTCGGCGCCGCCGGAGTGCTGTCGCCCGCTGACACCCGCGCGATGATCGACGGGCTGCAGGCCGTTCTGGACGAGGGTACGCGGAATCCCGCTTACGTGTCGGGCCCGGACGAGGACGTGCACAGCTTCGTCGAGCGCAAGCTCGTCGAGCGCATCGGCGACGCCGGACGCCGGCTGCACACCGGCCGATCGCGCAACGAGCAAGTATCGCTCGACCTGCGGCTCTACCTGCGTCGCCGCATTCCCTCGCTCCAGGCAGATGTCGCGGCGCTGGTGGCGGCATGCGCCCAGCAAGCGGAGCGCGCGGGTTCGGCGCTGATGCCGTCCTATACACACCTGCGCCGGGCGCAGCCGGTCCTGGTCGCTCACTACTATCTCGCGCACGCCGCGGCGTTGCGGCGCGACCACGCACGGCTGGCGGCAGCCGCCGACGAGGCCGACGCGCTGACGCTTGGATCGGGCGCGATCGCCGGCACGAGTTACGCGATCGACACCGCGCGCCTCGCCGCGCGGCTTGGCTTCTCGCGCATCGTCGCCAACAGCGTGGACGCTTCGTCCGACCGCGACTTCGTCGCCGCGTTCCTGTTCGCGTGCTCGGTCGCGATGGTCCATCTGAGCCGGCTCGCAGAAGATCTGATCATCTTTACCGGTGAGGAGCACGGATTTTTCGAGCTGGCGGACGCGTCGGCGACCGGCAGCAGCATGATGCCCCAGAAGAAGAATCCCGACCCGCTCGAGCTGGTGCGCGGCAAGGCCGGGCGCACCATCGGTCGACTGACGGGGTGGCTGGCGACGATGAAGGGCCTGCCCGGCGGGTACAACAAGGATCTGCAGGAGGACAAGGAAGCGGTCTTCGACGCGGAGACGACCTTGCAGGTCTCGCTGAGGGCCGCCTACGCCGTCGTCTCACGGCTGTCGCTGAACGCCGAGCGAAGCGGCCGTGCCGCGTCGGGCTTGCTTCTGGCGACGGATGTGGCCGATTACCTGGTCGCGCGGGGGATGCCGTTCCGGCGCGCCCACGAGGTCGTGGCTGGGCTCGTCCGCCGTCTGCTCGCCGAGGGGCGCGATTTCGGCTCACTGACGCTCGCCGAATGGCGCGAGGCCAACGAGCTGTTTGGTGAGGACGCGCCAAGGATCGCCACGGCGCTCGCGTCCGTCGAGGCGCGGCGAACGCCACAATCGACCAATCCACAGGCCGTGCGGCGCGCCCTGGAGGAGTGTTGGGGGTGGCTGGCGACCCAGGGGGTCGCCCGGACCCAGTAGCCAGGGTTCTTTCGGATCCGCCGCCAGGGATCGCCGGGATAGGCAGTCGGTCGGGGTTTTGTTACACTCAGGGAACCTGCGCCCCCTAATATCCCACCTGACAGGAACCGGCTCCGGGGGAAACCGTCTCAACTGAGGGCGTACGGCGTACTTAGAAAGCCACAGAGCACTACGGGCGTGTATCAACAGATGCACTACCACCGACGGGAGCCCTTCGGCGCTGATCTGGCCGGCCGCGACAGCGGTGCGGCCGGCGCCGGTATGGGAAGGACGTACCAGTAAATGCAGCAACGCCGGGTTCGGCTCGGTGACATTCTCGACGACTACTGTCCGCGCGAGCGGCGCGTCACGAATCACGCAGTCGTTGCGATGATTGACGACGAGGTGAAGCAGACGCGATGCATGACGTGCGACGCGGACCACGAGTACAAGCACGCGAAGGTCCCGCCGCAGCGCCGCAAGCGAGCGGAAGGAACCCTTGTGCCGCGTGCCGCGGGAGGCGATCGCGTCGATTCGGAAGGCGCCGGCGCGGACGAGATGTCGCCACCAGAGACGATGTCGCCACCCGACGTAGCCGAGCCGTTCGAACCACCGGCCGATGCCGCGACTGCCGAGCCCGTGCCGGACTCGGAGCCGCCTGCCGCTGCGGCGACCGACGAAGAAGGCCCCGTCCATCGGCGGCTGATCCGAGCCACGCTGCCGCGTCCGGATGGCCAGCCGCCGGACCGCCGGGAACCGGAGTTCACGATTCGACAGCCGGGCTTCCGCGGCCGCCCCTTCGACCAGAAAGACGGTCAGCGTCATGGACGGCGACAGACTCGCGGACACGGTGACTCGCAGTTCGGCGCCCCTCGACATGGATCGGGACAGCCCCCTCGGCACGGTTCGGGGCAGGGATCGGGCGGGCCAGGCTTCCGGCCCGGCGGGAATCGTCCCGGTCACCCGGGCGGGCCGCGCGGCCCCCGTCACGGTGCAGGCCGCAGCGGACGCAAGCGCGGTAGGTAAGAACCCAGGACTCCACACTCAGACCTCAACGTGCCGGAATTCTCGGGGAAAACCGGACTGATTGTTGGCGTCGCGAACAAGCGATCGATTGCGTGGGCGATTGCTCAGGCGACGGCGCGGCGCGGCGCGCGGCTCGCGCTGACCTACCAAGGGCGATTCGAGGAGCACGTCCGCGAGCTGTCCGAGGGGTTGAGCGAACCGCTGGTGCTGCCGTGCGACGTGGCGTCCGACGCCGACATCGCCGCCGTGGTCGCAGGAATCGATCAGGAGCTGGGGGGTCTCGACTTTCTCGTCCACGGCGCGGCGTTCGCGCCGAGGGAGGAACTGACGTCGCCCTTCCTCAGTACCAGCCGTGAGGGTTTTCGGGTCGCCCTCGACGTGTCGGCATATTCGCTGATTGCGCTGGCCCGGGGCGTCGCGCCGCTGATGGAGAAACGCGGCGGCGGCAGCATCCTGACCCTCACGTATATCGGTAGCGAGCGCGTGTTCCCGAACTACAACGTGATGGGCGTCGCCAAGGCGGCGCTCGAGGCAACGGTGCGCTATCTCGCCGCTGATCTCGGACCACGAAACATTCGCGTCAACGCCATCTCGGCGGGACCGATCAAGACGCTCGCGGCCGCGGGAGTCGGCGGCTTTTCCCGGATTCTCGATGTCTACCGCGAGCGTGCGCCCCTGCGGCGCAACGTCGAGGCGGCGGAAGTCGGCGAGGCGGCGGCGTTCCTGCTGAGCGATGAGGCGAAGGCCATCGCCGGCGAAGTGCTGCTCGTCGACTGCGGCTTTCACGTCATGGGCATGTAGGTTGCACGGTGCCTCCCCCGTGGAGGCACCCATGCGAAAGCTCAGCTACACCGTGTCGGTCGTAGCGTTCCTGCTCGCCGTGACGGTCGCGGGATGCGGCCGGACGATCGGCGAGACGATCGACGACACGACGATTACGACGCGCGTGAAGACCGCTATGCTCAACGATCCCGCCGTCGGCGGTTTGCGTATCGATGTCGATACGTTCAAAGGCGTGGTCACGCTGTCGGGCCGGGTGAAATCGCAGGCGGAGCGGGATCAGGCGATCGCGCTCGCGCGGCGAGTGGGCGGCGTCGCCGAGGTCAAAGACGCGCTGCAAATCATTCCCGACTAAACTCGAAACTCAAGACTCAAAGGAATTCTTTTTGAGTTTTGAGTTTTGACTCTCGAGTTACCGTCCCCAACTCTCGGTTCGAATCTGCGCCTCGGGGACGCCGAGCGCTTTGAGCGTCGGCACCGATTCGCCGACGAGCGCGTCCGGTCCACAGACGAAGCAGAGCGTCGTTGTGGGCTCGTGCAGGACCGCTTCAAAGTGGCCGCGGCCGATCCGGCCGCGCCGCCCCGTCCACTCCATGCTCTGATCGCGCGTGACCGTCGGGTGCAGCTCGAGGCGCCCGGCATCGGCGTGCGCCTTGAACTCGTCGATGAACGCGAACTCATCGCTGCGCCGCGCACTGTAGAGGAGCGAGAGTCGGACGGCCGGGTGCTGCTGCAGTAGGTGATCGATCATCGAGCGCAGCGGTGCAATGCCTGTCCCTCCGGCCACGAAAAGGATCCAGCGGGCGTTGACCGCAGACGGCAGCGTAAACGTCCCAACGGGCCCCTCGACGTCGACCAGCGCGCCCACCGAGGCCCGACCGAAGGTGGCGCCGAGCGAGCCGTCGCCTTCGGTGGCGATGAGCAGCTCCAGCCTGCCGGTATCCGCCACCCGCGCGGGCGAACAGGCGATTGAGTACGGTCGCCGCTCCGGCTGTCCGTGCGCGCCGACGAGGACCGCCTGGCCTGGTCGAAAGTCGACCGCGTAGCCGTGGAGGTCGAGTGTAACGAGACGCGATCGTGGAGTGGTCGGTTCGATCGTGGAGATGGGAATGGTGATGACCAGCACGTGAAGGCAGTGTACTTCAGCGATGGAGCCGGTATGATGGAGGCCGTAGACGGTTCCATGTCCATCATTCTCGAAACGGTGCCCGTCGGCCAGAAAGTCGGCCTCGCATTTTCGGGCGGCCTCGACACGAGCGCCGCACTGCACTGGATGCGTGCGAAGGGCGCGGTGCCGTACGCGTACACCGCGAACCTCGGACAGCCGGACGAACCCGATTACGAGGAGATCCCGCGCCGCGCGGTCCAGTACGGGGCCGAGTGCGCGCGCCTGATCGACTGCCGCGCACCGCTTGTGGCCGAAGGGATTGCCGCGCTGCAATGCGGCGCGTTTCACATCTCGACGGCCGGAGTCCCCTACTTCAATACGACGCCCGTCGGCCGCGCGGTCACGGGCACGATGCTGGTCGTCGCCATGCGGGACGACGACGTGCACATCTGGGGCGACGGCAGCACGTACAAGGGAAACGACATCGAGCGCTTCTACCGGTACGGACTCCTCGCGAATCCGCATCTGCGGATCTACAAGCCGTGGCTCGATCAGGCCTTCATCGACGAGCTGGGCGGTCGCGCGGAGATGTCGGCGTACATGCAGCGCGCAGGGTTGCCGTACCGCATGATCGCCGAGAAGGCGTACTCGACCGATTCGAACATTCTCGGCGCGACACACGAGGCGAAAGATCTAGAGCGTCTCGACACGAGCATCCGGATCGTGCAGCCGATCATGGGCGTACCGTTCTGGCGTGAAGACGTCGTCATCAGACCCGAAGAGGTGTCGGTCCGCTTCGAGGAGGGGCAGCCGGTCGCGATCAACGAGATGTCGTTCGTCGACCCCGTGCAGCTGATGATCGAAGCCAATCGCATCGGCGGCCGCCACGGCCTCGGCATGAGCGATCAGATCGAGAACCGGATCATCGAAGCGAAGAGCCGCGGCATCTACGAAGCCCCCGGACTGGCGCTGCTGTTCATAGCGTACGAGCGGCTCCTCACGGGCATTCACAACGAAGACACGATCGAGCAGTACCGGGACAACGGCCGCCGGCTGGGGCGGCTCCTGTACCAGGGGCGGTGGTTCGACCCCCAGGCGCTGATGCTGCGGGAGATGGCACAGCTCCTGGTGGCACGCGCTGTCACGGGAGAGGTGGTACTCGAGCTGCGCCGCGGCAACGACTACTCCATTCTCGACACCCGCAGCCCCAACCTGACCTACAAGCCCGAAAGGCTGACAATGGAAAAGGGCGAGTCGACGTTCACGCCGCGCGACCGGATTGGCCAGTTGACGATGCGGAACCTCGACATCGCCGACACGCGCGAGAAGCTGTTGACCTACGTGCGCGGCGGCGTGCTGGGTCCGGGAGCCTCCCCGCTCCAGCGGTTGATCGAGAGCGAGAAAAAGAAGGGCTAGGAAGCGGCCACGCCGCGGTGCCGGGAGTCGTGCTTGCGGCGACTCTTGTCCTCGTACATCTGGCGATCGGCCTTGGCAACGAGGGCGTCATAGTTGTCGCCGTCGTGCGGGAAGACGGCGATGCCCGCGCTGATCGAGAGCGGCACGCGGCGGTCGGGCCCCACCTCGAGCACAATCCGTCCGACCGCCTCTTGCAGCTCGAGCCGTTTCGATTCGGCCTCGCTGCGGCCGCAACCGGCGAGGACGACAATGAACTCGTCGCCGGCGTACCGGACGCACATGTCGTAGGGGCGGATCCCGGCGCGGAGGACACGCGCCACTTCTCGCAAGGCCCAGTCGCCGACGCGGTGGCCGAACGAGTCGTTGATCTCCTTGAAGTCGTCGAGGTCCATCACCACCAGCGAGACGTCGGACTTGTGGCGCTCGGCGCGCGCCAGCTCGCGCGCCAGGTGCTGGAAGAGCGATCGCGTGTTCGGGAGTGCCGTCAGTGGATCGGTCAGCGAATCCTCCTGCGTCTGCTCGAACACGATGGCATTGTTGATGACGGCGGCCGCCTGCTCGCATACCCGGTCGAGCAGCCGCGCATGGTCCTCGCTGTAGAAGCTCGGCGCCGTGTGATAGACCCCGAGGGTGCCGATGAGACGGTCGTTGAACACGAGCGGGCAGACGAGCGCCGATTGCAGCACGGTCGGCGCGTTCGATCCCATGGCCTCGAGATCGGTGCTCGGGCGGGCGTTGACGAGCGCCCGGCGATTGCGCGCGACCCAGCCCGTCAGCCCCTGCCCGCTGCGCAGCGTGAGCTGCTGGATGAGCTCCGAATCGACGCCGCTGGCGAACCGGCACTGCAGCTGCTCCCGGGACGGGGAATAGAGGAACAGCGCGCATGCCGAGAACGGAACCAGCGTCGACAGCTTCGACGAGATGAGCGCCATCGTATCGGCAACCGCGAGCTTGGTGCCCATCGTTTGCGCAATCTGATAGAGCGCGTAGATCTCTCGGTGTGCGACGGCGATGTTCTCGAAGACCGTGGCCAGCGGGGCTGGGGGCGGTGTCGCGGGCGTTCGCTCGCCCTCGCCGGTCTGCATCTGCGGCACCATTCTCGTCACGGACGAGTTCGCGGGCTCGACCTCGACGGCGAGCGTGCGCAGAATGTCGACGAAGACGTCGACCAGACGCGGGTCGAGCGCCTTGCCCGCCTCCTGCTTCAGGACCGCGACGGCGGCGTCCTGGCTGATGGCCTTGTGATACGGCCGGTCCGAGGTCAGCGCCTCGAAATAGTCGGCGATGCAGATGATGCGGGCGCCGAGCGGAATGTCGTGCTCCTTCAGTCCGGAGGGGTAACCCTGTCCGTCCCACCGCTCGTGGTGCGCGAGGACGAGCGGTGCCACCGGATACGGAAACGGGACCGAACGCAGAATCTCCGCGCCGACTTCCGGATGGACGTGTACCTTCTGAAACTCCTCGGGTGTCAGCGGCCCGGGCTTCGCGAGAATATGGTCCGGAATCGCGAGCTTGCCGATGTCGTGGAGGAGCGCGGCTGTTCTGACTGCCTGGACATCGGTGTCGGACATGCCGACGGCGTGGGCGAGGCGGGCCGCATAGGCCTGCACGCGGCTGATGTGGTTGGGAGTGGTCTGGTCCTTGGCGTCGATGGCGAGCACCAGCGCTTCGATCGTCGCCAGATGGAGCTCGGACATCTGGCGCGCCATCCGGCGCTCCTCGTCGATCAGCACGCTCGCGGCACAGAACGCCAGAGCGAGCGTTGCGGCCATGGCCAGGATGACCGGCACGACAGACGCTGCGAATACCGATCCCGCCACCGCAACGACGGCGGCGGCAATTGCACCGCCCGCGTACACGCGCGCGGCAAACGGCCGTGTGATCATTCGAGTCGTGGGCCCTGAAGGGTATTCAGGGCAGCCAGATGATCGTAACTCGTGTCCTCATCTTCTATCCTTTTCACCGGGCGCCCGATCTAGGCCATAACGCCTGATCGACGGCCCCCGTACTCCACACGATGTTGTCGTCACCGTCGGTGCTCCACACGATGTTGTCGCCGTCTTCTGCCGTACCCCAGATGCGGCCGTCCTCGGTCCTTGACCCCCAGACCACACCTGTGCAATTAGCGCCGCCGCATTGAGTGCTCCAGACGATGTTCGTGCTCCAGACGATGTTGTCGGCGCCGTTCGTGCTCCAGACGATGTTCGTGCTCCAGACGATGTTGGACGCGCGCACACCCCAGACAACCGGGCGCCCCGCTTTCGTCGTCTGGCTGCCCCACATCACGTCGAGTGCCCACGCGTTCGCGCCCGGCAACGGCATACCGTCCGTGACGCGGTGGTTGCCCCAGATGAGATGGCCGCTCCACGTGATGGATTCGCGCTCGATGACGTCGCTCGGCTCGGGCAGGCCGCGCGTCGGGTGGCGGAAGAACCGCGCCATGCGAATGGCGCCGAGCGTGTTGAGCAGCCCGGCGCCCTGCGCGAGGAATGATTCGCCGTCACGCGCTTCAGCCGTGTACTGAAGGATCGCCTTCACCGCGTTCGGCGTGAGATCGGGGTTGGCTTCGAGCATGAGCGCAACGGTCCCCGTGACCACGGGCGCCGCCATGCTCGTGCCGGACAGGCTCAGATAGGGCTTGTAGGCCGTCGATCGCGTGCCGTCCAGCAGATAGTCGGGATACAGCGCGTAGAGCGTGCTGTGAGGATCCGAGAGCGACTCGGTACCGACACCCGGCGCCACCAGGTCGGGCTTGGCGGCGAAGTCGATCCAGGTCGGCCCTCTGGAGCTGAAGCGCGCGAGCGTGTCGTTGCTCCGAGCGCGCGTCCCTTCATGACTCGCGGCGCCGACCGTGAGAACCCATGGCGCGTTGCCGGGGCAGGAGATGCCGCCCCACTGCGCGTCGCCATTGTCGTCTGCGCCGAAATTGCCGGAGGCAGCGATGACGACGATCCCCGCCTCCACCGCACGGCGAGCGGCGAGCGCGAGCGGATCCGTCGTGTACGACTCGAACACCCCCGACGCGACCGACAGGTTGATGATGCGGATGTTATGGACGTCCTTGATCGCGATCGCGTAGTCGATCGCGGCGATCACGTCGCTGATGTAGCCGAAGCCTTGATTGTCGAGTACTTTGAGCGCGATCAGATGCGCGCCCGGCGCCACGCCGCTGCGCGCCCCGCGGGAGTCGTACCCGTTGCCCGCAATGACGCCGGCGACGTGCGTGCCGTGGCCGTACTCGTCGATCGGTTGGTCGGACGTCCAGATGCGCGGGTGGGATGGACGCGTGAAGTCCTTGAAGTGCACGACGCGCGGCACCGCCTGCGGCGACGACGTGCCCGCGAGATACAGGTCGTCGTGCCACGCCGTGACGCCGGAATCGATCACGGCAACGCCGACCCCCTTCCCGGTCAGCTTGAACGTCGCGCGCGCGGCGGCGGCCGCAATCGTGGCGCCGGTCCGCTCGAGCGTCGGGAAGACCGGATGATCCGCGCGGATCCTGGCCACCTGCGGATGGCCGGCCAGACCTGCGATCGTCGTGTTGTCGACGTCAGCGACGAGCGCGGCCACCGAGGGCAGCGGTCGTCCGGCGCGCGCCCCGCTGCCGGTCACGACGCGGGGATCGGCGCCGCCGCGGAATTCGACGATCACCCGCGAGCGGCCGGTCAACTGCCGCGACCGTGCCTGTAGCACGCGATCGAGCTTGTCCTGCGCTGGTTGTGCCGTCGCCGGTGCGGGGCCGATGAGCGCAAGCGTCGCCGCAAGCAGCAGGGCACAACCTGCCCAGGGTCCGAAAGGGGGTCTCGCCATAGATTGGAAGTGAGGGGCAGGGGGGCAAGAGTGTTGCCGAGGTTCACACCTAACGGCTGTGGTGCGGCGAACGCCCTTATTCGTCAATGCGTTACGAACGAGATTCCTCAGGAAACGACTCCGAGAACTGTGCAACGGTGTGAAGGATATGTGCAGAAACTGCACAGCCGATTTCCGGATCGGGGGGCAAAAACGGAACACCGATTTGGGGTTACTGCGGCCGCTTCGGGTCTTCGAGGCCGTATTCGACGATCTTGCGATACAGGGTGCCCCGGCTGATCTTCAGGATGCGCGCCGCCTCCTTCTTGTTCCAGGCGGCGGCCTCGAGGGCGCGGATGATGTGCGAGCGCTCTGCCTCACGCAGCGTCGGCAGCCGCGGCGGCGCCAATGCTTCCGGCGAGGCGTGCTCGTGCAGGAACTCGACGTCGGCGTCGCGGATGATGCGGCCGGGCGCCGAGAGCGCCGCGCGCGAGACAGTACTTTCGAGCTCGCGAATGTTGCCAGGCCATGGATAGGCCTGCAGCAGCGCCATCGCCTCGGCCGAGAAGATCTTCGCGTCGAGCGGCAGGTCGTTGGTGGTGCAGTAGTGCGCAAGGAAGCGCGACGCGAGCACGGGAATGTCGATGGGCCGCTCGCGCAGCGAGGGCAGCCGGATCGCAAACGCGTTGATGCGGTAGTAGAGATCTTCACGGAAGC
>Ga0187893_10003836_pt1 | contig 29596 bp, 44 predicted proteins | sample MA1701074metaG_FD_139574 | JGI IMG/M metagenome (GOLD analysis project Ga0187893, IMG submission 139574) | White microbial mat communities from a basaltic lava cave in the Kipuka Kanohina Cave System on the Island of Hawaii, USA - MA170107-4 metaG ...
CGGCGGATCGACTCGAGATAGACCTCGGCGTCATGCGCAAGCAGCGGTATCGCGGATTCCGGCCACACCACGATGCGCGCGCCGAGGGCTTGGCGATTCAGCGCGCGGTAGCGCGCCAGCGTCTCGGCGCGATTCTCCGCCAGCCACTTCTCTTCCTGCGGAATCGCACCCTGCACCAGTGCGACCGGCAACGGCTCGCCCTTCGGCAGCGTCCACTCGCGGGCGTCGAGCGAGAATGCGCCGCCCCAGGCAGCGGCGATGACGGCGGCAGCCACTGCCCGCCGGCGCCAGTCTGCTCCGAGCGCGAGCACGAGCGCGCCGGCCGTAAGCGCATTCGCGAGCGTAAGCAGGTGCACGCCGCCCACCGGCGCGAGCGCGGCAAGCCAGCTGTCGCTGTGCGCGCTGCCGAGTTGCAGCCAGGGAAAGCCGGTGAATAGCCAGCCGCGCAGCCATTCCAGCAGCGTCCAGCCCGCAGGCGCGAGCAGGAGCATCCGCAGTTCCCGCGATACCGGCGCTCGTGCGACCAGCCATCCCAGTAATCCGTAGTAGGCGCCCTTGATGGCGACCAGCGCAGCGAGCAGCAGCACCGCGAGCCAGGCCGGTGCCTGGCCGAACTCGTGCACCGCCGTGTAGATCCACCAGGTGCCGGCGGCGAACAGCGCCGCGCCGAAGGCGAAGCCGGCCCGCGCTGCGGCGCGTGGCCTGAGGTCCTGCCAGTGCCAGAACAGGAATGCGGGCGCCAGCACCGCAAGCGGCCACAGGCCCCAGGGGGCGAAGGCGAAGGAGACCGCGGCGCCGGCCGCGGCGGAAGTCCACGCCGGAAAACGCCGCAGGAAGGCGACGGCCGCGGCTGCCACTCAGCCGCGCGCCTCGGCGGCGGCCGGGACCGGCGTCGGCGTGGTCACACGCAGCTCCGCGATGCGGCGCCGGTCCGCGCGCAACACGCGGAATTCGAGCCCGTTCATGCTGACCGCCTCGCCCCGCTTCGGCAGGCGTCCGAACTGGTGCATGACGATGCCGCCGATCGTGTCGTATTCCTCGTCGCTGAACAGCGTGCCGAAGTAGGTGTTGAACTCCTGCACGCCGGTCGCCGCCTGCACCGTGAACTGGCGGTCGCCCTCGCGGCGGATGGTCTGCTCGGGCACGTCGTACTCGTCGGCGATCTCGCCGACGATCTCCTCGATCACGTCCTCGATGGTGACCAGTCCGGATACGCCGCCGAATTCGTCCACCACGATCGCCATGTGGTTGCGGCTGGAGCGGAATTCCTTGAGCAGCACGTCAAGGCGCTTGCTCTCCGGCACAAAGGCCGCCGGGCGCAGCGACTCGCGCAGGTCGAAGCGGCTGCCGGAGCTCTCGGCGTAGTGGCGCAGCAGGTCTTTGGCCAGCAGGATGCCGACCACCTGGTCGACGTCGTCGCCGACCACCGGAAAGCGGGAGTGGCCCGATTCCACCACCGCGGGCAGCAGTTGTTCGGGCCGTGCGTCCCGCTCCAGCACGACCATGCGCGAGCGCGGCACCATGATGTCGCGGACCTGGAGGTCGGCGACTTTCAGCACGCCCTCGATCATCGCGAATGCGTCGGCCTCCACTACACCCGCCTGGCGCGCGGCGCGCAGCATCTCGGCGAGCTCCGCGCGGTCGGCGGGCCCGTCCTGGGTCAGGCGACGCAACCATTGGCCGGACTTGCGTTTGGCCATCGCCTCAGTCTCGGTAGGGGTCGGCGAAGCCGAGCCGCGCGAGCAGCGAGCGCTCGCGACGCTCCATGCGCTTCGCATCCGACTCGCGCACGTGGTCGAAGCCGAGCAGGTGCAGCGTCCCGTGCACGACCATGTGGGCCCAGTGCGCGGGAAGCGCCTTGCCCTGCGCGCGCGCCTCGCGCGCGACCACCGGCGCGCACACGACGATGTCGCCGATCTGCGATCCCGCGCCCGGGAAGGACAGCACGTTGGTCGCGCGGTCGCGGCCGCGCCAGCGGCCGTTCAGCGCGCGGCTCTCCCGGCTGCCGACCACGCGGATTCCGAGCTCGCCGCTGCGCGCGCCCGCCGCAAGCCTCGCCCAGCGCCTGAGCGTCGCCGGCGCGGGCGCCCAGGGCCGGCGCGTTCGGTATTGGAGCCCGACCGCGAGCGTCACTTGGGATCCCCGCCCTTCGGCGCGCGCTCGTAAGCCTCGACGATGCGCTGCACCAGCGGGTGGCGCACCACGTCGCGCGCGGTGAAGTGCGTGACCGCGATGCCGGGCACGCCCGCGAGCACCTCGAGCGCGTGGCGCAGGCCCGACTGGCGGTGCGCCGGCAGGTCGGTCTGCGTGATGTCGCCGGTCACCACCGCGCGCGAGCCGAAGCCGATCCGGGTCAGGAACATCTTGATCTGCTCGACGGTCGTGTTCTGCGCCTCGTCGAGAATGATGAAGGCCTCGTTGAGCGTGCGACCGCGCATGAAGGCGAGCGGCGCAATCTCGATGACGTTTCGTTCGATCAGGCGCGCCACGCGGTCGAAGCCGACCATCTCGTAGAGCGCGTCGTACATCGGCCGCAGGTAAGGGTCCACCTTCTGGCTCATGTCGCCGGGGAGGAAGCCCAGCTTCTCCCCCGCCTCGACCGCAGGACGCACCAGCACGACCCGGCGCACGGCCTCGCGCTGCAGCGCCTCGACCGCGCAGGCGACCGCGAGATAGGTCTTGCCGGTGCCGGCCGGGCCGATGCCGAAGGTCAGGTCGTTGCCGCGGATCGCGGCGAGGTATTGCTGCTGGTTCGGGCCGCGCCCGTGGATGCGGCCGCGCAACGTCGCGACCGCGAACTCGTCGGCGGCTTCCGCGCCGCCCATCCCGGATTCGCGGATCGCGAGGTGCACGTCCTCGGCCGTGACCGGCTGCGTCGCCGCGCGGCCGTGCAGCTTGCGCAGCACCGCGACCGCCGCCTCGGCGTTCGCGCCGGCGACCGCGAAGCGGCCGCCGCGTCGGCGCACCTCGACGCCCAGGCGCTGCTCGAGCTGGTGCAGGTTCTCGTCCAGCGGACCGCAGATCGCCGCCAGGCGCTCGTTGTCGCCGCTGCCGAAGTCGACCGAGGATTCGGGCAAGGCGTTCAAGCGACCAGCCGGCCGCGCAGCGAGTTCGGCAGCGCCTCCGTGATCTCGACGTCCGCGAAGCGGTCGACCAGCGCCTGCGGGCCTTCGAAGTTGACCCAACGCATGTTCTCGGTACGGCCGGCGAGCTGGCGCGGGTCGCGCCGCGAGGGCCGCTCCACCAGCACCCGCTGGCGACTCCCGACCATTGCCTCACTGATGCGCCGCGCCTGCGAATCCACCTGCGCCTGCAGCCGCACCAGCCGCTCCCGCTTGATTGCGTGCGGAACCTGGTCCGGCAGGCCCGCGGCCGGCGTGCCGGGGCGGCGGCTGTAAATGAAACTGAAGGACTGGTCGAAGCCGACCTCGCCGATCAGGGCAAGCGTCTGCTGGAAATCCGCCTCGGTCTCGCCCGGGAACCCGACGATGAAGTCGGACGACAGGCTGAGGTCCGGGCGCACCGCACGCAGCCTGCGGATCTTCTGCTTGTATTCGAGACGCGTGTAGCCGCGCTTCATCAGCGCAAGGATCCGGTCCGAGCCGCTCTGCACCGGCAGGTGCAAGTAGCTCGCGAGCTTCGGCACCTCGGCATAGACCTCGACCAGCGAGTCACGGAACTCGAGCGGGTGTGAGGTGGTGAAGCGGATGCGCTCGATGCCCGGGATGCGCGCCACATGGCGGATCAGCGTCGCGAGGTCGCACACCCGGCCGTCGTCGGTCGCGCCGCGGTAGGCGTTGACGTTCTGCCCGAGCAGCGTCACCTCGCGCACGCCCTGTCGCGCGAGCGTGCCGACCTCGGCCATCACCTGCCCGAATGGGCGGCTAACCTCTTCGCCGCGCGTGTAGGGCACGACGCAGAAGCTGCAGTACTTGCTGCAGCCTTCCATCACCGAGACGAAGGCGGTCGCTCCGGTCGCGCGCGGCTCGGGCAGGCGGTCGAACTTCTCGATCTCCGGGAACGAGACGTCCACCTGCGGTGCGCCGGTCTCGCGGCGCGCGCGGATCATCTCCGGCAGGCGGTGGATGGTCTGCGGCCCGAACACGAGGTCCACAAACGGCGCGCGGTCGAGCATCCCCTCGCCCTCCTGGCTCGCGACGCAGCCGCCGACGCCGATCAGGAGGCCGGGCTTGCGGCGCTTCAGCAGCCGCCACTGGCCGAGGTGCGAGAACACCTTCTCCTGCGCCTTCTCGCGCACCGAGCAGGTGTTGAGCAGCACGACGTCAGCCTGTTCCGGATCGTCGGTCAGCTCGAGCCCGGCGGATGCCTGCAGCACGTCGGCCATGCGGGCCGAGTCGTATTCGTTCATCTGGCAGCCGAAGGTCGAGATGTAGAGTCGGCCGCTCATGGGCTGCGGCGGGTCCTCGCCCGGGAAAGGGCGCCTAGGGTACCAGTATTTGGCCCCTGCGGTCTCAAATCATTGATTTTTATTTCTTTTCTGCTGGTCCGCGCGACCGTATGTGCCGGTCGAATCGAAGGCGAGGTCGGTCGGGCGCAGGTCGCCCACCACGAACCGGCCGGTGGCCGTGAACTTGGCGCCCTGCGGCAGCGTGTCGGCCATGGTGCGCCGGCGCAGCATGTGCACCGAGTATTCGAGCTCGTGCAGCAGCGCGGGCTTCGAGTAGTAGTAGCCCTGCCCCGCCACGCAGCCGAGCCCGACCAACTCGCGCTGCTGCTCCTCCGACTCGATGCCCTCGGCCACCACCTCGAGGCCCAGCGTCTCGCCGAGCGTAATGATCGCGCGCGCGAGACCGGCGCCGTCCTCGAGGCGCCCGAGCTGCTCCACGAACGAGCGGTCGATCTTCAGGATGTCGATCGGGAAGCGATGCAGGTAGGAGAGCGAAGACAGGCCGGTGCCGAAGTCGTCGATCGCGATGCGGACGCCCTGCAGCCGCAGCCCGTTGAGCGTGGCGAGCACCGCCTCGCTGTTCTGCATCAGCACGCTCTCCTTGATCTCGACCACCAGATTTCCGGGATCGAGCGCGGAATTCCGCAGCGCGTTCTCGACGTCGGCAACGATGTCGGACTGCGTGAGCTGCACTGCGGAGACATTGACCGAGACGCGCACATGACGGCCCTCCGGCAGGCGCGCCTGCCAGATGCGCACCTCGCGGCAGGCCTGCGCCAGCACCCAGCGCCCGAGCGTCACGATCTGCCCGGACTGCTCGGCGACCGGCAGGAAGTCCGCCGGGCTCAACAGCCCACGCGTCGGGTGCTGCCAGCGCAGGAGCGCCTCGACGCCCAGCAGGTAGCACGAGCGCAGGTCCACTGCCGGCTGGTAATGAAGCAGGAACTGGCGCTCCTGCATCGCGCGCGCGATCTCCGCCTCCAGCTCCTGGCGTTCGCTGGCCGCGCGCCTCATCGCCGGTTCGTAGACCGTGTAGCAGGCCTTGCCTCGCGCCTTGGACGCGTACATCGCGACGTCAGCATCGCGCAAGAGTTCCTCGACGCCGTCATCGGGACCCGCGAAAGCCACGCCGACGCTGGCACCGACGCGCAGGTCATGCCCGGTCATGTCGAGCGGGCCCTGCAACGCATCCACGACGCGCCCGGCGATTTCGATCACCTGGTCGCGGCCGGTCAGGTTCTCGAGCAGCACCGCGAACTCGTCGCCGCCGAAGCGTGCGACAGTGTCGCCGTTGCGAGTCGCCTGGACCAGCCTCTGGGCGCTCCGGTGAAGCACCCGGTCGCCGGTGGCATGGCCGAACGAGTCGTTGATGCGCTTGAAATTGTCGAGGTCGACGAACAGCACCGCCACGCCGCGGCCGTTGCGCTTGCTGACCGCAAGCGCATGCTCGAGCCGGTCGCGGAACAGCGAGCGGTTGCCGAGCAGGGTCAGCGGGTCGTGCAGCGCGAGCCGCTTCAATTGCTCTTCCATACCCTTGCGGTCGGTGCTGTCGCGCAGGTTCAGCAGGAATCCGCCGATCGCCGGCTCGTGCGACATGTTGGAGCCGTGGATCTCGACGATGCGCTGCTTCTCATCTCCGCGCGGCACGCGCACCTCGAGGTGTGATGCGGCGCCTTCCGGCGCCAGGTCGCGGGCCAGGGAATCGCGCAGCCGGGCACGGTCGTCGAATGCGACCAGCTCGGCGAGCTTGCGGCCAAGCAGCGCCGGTGCCGGCTGCCCGAAGATCCGCTCGGCGGTCGCCGTCAGGTACTGGAAGGTGCCCCCGGAATCCACGATCGCAATAACATCGGCGGTATTCCGGATCAAAGCCGCGAAGCGAGCCTCGGCCGAGCGGCGCAGGAGCCCCGCCTGTTCTGCGACCGATTGCCCGCCCGCCAGTGCCTGGCGCGCGAACAGGAGCGCTGCCACCAGGCAGACGGTCCAGGCCGCCAGCTGCCGCGCCGTACCCGGGACGCCGGGTACCAGCAGCAATGCCCCGCCGAGCAACAGCGCGGCACAAAGCGGCAGCGCCGGCAGGCGGGCCAGGGCTGAGCGCAGCCGATCCACGGGTGGCGGGTTCCCGTTCATCGGGACGATGGTGACTTAATATGGCCCCCGGGGAACGCAAAGGCCGTCACAGAGCCGGGGCCGGAAACGTGAATTCGGTCAGGGAGCGCCTGCAACAGCTATTGGCTGCGGCCGACGTGCGCCTGGACGGCGCACGACGCTGGGACCTACAGGTGCGGGACGCCGGCTTCGCGCCCAGGGTGCTGGCGCACGGCTCGCTCGGCCTGGGCGAGAGTTACATGGATGGCGACTGGGACTGCGCCGAGCTCGACGGCATGCTTACGCGCGTGCTGGCGGCGCGGCTCGACGAGCGCGTGCGCACGCTGGACGACCTCTGGTTCGCGCTTCGCGCGCGGCTCGGCAACCGCGCGAAGCGCCGGGCCTTCGAGATCGGCGGGCGGCATTACGACCTGGGCAACGAGCTGTACCGCGCGATGCTCGGCAAGCGGATGGTCTACAGCTGCGCCTACTGGCCGCGGGCGCACGATCTCGACGAGGCGCAGGAGCACAAGCTCGAGCTCTGCTGCCGCAAGCTGATGCTCGGGCCCGGCATGCGGCTGCTGGACATCGGCTGCGGCTGGGGGGAGGCGCTCCGCTTCGCCGCGGAGCGTTACGGCGTCACGGGCGTGGGCGACACGGTCTCATCCGAGCAGGCCACGCTCGCGCGCGAGATCTGCGCCGGGTGGCCCGTCGAAATCCGTCTTCAGGATTTCCGCGAGCTGGCGGGCAGTTTCGACCGGGCGCTCTCGATCGGCATGTTCGAGCATGTGGGCGCGAAAAACTACCGGAGCTTCTTCGAGGTGGTGCGCGCCTGCCTGCCCGAGGATGGCCTGTTCCTGCTGCACACGATCGGCAACGAGCACACGGTGCACTCGACCGATCCCTGGATCGGCAAGTACATCTTCCCGAACTCGATGCTCCCTTCGGCGTCGCAGCTCACGCGCGCCATCGAGGGCCTGTTCGTGATCGAGGACTGGCATTGCTTCGGCGCGGACTACGACCGCACCCTCGGCGCCTGGCTCGACAATATCGAGCGCGCCTGGCCCGCGCTCGGCGAGCGCTATGACGAGCGTTTCCGGCGCATGTGGCGCTACTACCTGTCGGCTTCCATGGCGACCTTCCGCGCCTGCCGCTCGCAGCTCTGGCAGATCGTGCTGTCGCCGCGCGGGGTGCGCGGCGGTTATTGCGCCCCGCGTTGACGGCTAGAAAGGAATGTCGTCGTCGAAAGACTCGGCGACGCCAGCGGTCTCGCCGCGCGACGAGCGGTCCTGGCCCCGGTCCGCGACGCGGTCGATCGGCGCCGGCGCGGAGGCGGCACCGCCCGCGCGGCCGCCGAGCATCTGCATGTCGTTGGCCACGATTTCCGTGGTGTAGCGGTCATTGCCGTCCTTGTCCTGCCACTTGCGGGTGCGGATCCGGCCCTCGATGTAGATCTGCGAGCCCTTGCGCAGGTATTCCGCCGCGACTTCGGCCAAGCGGTCGAACATCACGACGTTGTGCCACTCCGTCGCCTCCTTGTTTTCTCCGGTCTGCTTGTCGCGCCACCCCTCGGTGGTCGCGAGGCGCAGGTTGACCACCGCCTTGCCCGAGGGCATCGCGCGCTGCTGGGGGTCCTGCCCCAGGTTGCCGATCAGGATGACCTTGTTGATGCCGCGTGCCATGGTTGCCCCCGGGGTTCTCGTTCTGGAGTTGCCATTGTAGTCGCCCGGGATCGCCCGGCGCACCGGGATTCCGCCGGATTCAGCGGGTTTCGACGCGAATCGCTAGCGGCAGCCAGGCCAGGGCCGCGATGGCGGCCCCGAGCAGTACGCCCGGCAGACCCGCAGCGCTTGCCAGCAGCATCCCGCTGGCGGCGCCGCCGGCGAAGGCACCGGCGAACTGGCAGGTGGAGAAGACCCCGAGCGCCGCGCCGCGCGCGGCCTCCCCCGCAGCCTCGGTCAGGAGCGCCGGCAGCCGCGCCTCGAGGAAGTTGAAGGCGCCGAAATACAAGGCGAGCGCCGCGGCGAGCAAACGCAGGTCGCGGTGCCAGAACGCGAGCGCTCCGAGCGCGAGCACGAGCAGGAGCCCGGCCACCAGGAGCGGTACCGGCCGGCGGCTGCGCTCCGACCAGAGCACGAGCGGCAGCGTGAGCGCGAGCGAGGCCGCGAACACGGCCAAGTACACCCGCCAGTGCCGCGCGGCCTCGATGTCGTGGAAGTCGCGGAGCGCAAAGGGCACCGCGACGAACACCGCGGTGAGCGTCAGGTGGAGCGTGAAGACGCCGGCGTAATACGGCAGGAGCGGCGCCGCGAGCACGCCCGCCCGGGCGCGCGGTGGCGGCAAGGCGCGTGCGGGCGGATCCGGCACGCCGAACAGCATCAGGCTCATGGCGATGGCGCCGAGCACGCCGATTAGGGCGAACATGCCGTGGACGCCCATGAGTCCCGCGAGCCAGGGCCCGGCCACCAGCGAGAGCACGAAGGACGCACCGATGCTCACACCGATGACGGTCATCGCGCGCGTGCGCGCGGTCGGGCGCGTGAGATCGGCGAGGAGCGCCATCACCGGCCCGGAAACGGCACCCAATCCCTGCACGATGCGCGCGACGACCACGCCCCACGCACTCGCTGCCAGCCAGCCGAGCGCGGAACCGGCGATGTGGAGCGAGAGCCCGGCTAGGATCAGCGGCCGGCGGCCGTAGCGGTCGGACCAGGTGCCGAAGGGAATCTGCATCAGCGCCTGCGTCATGCCGTAGGCGCCGACCGCGAGCCCGGCCAGGACCGGCGTGCCGTCGGGCAGGCCGCCCACGTAGAGGGCGAGCACGGGCAAGAGCAGGAACAGGCCGAAAAGCCGGGTGGCATAGATCGCCGCGAGCGGTGCCAGCACGCGGCGCTCGGCGTCATTCAGCGCCGCGGCTTTTGGCGGCAACCGTGCAATCCCTTTGCGGAGCCCGGAACGGGCGGGCTATTCTAACAGGCTGCCCCATGAGCCAAACGATCCACATCCGCGGCGCGCGCACGCACAATCTGCAGGGCATCGACCTCGAGCTGCCGCGCGACCAGTTGATCGTGTTCACGGGGCTGTCCGGCTCCGGCAAGTCCTCGCTCGCCTTCGACACGATCTACGCCGAAGGCCAGCGCCGCTACGTCGAATCGCTCTCGGCCTACGCGCGGCAGTTTCTCTCGATGATGGAGAAGCCGGACGTGGACGCGATCGAGGGGCTCTCGCCCGCGATCTCGATCGAGCAGAAGTCCACTTCCCACAATCCGCGCTCGACCGTCGGCACCGTCACCGAGATCTACGACTACCTGCGCCTGCTGTACGCGCGCGCCGGCATCCCGCGCTGCCCGGATCACGGCCTCGAGCTCGCGGCACAGACGGTGAGCCAGATGGTGGACCAGGTGCTGGCCCTGCCCGAAGGCATGGCGCTCGCGCTCCTCGCCCCGGTGATCACGGGCCGCAAGGGCGAGCATCTGCAGGTCATCGAAGAGCTGCGCGGCAAGGGCTTCGTGCGCGCGCGGGTGGACGGGAAGTACGCGGAGCTCGATGCGGCGCCCAGGCTCGATCCCAAGCGCAAGCACACGATCGAGGCGGTGGTGGACCGCTTCAAGGTGCGCCCAGAGTTGCAGCAGCGGCTCGCGGAATCCTTCGAGACCGCGTTGCGCCTCGGCGAGGGCTCGGCCCGCATCGCCTTCCTGGACGAGCCGAAGCGCGAGGAACTCCTGTTCTCGGATCGCTTCGCCTGCACGATCTGCGGCTATTCGCTGCCCGAGCTTGAACCGCGCATCTTCTCCTTCAACAGCCCGCACGGCGCCTGCCCCGGCTGCGACGGGCTCGGCATCAGGCAGTTCTTCGACCCGGAGCGCGTGGTCAGCCACCCGCAACTGTCGCTCGCCGACGGCGCGGTGCGCGGTTGGGACCGGCGCAATGCCTATTACTTCCAGATGGTCCAGGCGCTTGCCGCCCATTACCGTTTCGATCCCGAGGCGCCCTGGGAGCACCTGCCTGCGCGCGCGCGCGAGGTGCTCATGAACGGCAGCGGCGGCGAGGAAGTGGAGTTCCGCTACTTCGATTCGCGCGGGCGCACGATCCGACGCCGCCACAAGTTCGAGGGCGTCCTGCCGAACCTCGAGCGCCGCTATCACGAGACCGAGTCGCTCGCCGTGCGCGAGGAGCTGGCGCGCTACCTCGGCACGCGCCGCTGCCCGGAATGCGAGGGCGCGCGGCTCATGAAGGCGGCGCGCTTCGTATTCGTGGGCGGGCAGTCGCTGCCGGCGATCACGGCCCTGCCCGTCCGGCGCGCGCTCGAGTTCTACGCGGGACTGAATCTCGAGGGCTGGCGCGCGAAGATCGCGGCCAAGATCGTCAAGGAGATCACCGACCGGCTTGGATTCCTGGTCGACGTCGGGCTCGACTACCTAACGCTCGACCGCTCGGCCGAGACGCTCTCGGGCGGCGAGGCCCAGCGCATCCGCCTTGCGAGCCAGATCGGCTAGGGCCTCGTCGGCGTCATGTACATCCTGGACGAGCCCTCGATCGGCCTGCACCAGCGCGACAACCAGCGTCTGCTCGACACGCTGCACCGGTTGCGCGACCTCGGCAATACCGTGATCGTGGTCGAGCATGACGAGGACGCGATCCGCCAGGCGGACCATGTCGTGGACCTCGGGCCGGGCGCGGGCGTGCACGGCGGGCGCGTGGTCGCCCAGGGCACGCCCGCGGATATCGAGGCGAGCCCGCATTCGCTCACCGGACAGTACCTCGCAGGCAGGAAGCGCATCGAAATCCCGGACAAGCGACGGTCACGCGACGCGAAGCAGGTGCTGCGCCTGCGGCAGGCGAGCGGCAACAACCTGAAGAATATCGACGTCAGCTTCCCGATCGGGCTCCTGAGCTGCGTCACGGGCGTCTCGGGCTCCGGCAAGTCCACGCTCGTGAACGACACGCTCTACCGCACCGCCGCGCGCGAGCTCGATCTGGTCGCCGAGCAGCCCGGGTCCTGCGCCGGGATCGAGGGCATCGGCCAGATCGACCGCGTGATCGACATCGACCAGAGCCCGATCGGGCGCACGCCGCGCTCGAATCCGGCGACCTACACCGGCCTGTTCACGCCGATCCGCGAGCTCTTCGCCGGCACGCCTGAGGCGCGCTCGCGCGGCTATCAGCCCGGGCGTTTTTCCTTCAACGTCAAGGGCGGGCGCTGCGAGGCCTGCGAGGGCGATGGCGTCATCAAGGTCGAGATGCATTTTCTGCCCGACGTGTACGTCGCCTGCGATGTCTGCAAGGGCAAGCGCTACAACCGCGAGACGCTCGACGTGCACTACAAGGGCCGGAGCATCCATGAGGTGCTCGCCATGACGGTCGAGGACGCGAGCCTCTTCTTCAGCGCCGTGCCGGTGATCGCCTCGAAGCTCCAGACCCTGGTGGACGTCGGCCTTTCGTACATCAAGCTCGGGCAGAATGCGACCACGCTCTCGGGCGGCGAGGCCCAGCGCGTCAAGCTGGCCAAGGAGCTCTCCAAGCGCGCGACCGGTCGCACGCTTTATATCCTGGACGAGCCGACCACCGGGCTGCATTTCGAGGACGTCAAGCACCTGCTCGCCGTGCTGCATCGCCTCCGCGACGAGGGCAATACCGTCATCGTCATCGAGCACAACCTGGATGTGATCAAGACCGCCGACTGGATCATCGACCTGGGCCCGGAGGGCGGCGACGGCGGCGGCGAGGTGGTGGCGGAAGGCACGCCCGAGCAGCTGGCACGGTCTGCCGGTTCGTTCACGGGGCGCTACCTGAAGCGCGTGCTGACGCGCGCGAGGAGTGCGGCATGAGGATGGTACCGGCGGTGCTCGTTTCCCTCGCGCTGCTCGCGGTCTCGCCCGCGCATGCGGACAAGCTGACCGTCACCGATGCCTGGGCGCGCACCACGCCGCCCGGCGCCGCCATGGGCGCCGTCTACTTCAAGCTGCACAACGGCAGCGGCGAGTCCGACCGTCTGCTGAAGCTCAAGACTTCGGTCGCGGCCAGCGCGGAGGCGCACCGCACCGAGATCGTCGAGGGCATGGCGCGCATGCGCGAGGTCTCGGTGCTGCACGTGGCGCCCGGCGAGAAGCTCAGCTTTGAGCCCGGCGGGCTGCATGTCATGCTGATCGGGCTCAAGCGCCCGCTCAAGGAGGGCCAGAAGTTCGAGCTGGAGCTCTTGTTCGAGGTGGCGGGGCCGCGCAAGGTACGCGTAGTCGTGCGCAAGCCCTGAGCCGGGCGCCGGTCCTCAGCGCGTGGCGGGCGCTTTCCCGCCGCTCGTAAACAAGTGCGCGATCTCGCCCTGGCCGCGGTGTTCGCGGAAGTGGCCGTGGGTGAACTCGGAGACGACGCGGCGCCAGAAGCGGATGGCATTTTCGTCCCGCGCCTGCTCCGTGATCGTCCACTCGCCGGCATAGCGCGCGAACAGGAGCAGCGCAGCGCTACGCCCCGCACCGCGGCTGCGGTAGGGCTTGCGGACGAAGAACTCGCTCAGGCGGAAATGGCGGCGCCGGTCGCCGGGCGGCGGCTGCGTGCGCTGCACCACCGCGAAGCCGACCAGCTCCTCCTCGCGCAGGATGATGAACGCCGTCGTGCGGTCATCGTGGAACCAGCCCTGGATGATTTCGGGGACGCCCTGCCCCGTCACCTGGAGCGAGGGATAGACGCCGGTGCGGTCGCCCGACAGGTCGGCGAGATATTCGGCGTAGGTCTCCTCGATCCAGTCCCGGTCGGATTTCGAGGCGCGCGCTTCGCGGATCGTGACCGGCATGTGTTCCGGAAAGAGAACGGCCGGGGGATGGCCGCGGGTGCTCCGCGCCGTCCGCCCGGCCGGTGTTGGCCCTTGCTTAAGAGCTTACTGCGACGGCGGGGCTTCTTCAGCCGGTGCCTCGGCGGGTGCCGCAGTGCCGGCATCCGCAGCGGCGGCATCAATCGCAGCAGCGGCGTCGGTCGCGGCCGCATCCGCAGCAGGAGCCACTTCCGTCGCCGGCGTGGTCGCAGCCTCTTCGACGGTCGCAGCTTCTTCCTGCTTGGCACCACAGGCGCCCAGCACAAGGGCAACCGCAATGGCGCCCAGAATCTTTGCATTCATCGTCAGATACCCCAGGTTCGTTCAGTGAGAAAAAGGAAGGTCAGTTGCGCGGCGAAAACATCGCAAAAATCCGCTTCGATGCTTCTACGCGTCGGCGAATTCTAGCGGTTATGCCGGGGCCTGCAAAGCGCGCGGCGGGTCGCCAAACTGCGACAGCCGCGCGCCGCCGTAGCGGCCAGAGCCGTCAATCGTTAGGCTTTCCGGCAGCAACCCTGCAGGAGCCGGCATGAGCCAAGCGGACTGGAAATCGTTGTACCGGGACCACTTAGGCACGGTCTCGGCAAGGGCCGACCGCGCCCTGGCGGAGGCGGGTTTCGACGGGCTGGTGGTCGGCTCCGGCAGCCTCCTTTACTACTACCTGGACGACAGCAGCTACCCCTTCCGACCGAACCCCCGCTACCGGGCCTGGCTACCCGATACGAGCCCGGACTGCTACCTGATCTACCGGCCGGGCTCGCGGCCGAAGCTGCTGTTCCACCTGCCGGACGATTATTGGTACCTGCCACCCTCACTGCCGGAGGGCTATTGGGTGGACTTCTTCGAGCTGGAGGTGGTCCGGGACCCGGCCGAGCTGCGCCACAGGCTGACCGCCAAGGGGCGCTGGGCAGTGCTCTGCAAGCCTGGCCCCGCCACCGAAGGCCTGGGCGAGCATGATCCCCCGGCCCTGACCGCGCGTCTGGATTATGACCGGGCCAGCAAGACTCTCTACGAGATCGAGTGCATGGTCGCGGCCACGGTCGCCGGTGTGCGCGCCCATCGCGTAGCGGAAGCGGCCTTCCGCGCCGGCGCCTCGGAGTACGAGGTGCACCTCGCCTACTGCCGCGCCGCCGGCGCCCGCGAGGAGGAGCTGCCCTACAACAACATCATCGCCTTCGACCGGCACGCCGCGGTGCTGCACTACCAGATGCTGGACCGTGGGCGTCCCGCGGGCGTGCGCGCCTTCCTGATCGATGCCGGTGCGCAGAATGCGGGCTATGCCTGCGACATCACGCGCACCTACGCGACCGCCGCGGGCGCATTCCAGGAGCTGATCGGCGCAGTGGACGCCGCGCAGCAGGCGCTCGCGGAGCAGGTGCGACCCGGCGCCGACTACCGCGAGATCCACCTCGCTGCGCACCGCGCGATCGGCGGCATCTTGGCCGCGCATGGCATCGTCAAGGCGACGCCGGAGGCCGCGGTTGAGAGCGGCCTCACCTCGATCTTCTTCCCGCACGGCATCGGCCACCTGCTCGGGCTCATGGTGCACGACGCCGGCGGGTTCATGGCTGCGCCGGATGGCGGCACGCTGCCGAAGCCCGAGGGCCATCCCTACCTGCGCCTGACGCGCAAGCTCGAGCCGGGCTTCGTGGTCACGATCGAGCCCGGGATCTACTTCATCGAGTCGCTGCTCGCGAAGGCGAAGAACGACGCGCGCGGGCGGATGGTCGACTGGGCGCGGGTGGAGTCGCTCGTGCCCTGCGGCGGCATCCGCATCGAGGACAACGTCGTGGCGCAGGCGGGCAGCCCGCGCAACCTCACGCGCGAGGCCTTCGCGGCGGCGGCCTGAGCGCGATCAGCGCTGCCGTAGCAGGTCGCGGATCTCCGCCAGCAGCACTTCCTGGCGCGGCGGCGGCGCAGCCGCTGCGGGCGCCGGCGGCTTCTTCAGCTTGTTGATCGCCTTGAGCGCCATGAAGATCGCGGCGGCGATGATCAGAAAATCGACCAGCGCCTGGATGAATTTGCCGTAGGCGAAGCTGATCGGCTCGCCCGTTGCCGCACTCGTGCCGACGGTCGCCGCCAGGTTCGAGAAATCGACTCCGCCGACCACCAGCCCGAGCAACGGCATCACGATCGAGTCGACGAGCGAGGACACGATCTTGCCGAAGGCGGCGCCGATTACGATGCCGACGGCCATGTCGATCATGTTCCCCTTCATCGCGAATTCCTTGAACTCCTGGAGCAGTGCCATGGTTCTCCCCCTTGTGGTGTGGGCGGGTGCCGCTCGAAAGGTAGCATGAAAAAGAAAGCCGGGGCGAACCCCGGCTTCCCGCTCCGATCGTGGTGCCGCTCAGGCGGCCTTGCGGCGCTTCGGCTTGGCGGCGGTCTCCGACTTCTTTCCGGCCGCCTTCTTCTCGGGTTTCTTGTCCGCCTTCTTTTCCGGCTTCTTTTCCGCCTTCTTCTTCTTCGGCTTGTCCTCGGGCGCGGGCGCCGGCACGACGTCGGCCTCGACCAGCTGCATCAGCGCCATCGGCGCGGCATCGCCGGGGCGCGGCTCCATGCGCAGGACCCTGGTGTAGCCGCCGGCGCGGCTGCGGAAGCGCGGGCCGATGGCGGTGAACAGCTTCTCGACCAGCGCTTCGTCGCGCAGGATCGCGAAGGCGCGCCGGCGGTGCGACTCGGAGTCATCCTTGCCGAGCGTGATCAGCGGCTCGACGTGACGGCGCAGCTCCTTCGCCTTCGGCAGCGTGGTGCGGATCGTCTCCTCGCGCAGGAGCGCGGCCGAGAGGTTGCGCATCAGCGCCTTGCGGTGGGCGCTGTTGCGCGAAAGCTGGCGTCCCGACAGTTGGTGTCGCATGCGTGGCTAGCCTTGTTCCGTTTCAGGCCGAGCGCAGCTCGTCTTCGCGGCGCAGCGAGGCCGGCGGCCAGCCCTCGATGCGCATGCCGAGCGTGAGCCCGTGGCTCTCGAGCACTTCCTTGATTTCGGTCAGCGACTTCTTGCCCAGGTTCGGCGTGCGCAGGAGCTCCACCTCGGTGCGCTGCACCAGGTCGCCGATGTAGTGGATGTTCTCCGCCTTGAGGCAGTTGGCGCTCCGGACCGTCAGCTCGAGCTCGTCCACCGGCCGCAGCAGGATCGGATCGGGCAGCGGGCCCGCCTCGCGGGCCACCGACTCACCCTAGCCCTCGAGGTCGACGAACACGGTCAGCTGGTCCTTCAGGATGCTGCCGGCACGGCGGATCGCCTCGTCCGGGTTGATGGTGCCGTTGGTCTCGATGTCGATGATCAGCTTGTCGAGGTCGGTACGCTGCTCGACGCGCGCGGACTCGATGCCGTAGGTCACGCGCCGCACCGGCGAGAACGAGGCGTCGAGTTGCAGGCGCCCGATCGGGCGGCTCTGCTCCTCGAACTCGAGGCGCTGCACGGCCGGGCGGTAGCCGCGGCCGCGCTCGATCTTGAGATTCATCGCGAGCTCGACCGGCTTGTTGAGGTTCGCGATCACGAGCTCCGGGTTCACGATCACCACGTCGTGGTCGATCTGGATGTCGCCGGCACGCACCGGTCCCGGGCCCTTCTTCGACAGGCGCAGCTCGACCGAGTCGCGCGCGTGCATCTCGATGGCGATCGCCTTGAGGTTCAGCAGGATGTCGACGACGTCCTCCTGGACGCCCTCGATGCTGGTGTACTCGTGCAGCACGCCCTCGATCTCGACCTCGGTCACCGCGCAGCCGGGCATCGAGGACAGCAGCACGCGCCGCAGCGCGTTGCCGAGCGTATGGCCGAAGCCGCGCTCGAACGGCTCGATCACGATGCGCGCCTGCCGCGGCCCGGTCTCGGAGACCTTGACCGAGCGGGGCTTGAGGAATTCCGTGGCGGATCCTTGCATTGCCGTCACCCTTACTTCGAATACAGCTCGACGACCAGATTCTCGTTGATGTCCGGGAGGATCTGGTCACGGTCCGGCAGCGCCTTCAGCGTGCCGGCGAATTTCTTGTCGTCCACCTCGACCCACTCAGGCAGGCCGACCTGGGTCGCGATTGCGAGCGCCGCGGTGATGCGCGCCTGCGCGCGCGCCTTCTCGCGCACGGTGATGACGTCGCCCGCCTGGCACTGGTAGGAGGGTACGTTGACCGGCTCGCCATTGACCTCGATCGCCTTGTGCGAGACCAGCTGGCGCGCCTCGGCCCGCGTCGCCGCGAAGCCCATGCGGTACACGACGTTGTCGAGCCGCGACTCGAGGAAGCGCAGCAGGTTCTCGCCGGTGGAGCCCGGGCGGCCGGCCGCCTTGGCGTAGTAGTTGCGGAACTGGCGTTCGAGTACGCCGTACATGCGGCGCAGCTTCTGCTTCTCGCGCAGCTGCACGCCGTAGCCCGACAGCCGCGTGCGGCGTTCGCCCTTGATGCCGCCGGGCGGCACCTCGAGCTTGCACTTGCTCTCGAGCGGCTTGATGCCGCTCTTCAGCAACAGGTCGGTGCCCTCGCGGCGCGAGAGCTTGCACTTGGGACCGAGGTATCTGGCCATGTTGCTCCGTGTCAGACGCGCCGCTTCTTGGGCGGGCGGCAGCCGTTGTGCGGGATCGGCGTCACGTCGGCGATGCTGGTGACCTTGAGGCCGCAGGCATTCAGCGCGCGTACCGCGGACTCGCGGCCGGGGCCCGGCCCGCGCACACGCACTTCGACGGTGCGCAGCCCGTGCTCCTGCGCCGCGACGCCCGCCTTCTCGGCCGCGACCTGCGCGGCGAATGGCGTGCTCTTGCGCGAGCCGCGGAAGCCGGAGCCGCCGGAGGTCGCCCAAGCGAGCGTGTTGCCCTGCCGGTCGGTAATCGTGACGATCGTATTGTTGAACGAGGCGTGAATGTACGCCACGCCGTCCGACACCTGGCGCTTGATCTTCTTGCGCGCCTTGGCGGCGGGCGCGCCCGGCTTCTCGCCAGGGGCTGCGGCGGCCTTCGCGTCGGGCTTGGCGTCGCCCTTCGCGTCACTCTTCGCTTCGTTCTTCGGATCAGACTTCGTTTCGCTCATCTCGGGCCTTCACTCAAACCTTGCCGGGCTGGACGTTGGTCTTGACCGCCGCGCGGCGCGGGCCCTTGCGGGTGCGCGCGTTGGTGCGCGTGCGCTGGCCGCGCGCGGGCAGTCCCTTGCGGTGGCGGATGCCGCGATAGCAGCCGAGGTCCATCAGCCGCTTCAGGCTCATGGCGTTCTCGCGGCGCAGGTCGCCCTCGACCATGACGCGCGAAATCTGGGTGCGCAGCGCGTTTACCTCGGGCTCGGTCAGGTCGCGCACGCGGGTCCCGGGCTCGACGCCGGCCGCCTTGCAGGCGGCGAGCGCGCGCGAACGGCCGATGCCATAGACGTGCGTCAGCCCGATCCAGACATGCTTGTTGACGGGAATGTTGATGCCGGCGATGCGCGCCATGGCGACTAGCCCCCGAGCCGCGGGAAACGCGGCAGTGTACGTGAAATGACGGTTTTCCTCAACGCTTTCAAGACCCTGCGACTCATCCCTGGCGCTGCTTGTGGCGGGCGTCCGAGGTGCAGATCACGCGCACGACGCCCTTGCGACGCACGATCTTGCAGTTCTTGCAGATCTTCCGGACCGAGGGACGGACTTTCATCTCAGGAATCCTTCCTTCCGAACCCGCGCAGGTTGGCCTTGCGCATCAGGCTCTCGTACTGGTGCGACATCAGGTGCGCATTCAGCTGCGCCACGAAATCCATGACCACAACCACCATGATCAGGAGCGAAGTGCCGCCGAAGTAGAACGGCACGCGCCCGTAGGCCATCAGGATCTCGGGCAGCAGGCACACCAGCGTCACATACAGCGCGCCCCAGACCGTGAGCCTTGTGAGCACCTTGTCGATGTACTCGCCGGTCTGCTGGCCGGGCCGGATTCCCGGGATGAATGCGCCGCCCTTCTTCAGGTTCTCCGCGGTCTCGCGCGAGTTGAACACGAGCGCGGTGTAGAAGAAGCAGAAGAAGATGATCAGGCCGCCGTAGATCAGGAGGTGCAGCGGCTGGCCCCAGCCGAGCGCGGCGGCGAGCTGCTGCAGCCAGGTGCCGGTCTCGCCGGTGCCGAAGAACGAGGCCAGCGTCGCCGGGAACAGCAGCAGTGACGATGCGAAAATGGGCGGGATGACTCCCGACATGTTGAGCTTGAACGGCAGGTGGCTGGTCTGGCCCGCGTACATGCGGCGGCCCACCTGGCGCTTGGCGTAGTTGACCGGGATCCGACGCTGCCCGCTCTCGACGAACACGCAGAACGCGGTCACCGCGGCGATCAGGAGCAGCAGGATGATCGCGAACGCGGGGTTCATCTCGCCGCTGCTCACCTGCTGGAAGGTGCCGCCGATCGCGGACGGCAGCCCGGAGATGATGCCGGCGAGTATGATCATCGAAATGCCGTTGCCGATGCCGCGCTCGGTGATCTGCTCGCCGAGCCACATCAGGAACATGGTGCCGGTCGTCATCGTGAGCACCGCGGGCATCACGAACGACATCAATCCCGGGTTGAGCACGACGCCCTGGTTCTGGAACGCGGTTGCCGCCGCAAAGCTCTGGAACAGCGCGAGCGCGACGGTGAAGTAGCGCGTCCACTGCATCAGCTTGCGCCGGCCCGACTCGCCCTCCTTCTTGATCGCAGTCATCGATGGCACCACGACCGCCATCATCTGGATGATGATCGACGCCGAGATATACGGCATGACGCCCATGGCGAAGATCGACAGGCGCTCGAGCGCGCCGCCCGAGAACATGTTGAAGAGCCCGAGGATGGTCCCCTCCTGGCTCTCGAACAGGCGCGCGAGCGCGATCGGGTCGATGCCCGGAACCGGCACGAAGGTGCCGATCCGGTAGACGACCAGCGCTCCCAGCATGAAGAACAGCCGGTAGCGCATCTCGGTGTAACGCGTGACGTCACCGAGCGCAATCGCCGCATTGCCCGCCGTCGTCGCCATCAGTCGATCTTCCCGCCCGCCTTCTCGATGGCCGCGCGCGCGCCCTTGGTGGCGACTACCGCAGGGCCCTTGAGCGTCACCGCCCGGGAGATGTCGCCGGACAGGATCACCTTGGCGCGCTCGGTCGCGAGCGGCACCACGGAGGCCTCGATCAGCGACTGCAGGTCGACCAGGTCCGACTTCACGCGGGCGAGGTCGGAAAGCGTGACCTCGGCGCGCGTCGCCCGCATCGCCGAGCGGAACCCGACCTTGGGGAGGCGTCGCTGCAGCGGCACCTGGCCGCCTTCGAAACCGACCTTGTGGTAGCCGCCTTTGCGCGCCTTCTGGCCCTTGCCGCCCTTGCCGCAGGTCTTGCCCTGCCCGGCCGAGGCGCCACGGCCCACGCGCAGGCGCGGGCGCTTGCTGCCGGGGGCGGGTTTGATTTCGTTCAACCGCATGCTGCGCTCCTTCAGGCCTTCTCGACCGCGACCAGGTGCTTCGCGGCACTGATCAGGCCGCGCACCTGCGGGGTGTCCTGCACCACGCGCGCGTCGCGGATGCGCCGCAGCCCTAGCCCGTGCACCGAGGCGCGGATGCTCCGCAGCTGGCCGTGCACGCTGCCCTTGAGCGTGACCTTGATCTTTGCCTGGTTCATGGTCAGGAGCCCGTGATCTCTTCCAGTGTCTTGCCGCGCTTGGCTGCGATGCGCTCGGGCGCCGCCATGCGCGAGAACGCGTTGAAGGTCGCGCGCACCACGTTGATCGGGTTGCGCGAGCCGTAGCTCTTCGCGAGCACATTGCGCACGCCCGCGCACTCGAACACCGCGCGCATGCCGCCGCCCGCGATCACGCCGGTGCCGTCCGCGGCCGGCTGCATGTACACGCGCGTGGTGCCATGGCGGCCATTGATCGCGTAGTGCAGCGTCTCGCGCGCCAGCGGCACGGTGGTCAGGTTCTTGCGCGCCTGCTGCATCGCCTTCGAGATCGCCACCGGCACCTCGCGCGCCTTGCCGTAGCCGAAGCCGACGCGGCCGGCGCCGTCGCCGACCACGGTCAGCGCGGTGAAGCCGAACTGCCGGCCGCCCTTGACGACCTTGGCGGTGCGGTTGACGGCGACCAGCTTCTCGATCAGGTCGTCGCCCGACTGTGTCCTTTCCACTCGTGCCATCGCGTCCTCTCCGTGATCAGAACTTCAGGCCGGCTTCGCGCGCGGCCTCGGCGAGCGCCTTGACGCGCCCGTGGTAGCGGAAACCCGATCGGTCGAAGGCGACCGACTCGACGCCGGCGGCCTTCGCGCGCTCGGCGATCGCGCGGCCGACTGCTTTCGCGGCCTCGGCATTGCCGGTGCCCTTCAGTTCTCTCGCCACGGCCTCCTGCACGGTCGACGCGGTGGCGAGCACGCGCGCGCCGTCCGCGGTCGTGACCTGGGCGTAGATGTGCCGCGGCGTGCGGTGCACCGTCAGGCGCGCCTCCGCCTTCTCGCGGATCCTGGCGCGGGCGCGGGTCGCGCGCCGCAAACGCCGGTCTTTCTTGCTCAGTTGGGCCATGGCCTTACTTCTTCTTGCCTTCCTTCAACACGATCTTCTCGCCCGCAAAGCGGACGCCCTTGCCCTTGTAAGGCTCGGGCGGGCGGTAGCCGCGGATCTCGGCCGCGACCTGGCTGACCTTCTGGCGGTCGGCGCCCTTGATCACGATCTCGGTCTGCGACGGCGTTTCGATCGAAATGCCCTCCGGCACCGCGTAGTTGACCGGGTGCGAAAAGCCGAGCGTCAGGTTCAGGCTCTTGCCCTGCACCGCGGCGCGGTAGCCGACGCCTACGAGCTCGAGCTTCCGCTCGAAGCCCTTGGTCACGCCCGCCACCATGTTCGCGAGATTGGCGCGCGTCGCGCCGGCAGCGGCGATCTTTTCGGCCGTGGCGCGGCCACCGGCGACCGACACCTGCAGCACCTGGTCCTTGCTCTCGACGGCGATTCCGTGCGCGAGCGGCAGCGTCAGCGCGCCCTTCGCGCCCTTCACGGTCACCGCGCCCGCGGCGACCGTCGCATTGACGCCCGCGGGGAGCTTGACCGGCAGCTTGGCGATCCTCGACATGTGCGGCTCCTCAGGCGACCACGCAGAGCACTTCGCCGCCCTGCCCGGAGCGGCGCGCTTCACGGTCGGTCATGACGCCCTTCGGCGTCGACACGATCGCGATGCCGAGCCCGCCCAAGACCTTCGGCAGCTCGTCCTTGGGCCGGTACGCGCGCAGGCCCGGGCGCGACGCGCGCTCGAGCCGCTCGATCACCGGCTTGCCCTGGTGGTATTTCAGCGCCACCACCAGCGTCGCGCGCGCGCCTTCCTTGCGCACGCCGTAATCGGCGACGTAACCCTCGTCCTTCAGCACGCGGACGATCGCCTCCTTGACGCGCGAGGACTGCACCGAGACCTCCGGCTTGCCGGCGGCCTGGCCGTTACGGATGCGGGTCAGGAGGTCCGCGATCGGGTCGGTCATGCTCATCGTTCGCTCCTCACCAGCTCGCCTTGCGCAGCCCGGGCACGTCGCCGCGCATCGTGGCCTCGCGCAGCTTGACGCGGCCGAGGCCGAACTTGCGGTAGTTGCCGCGCGAGCGGCCGGTGATCGCGCAGCGGTTGCGCTGGCGGACCGGGTTGGCGTCGCGCGGCAGCTTCTGCAGCGTCTCGATCGCCGTCATGCGGTCCTCCGGCGACGCCTTCGGGTCGCGCACCTGTTCCTTGAGCTTCGCGCGCTTGGCGGCGAACTTCTTTACGGTCCTGGTGCGGCGCTTCTCGCGCTCGATCATGCTGATTTTCGCCATCGGTCACTTCCTGAACGGAAAATTGAACGCCTCGAGCAGCGCCTTGCCCGCCTTGTCGTCGCGCGCGGTCGTCGTGATGGTGATGTCCATGCCGCGCAGCTGGTCGATCTGGTCGTAGGCGATCTCGGGGAAGATGATCTGCTCCTTCACGCCGAAGCTGTAGTTGCCCTGGCCGTCGAACGAGTGCGGATTCACGCCGCGGAAGTCGCGGATGCGCGGCATCGCCACGTTGATCAGCCGGTCCAGGAACTCGTACATGCGCGCGCCGCGCAGCGTGACCATGCAGCCGACCGCGAGTCCCTCGCGGATCTTGAATGCGGCAACCGATTTGCGGGACTTGCGGATCGCCGGTTTCTGGCCGGTGATCTTCGCGAGGTCCGCGGTCGCCGCGTCCATGACCTTCTTGTCGGCGACGGCCTCGCCGACGCCCATGTTCACGGTGATCTTGTCGATGCGCGGCACCTGCATGTCGCTATCGAGCCCGAGCTCCGAGCGGAGCCTCGGCCTCACGACCTCGCGATAGTGCTTCTGCAGCCTGGCCATTTCGCTCATCGCTCCGGTCTCCATCTTCAGGCGTCCACCAGCTCGCCATTCGACTTGAACACGCGCACCTTGCGCCCGTCGGCCAGCGTCTTGACGCCGACGCGGTCGGCCCTGCGGGTCGCCGGATTCAGCAGGGCCACATTCGAGGCCGCCAGAGGCGCTTCCTTCTGGACGATGCCGCTCTGCACGCCGCGCGCCGGGTTCGGCTTCTGGTGCTTCTTGACCATGTTGACGTTTTCGACCAGCACGCGGCCGTCCGCCTGCACCGCCACGACCGTGCCGGTCCTGCCCTTGTCCTTGCCCGCCGTCACCATGACGGTATCGCCCTTGCGGATCTTCTTCACAGGACCTCCGGCGCCAGCGAGATGATCTTCATGAACTGCACGTTGCGCAGCTCGCGCGTCACCGGCCCGAAGATGCGGGTGCCGATCGGCTCGAGCTTGGGCGTCAGCAGCACCGCCGCGTTGCCGTCAAAGCGGATCAGCGAGCCGTCGCCGCGGCGCACGCCCCGGCGGGTGCGGACGACCACTGCGTCGTAAACCTCGCCCTTCTTGACCTTGCCGCGCGGGATGGCGTCCTTGATGCTGACCTTGATCACGTCGCCCACGTTCGCGTAGCGGCGGCGCGTGCCGCCCATGACCTTGATGCACATGAGCTCGCGCGCGCCCGAGTTGTCGGCCGCCTGCAACCGTGTCCTGAGCTGGATCATCGGATGGCCCTCCCGGCGCCCGTCACTCGGCCGGTGCGCGCTCGAGCACGCGCACCAGCTTCCACGCCTTGTGCCGCGACAGCGGGCGGCACTCGGCGATCGCGACCGTGTCGCCCTCGCGGCACTCGTTCTTCTCGTCGTGCGCGAGCAGCTTGGACGTGCGCCGCACGTACTTGCCGTAGGTCGGGTGCTTCACCAGGCGCTCGACTGCGACCGAGATCGTCTTGTCCATCTTGTTGCTGACCACGGTGCCGGTCAGCGTCTTCGCGCCCTCGCTCATTTCCCGCTCCTGCGTTCATTCATCACGGTCTTGACGCGCGCGATGTTGCGGCGGACCTTGCCGTGCTGGTCCGGACGCGCCGGCTGCCCGGAGGCTCCCGCCATGCGCAGGTTGAACTGCTCCTTGCGCAGCGCCACGAGCTCGTCGGCGAGCCCGGCACGGTCCTTTTTGCGGATTTCCTTGATCGTGCCGCCCATCACCGCACCTGCCGTCTGACGAAGCTGGTCGCCACCGAGAGCTTGGCCGCGGCCAGGCGGAACGCCTCGCGCGCGATCTCCTCCGTCACGCCCTCGATCTCGAACAGCACCTTGCCCGGGGTCACCTTGGCGACCCAGTACTCGACGTTGCCCTTGCCGCTTCCCATGCGCACCTCGAGCGGCTTCTGCGTGATCGGGACGTCCGGGAACACCCGGATCCAGATCTGGCCGCCGCGCTTCACGTAGCGCGTCATCGCGCGGCGTGCCGCCTCGATCTCGCGCGCGGTCATGCGCGCGCGGTCCACGGCCTTCAGCCCGTAGTCGCCGAATGCGACCGAGCCGCCGCGGTGCGAGCTGCCCTTCAGGTTGCCCTTGAACTGCTTACGGTACTTGGTCCGCTTCGGCTGCATCATGCCGGCTGCTCCTGCGCCTTGTCTCCCGCCTTGTCGGCGGCCGGCTCGGCGGCGGCCTCGGCCGCCTCCGCCTCCTGCTCCTCCTTGCTGAACACCTCGCCCTTGAACACCCAGACCTTGACGCCGATGACGCCGTAGGTGGTGCGCGCCTCGGCGGTGCCGTAGTCGATGTCGGCACGGAAGGTGTGGAGCGGGATGCGGCCCTCGCGGGTCCACTCGGAGCGCGAGATCTCCGCGCCGTTCAGGCGGCCGGCGATGCGCACCTTCACGCCCAGCGCGCCGCTCCTCATCGTGTTCGTCACCGCGCGCTTCATCGCGCGGCGGAACATCACGCGCTTCTCGATCTGTTGCGCGATGCTCTCGGCGACCAGGGTCGCGTCGAGCTCGGGCTTGCGGATCTCGGCGATGTTGAGGCGGCAGTCCGCGACCGTCATCTTCATCAGCTTGGCGACCTCGACCCGCAGCTTCTCGATGTCCTCGCCCTTGCGGCCGATCACGACGCCCGGGCGCGCGGTGTGGATCGTGATGTTGGCCTTGCGCGCGGCCCGCTCGATGTGGATGCGGCTCACCGAGGCCTCGGCCAGCTTCTTGCGCAGGAATTCGCGCACCTTCCAGTCGGAGTGGATATGCGAGGGGAAGCTCTTCGTGTCGGCGTACCAGCGCGAGCCCCAGTCGCGCGTGATGCCGAGCCGGATGCCGATCGGGTTGACCTTCTGACCCATGTGCTGCTCCGTTCCTCCGTTACCGTGCCTTGTCCGCCACGGTCACGCGGATGTGGCTGTTGCGCTTCAGGATGCGGTTGCCGCGGCCCTTGGCGCGCGCGTGGAAACGCTTGGCCATGGGCGCGGCATCCACCTCGATGCGCGCCACCTTGAGCTCGTCGATGTCCGCCTCGTGGTTGTGCTCGGCGTTCGCAATCGCGGACTCCAGCACCTTGCGCACCAGCCTGGCGCCCTTCTTCGGCGTGAATGACAGCGTCGCCAGCGCCCGGCCGACCGGCTGGCCGCGCACGAGGTCCGCCACCAGGCGGCACTTCTGCGGTGAGATGCGCGCGTAGCGCAGCGTGGCTGATACCTGCATGGCTTACTCCGGCGCCGTTTCGGTCTCGACCTTCTTGGCCGAGGAGTGGCTCTTGAAGATGCGGGTCGGCGCGAACTCTCCGAGCTTGTGGCCGACCATGTTCTCGGTCACCAGCACGGGCACGTGCTGACGGCCGTTGTGCACGGCGATCGTCAGCCCGACCATGTCGGGCAGGATCATCGAGCGGCGCGACCAGGTCTTGATCGGGCGCCGGTCGTTCTTGTCGCGGGCCGCCTGCACCTTCTTCGCCAGGTGCAGGTCCACGAACGGGCCCTTGCGCAGTGAACGTGACATGTGCTCGCTCGCTCCTTACTTGCGCCGGCGCAGGATGAATGCGTCGGTGCGCTTGTTCTTGCGCGTCTTCTTGCCCTTGGTATGCCAGCCCCAGGGCGAAACCGGGTGCGGGTTACCCTGGCCCGAGCGGCCCTCGCCGCCACCGTGCGGGTGGTCCACCGGGTTCATGACCACGCCGCGCACAGTCGGGCGGATGCCGCTCCAGCGCTTGGCGCCCGCCTTGCCGAACACGCGCAGGTTGTGTTCATCGTTGCCGATCTCGCCGATGGTCGCGCGGCAGTCGATGCTGACCTTGCGCATCTCGCCGGACTTCAGGCGCAGGATCGCGTTGCCGCCCTCGCGGCCGGTGTACTGTGCGGCGGTGCCGGCCGCGCGCGCGAGCTGGCCGCCCTTGCCGGGCTTGAGCTCGATGTTGTGCACCAGCGAGCCGACCGGAACGTGGCGCAGCGACATCGCGTTGCCGGAGCGGATCGCCGAGTCGGCGCCCGATTGCAGCTCGTCGCCCGCGGCCACGCCCTTCGGTGCCAGGATGTAGCGGCGCTCGCCGTCCCGGTACAGCAGGAGCGCGATCCAGGACGACCGGTTCGGGTCGTACTCGAGCCGCTCGACTTTCGCGACGATGCCGTCCTTGTCGCGGCGGAAGTCGATCATGCGGTAGTTGTGCTTATGGCCGCCGCCCTTGTGGCGCGTGGTCAGCCGGCCCGAGCTGTTGCGCCCGCCGGTCGCCTTGTGACCGGCCACCAGCGCGCGCACCGGCTCGCCCCGGTAGAGGTGCGAGCGGTCGGGGCGCAGCTGGAAGCGCGTGCCCGGCGACGTCGGCTTGAGTTTCTTCAGTGGCATGTTTCAGTCTCAAATAAGAATCGGCACTCAGGCGCGTTCTGCGCCGCCGAGCTCGATCTGTTGGCCCGCGGCCAGCCTGACGTAGGCCTTCTTCCAGTCCTGCCGGCGTCCCGGCGTGCGCCCGAAGCGCTTCGTCTTGCCGGACTGATTGACGACGCGCACCTTGTCAACCTTGACCTCGAACAGCTGCTCGACCGCGGCGCGGATCTCCGGCTTGGTCGCGTCGGTGCGGACGCGGAACACGTACTGGTTCGCCTCCATGGCGATGCGCGCGCTCTTCTCCGACACGTGCGGAGCGATCACGACGCCCGCCAGCTGTTCCTTCGTATAGCCGGTCATGACAGCCGCTCCTCGAGCATGCGCAGCGCGCCCACCGTCGCCAGCACCTTCGGGTAGCGCGCCAGCGACCAGGGATCGAGGCTCGCGACCGGCATGACGTCCACGCCCGGGAGGTTGCGCGAGGCGAGGTGCAGCTTCTCGTCGTAGGCCTCGATCAGGATCAGCACCTGGTCGAGCCCGAGCTCGGCGAGCTTGCCGACCAGCATCTTGGTCTTTGGCGCCTCGAGTTCCAGGCTGCCGGCCACCAGCAGCCGGTCTTGGCGCGCGAGCTCCGAGAGCATCGAGCGGATCGCGCCGCGGTACATCTTGCGGTTGACTTTCTGCGCGTGGCTCCTCGGCTTCGCCGCGAACGCGCGGCCGCCGCCGATCCACAGCGGGCTCCGGATCGAGCCCGCGCGCGCCTGGCCGGTGCCCTTCTGGCGCCACGGCTTCTTGCCGCCGCCGCGCACCTCGGCCTTGGTCAGCTGCGCCTTGGTGCCCGCGCGGCCGCCGGCCGCGTACGCGGTCAGCACCTGGTGCACCAGCGGCTCGTTGTACTCGCGGCCGAAAGTCGCGTCGCTGACGTCGATCAGCGCGTCCTTCTTGCCACTCACCAGCTTCAGCTTCATCGGCTGCGTCCCCCGATCACTTCTTCGCGCCGGTGGACCGGCGCCTGGCGCGCGCCGCGGCCTTGACCGACGGACGGATGACGACCTGACCGCCGGGCGCGCCCGGCACCGAGCCGCTGACCAGCAGCAGGTTGCGCTCGAGGTCCACCTGCACCACCTTGAGGTTCTCCTCCGTGCGGCGCACGCCGCCCATGCGCCCGGCCATGCGCTTGCCCGGGAACACGCGGCCCGGCGTCTGGCGCTGGCCGATCGAGCCCGGGTGGCGGTGCGTGACCGAGGCGCCGTGGCTCGCGAAGCCGCCGGCGAAGCCGTGCCGCTTCATGACGCCGGCGTAGCCCTTGCCGATCGTGGTGCCGGTAACGTCCACGTCCTGCCCGGCCGCGAAGATGTCGACCTTGATTTCGGCGCCGGCCTTCAGCTCCGCGCCCTCGCCCTCGGCGAGACGGAACTCCACCAGGCGCTCGCCCGGCAGCACGCCGGGCTTGGCGTAATGGCCGGCGACCGGCTTGCTGAGGCGCGCGGCGCGGCGATTGCCGAAGGTGACCTGGATGGCCCGGTAGCCGTCGGCCTTCGAGTCCTTGACCTGCACGATGCGGTTCGGCAGGGCCTCGATGACCGTCACCGACTGGGCGTCGCCCGCATCGGTGAAAACCCGAGTCATGCCGGCCTTGCGGCCGACCAGACCTATGGTCATGATTGATATCCTTTTTTCACTGCGCCGGCTGCAATTGGCCGACGCTGTCCCAACCCAGTCGACAAACGGCCCCGAAAAAAGCCGCCCAGTATAGCGGCCCGGGGAATCAGTTCAACTTGATCTGCACGTCCACGCCCGCCGGCAGCTCGAGGCGCATCAGCGCGTCCACGGTCTTGTCGGTGGGGTTCAGGATGTCCATCAGGCGCTTGTGGGTGCGGATCTCGTACTGGTCGCGCGCGTCCTTGTCCGCGTGCGGCGAGACCAGCACCGTGAAGCGCTCGATCTTGGTCGGCAGCGGCACCGGGCCGCGCACCGTCGCGCCGGTGCGGCGCGCGGTCTCGACGATTTCGCGCGCCGAGGTGTCGATCAGCTTGTGATCGAAGGCCTTCAGGCGGATGCGGATGTTCTGACTGGTCGCCATCGCCGTTTCCCTGCTTACTTGATCACCTTGGAGACCACGCCGGCGCCGACCGTGCGGCCGCCCTCGCGGATCGCGAACCGCAGCCCTTCTTCCATGGCGATCGGCGCGATCAGCTCCACCACCATCTTGATGTTGTCC